>Ga0114940_10000833_pt1 | contig 12581 bp, 8 predicted proteins | sample ColdCreekSource_FD_87195 | JGI IMG/M metagenome (GOLD analysis project Ga0114940, IMG submission 87195) | Groundwater microbial communities from Cold Creek, Nevada to study Microbial Dark Matter (Phase II) - Cold Creek Source | ecosystem: Environmental > Aquatic > Deep subsurface > Groundwater ... | reverse complement strand
GTTACAGATGACAAGAAAGTCCAGGAGAGCCGTTTTTCAAATGGTTGGGGTGTCGTGGTTAATTTTGGTGATAAACCCTTTAAAACCGACCTTGGAAAAACCGTGAATCCCATGGGCTACCTGACTTATCAATGGAAGAAAGATTAAGCGGTCAAGTTTTTTTGTGTCAGTGAATTTGGGTGTAGCGCTGGTGCAGCTCAGCTTATTTGCCATCTTTGCAGGGTCTTTTGTTTTGAAGCGGATCTTCACCCCTCCTATCGCTGAAAATTCTAATTTCCCATCTGAAAACCGGGAAGACCCCATTTTTGCATGCAAAACCTGGCTTGCAAGACCGATGCCGAAATGGTTTTTCTGGTGAGTGTTTGAATGTTTGATATCCAAAGAGGGTCTGCGACTGGGACGCTTAAGTACAGCTCATGGTGTGATCGAAACACCGGTGTTCATGCCGGTAGGAACTCAGGGTTCAGTGAAAACGATGTCTCCGGAAGAACTAACCCGTCTGGGGACACAGGTGATTTTAGGAAACACTTATCATTTGAATCTTCGACCAGGAATGGAGGTAATTCGCAAAGTTGGGGGGCTTCACCGTTTCATAGGTTGGCAAGACCCCATTCTTACCGATAGCGGCGGGTTTCAGGTGTTCAGTCTCGCAAAAACACGCACGGTTCATGAGCATGGCGTGGAATTTCAATCTCATCTTGATGGGGCCTCTTGCTTTTTGGGGCCGAAGGAAGTGATGCAGATTCAAGCGACACTGGGGTCCGACATTTGGATGGTTCTGGATGAATGTCCTCCATGGCCTTGCGAAGAAACAAAAGTACAGGAGGCCGTAGAGCGTTCCATTCGTTGGGCAAAGGAATGTAAGGAGGCTAAACTTAATCCAAGTCTGCTTTTTGGAATTGTCCAGGGTGGGTCTTATGATGCTTTGCGGCGTGAGTGCGCTGAACGACTGGTTGAGATCGGGTTTGATGGTTATGCCATTGGCGGAGTGAGTGTGGGGGAGCCTGAGGCGGAAATGTTCAAAGCCATTGAGGCGACAGTGCCCTACCTGCCTTCTGATAAACCTCGTTACGCAATGGGATTGGGTACGCCACGTCAGATGGTGGAAATGGTTGCTCGTGGGATTGACATGTTTGATTGTGTATTGCCGACGCGCGTGGCGCGCAATGGTGTGGCTTACACAAAAACAGGCTACCTTCATGTGAGCGCAGGGCGCTACAAGGATGATCCACAACCGATGGAAGATGGCTGTGCTTGTTATGCCTGCAAAAATTTCTCACGCGCTTATATCAGGCACCTCCTGAATGTGAATGAGATTCTTGGATTGCGACTGGTAAGCTGGCACAATCTGCATTTCTACCTGGAATTGATGCGCCAAATCCGAGCGGCAATTCAGGCAGGAAACTTTGACAGGTTCTGTCAGGATTTTACAGCTCACTATCGAGAGCCAAATGACGGCTTAAATGGACATGGAAAAAGCAGTTAGAAATTGGGCTTCGATGATTTGCATCAAAACCAGGTTGAAATTTATTTTACCCACTCTCATTTTCAATTTCTAATTTCCAATTTTTAACTTCTAATTATCGAAAACATAAGGTAAGCATCCCGTGTGATTGCCTCCATTTTAAGTTTCTCACTTCTCACTTCTCACTTCCTTGCCATGGGCGCCCCTCCCCAGCAGGATCAGGACCCTGTCCGCGGCTTTCTGTTGATGATGGGGCCAATCATCGGCATGGTGGTTATTTTTTATCTGGTTGCCATCCGTCCACAACAGAAACAACAGAAGGAACTGAAAAAAACGCTGGATTCCATAAAGGCCGGCGACCGTGTTCTGACATCGGGAGGTATCTTTGGTGTTGTCACCCAGGTCCGTGAAAAAAATATCGTTGTAAAGATTGCTGAAAATACAAAGGTGGAAATGCTTCGTTCAGGCATTCAGCAGGTGCTGCCGAATGAATCGAAAGAAGAAAAGAAAGGTGGTAATTAAGAATTGTATTCTTAATTCCCAGCCAAAGATATTTGAAATTTAGACAGGATTTACAGGATTTTCTGATGAAGGCACCGAGGGGTTCATCCCGAATCCTGAAAATTCGGGATGAGTCCCTCAATCCGCTTGTCAATTCCATTTTTTATTCTGTCTTTCCTGTCAATCCTGTTAATCCTGTCAAAAAATCTGAGAGATAAATTCTTGGACTTCACAAAGTGGAATCTAATTCTTAATTTTCCTTCATGGGCCAACCGTTATTGAACCGTTTTTGGATCGTTCTGGCATGTGTTGCCATTGCGGTTTATCATATCTGGCCGCCGGACGAGAAAATCACGCTTGGTTTGGATCTCAAGGGCGGTATTTCCTATACATTGGAATTGGATCTCTCAGGGGTTGATTCGAATCATCGAGCTACGGCTGTGGACAAGGCGATGGAGATTCTTCGCAAACGGGTGGATCCTGGCGGTGTTCGTGAGGTAATCATACAACCATCCGGCGAAAACCGGGTTGAAGTCCAGGTTCCGGGACTCAAGGAGGAAGATGCCGCAAGCACTCGGGGTCAGCTCGAACGCGTGGCTTATCTCGAATTGCGGTTGGTGCATCCGCGCAACGAACAGGAGCTGCAAAAGATGCGATCCCAACATTCATTGCCACCTCCCGGATACGGGCTGATGACAATGGCCCACAAGGGTAAAATGGGACGGTCTTCGTCGGAGGAACAGCTTCTCGTTAAAATCAAGCCCGAGCTCACCGGCAAGGATCTGATCAAGGCCACCGCACAGCAGGATCCCGGAGGATGGCAGGTTAACTTTGAGCTCAATTCAACAGGTGGGGAGATCTTTCGCAAGGTGACGCGCGTAAATATCGACAACCGTCTGGCGATTGTCCTCGATAAAAAATTAATCTCTGCGCCAAGCATCAACAGTGAGATTGGAAGTCGGGGTGTGATCACCGGTGATTTTGACTATCGTGAGGCTGTTGATCTTGCAAATTCTCTTGAGAACCCCCTCGAAACACCGGTGAAAATCGTCAAGGTGTTCAGTGTGGATCCCTCCCTGGGTGCCGACTCGGCACGCAGTGGTTTTACATCCGGCATCATCGCTCTTCTCCTTGTCATTCTTTTCATGGGCATCTATTACCTGCGTGCGGGTGTGATCGCCGATGTGGTGTTGCTGCTGAATGTGATTTTGCTTTTCGGAGTTTTGACCATTTTTAAATTCACGCTCACCCTGCCCGGTATTGCAGGAATCATTCTGACGGTCGGCATCGCAGTGGATGCCAATGTGCTGATCTACGAGCGAATTCGTGAGGAATTGCGAAAGGGCAAGGCTCTTCTGACCGCGATCGACGCGGGTTTCGACCGCGCCTTCGGAACGATCATTGATGCCAACGTAACCACGCTGATCACGGCGCTGGTTCTCGCGTGGCTGGGCAGTGGCCCTGTTCAAGGGTTTGGCGTTACCTTGAGCGCCGGTATCATCACGAGTGTTTTTTCCGCGGTTTTCGTCTCCCGCCTGATTTTCGACATCATTTTGCGTTACACAAAACTCGAAAAACTTACCATGCTCTCAATGGTCAGGCAGACCAATGTGAATTTTATTGGATTCAAGTGGCCTGCCATCATCCTTTCGGCAGCGATCATATTGGCTGGTGGAATTGTGGCGGTAAAGAAGGGAAAGGAAATTTATGGCGTGGATTTTGTGGGTGGTGATGCCCTGACTTTGAAATTTTCGCAACGCGTAGATGTGTCTGATCTTCGAAAGGCATTGGATGGAGCTGGATTGAAGGAGGCATTTTTACAGTACCAGGGTGAAGTGCAGGGTGGAGGAGAAGTGCTGGCGGTAAAGGTGCCGTTTGATCAGGGTATGAAAGCTGAATCGGCCCTCAAAATCGCCTTTCCAACAGCCGCCTTCGCTCAGTTGAAGATGGACAAAGTAGGGGGAACTGTTGGCAAAGAGCTTCAGTGGACGGCGCTCAAAGGATTGCTTTGGGCGTCCTTTTTCATTCTCATTTACATCACGGCGCGCTTCGAGTTTGCATACGCGGTGGGCGCCATTGTTGCCCTGTTGCACGACATTTTTATCTGTCTGGCCTTCTTTTTCTTCACCGATCGCCAGCTTTCATTGCCGGCCATCGGCGCCCTGTTAACCATCGCGGGTTATTCATTGAATGACACTATTGTGGTCTACGATCGAATCCGCGAGGAATTCAAGCTGAAGGGTGAGAAGTTTGGTTTTGTACAATTGATCAATCTCAGTGTAAACGAGACACTGAGCCGGACTCTTTTGACCTCGCTGACCACACTGATTGCGTCTCTGGCGCTCTATTTTTTGGGAGGCGGTGTGATCAACGATTTTGCGTTTATCCTGGTGGTGGGAGTCATTACAGGAACCTACTCCTCCGTTTTCATCGCAAGCCCTGTCTTGCTGCTCTGGCATCCCTCGAAGCTGGCGCCTCAGGAAGAGACAAGAGATGGTATTGGCGCTCAAGGTCAGACAGGTTGAACCCGGAATCAACACTTTTAGAGTTGGGTTATGAAGATCGGCATTGTGGATCAGTCCGAATCTTCAGCCGGCGAAGATCTTACTCCCCAAACCGCCTCATGCGCGATGGCCCTGGCCCTGACTCCGGCAGGGCGACTGGTGGCCGTGGAAACGCCGGTTGGAAAAAGAGATGTCTCGACCGAGTCCTTGGAATTGGGTTTTCACAAGGCGTTCGCCATAGACACCAGTGAAGGACTGTTGTGGCTGGCTACGTTCCGCCAGAACGCCCTGTTTCCGCCTTCGTTGAATTTCTGGTGTCGCTTCGCGGAACGTTACCTGACGGAGCTGTGTCACACCCCGGAATCCAGCGGGAATCTCAAACAATCCCTGCCGTCTCCACAGGACGAGCTTGTTCATTTGTCGGACGCAGCGCCGCCTATGCATGGCGCCGAGTATCTCCGGCCGGAACTTCTGGAGCGATTGTGGATCGCACTTGACGAGTACGCTCGAAAACAGGCCCTGGCATGTCCTGGCGGACTTACGGAATGGCTTAAACAGCGAAGTCCTCTCTGGCATCGGGTTGGACGTGTGTGTTTCCATCTTGCGGAAAACAAAAGGGATGCTGAGTTTCCCTTTGCATTTCTGGCCACGTATTCGCCCCGGTTGATTGACGGACGACGGGTTCAGTACCAGCCTCTGGGCAGGGCATTGCAGGAATATGCAGGCGCCAAAAACAAAAAAATGCTGGTCAACCTGCTGACTCCCATCCAGCGCGCTTCCGAAAAATGTTCGTGGGTTAGTCAAATGGTGGATTCCGGCGAGGTGTTTCATCCGCTGGCATGGAAACCACAGGATGCCCATCAATTCCTTCGCGATGTCCCTGTGATGGAAGAAAGCGGCCTTCTGGTGCGTGTGCCAGATTGGTGGACAAAAAGTCCGGCACGTATTCGTGTCGGTGTTTCCATCGGGAGTAAATCGCATTCGGAATTGAGCGCGAGTTCCATGCTCGATTTCAAGGTGGATCTGGCGCTGGATGGCGTGGCTCTGACACTTCGTGAACAGCAAGCACTGCTTCACGGCACAGATGGCTTGATTTTCCTGAAGGGCCGCTGGGTGGAGGTTGATCGCGAAAAACTCAAGCACGCCCTGGAACATTGGAAAAAAGTCGAAACCGAAGTGGGTGCAGATGGAGTCTCCTTTTTGCAGGGCATGCGGCTGCTGGCAGGCGCTTCGATCGGATCCGATTCCATCGGCATGTTGGAGGGTGATCACATTGCCTGGTCGGAAGTTCACGCGGGCAAATGGCTGGAGGAAAAACTGGGCGAGCTGCGCCGTCCTGAAATGATCCAGAGCGTATTGCCCGGCAGTGAATTGCGCGCCACTCTGCGTCCTTATCAGGAAACCGGTGTTAAATGGCTCTGGTTTCTTTCGCGGCTTGGGTTGGGCGCCTGTCTGGCGGATGACATGGGGCTTGGAAAAACCATTCAGGTGCTTGCGCTCCTGTTGGCGCTTAAGAAACAATCTGTGGGAAATCCTGTTCCGCCTCCAACACTTCTGGTTTTGCCAACCTCACTCCTGTCCAATTGGAAAACAGAAATCGAACGGTTTGCTCCCAGTTTGTGCTGTTGTTATATCCATCCATCACAGGGCAGGATATCCGACTTGAAAACAGCAGTGAATGATCCCGACGCTTTTGTCAAAAATAGCGACCTGGTCCTGACCACTTATGGAATGCTGATCCGACTGCCATGGCTCCAGAAGATCCGCTGGAATTTACTGGTTCTGGACGAAGCGCAGGCGATCAAGAATCCGTCTGCGCGCCAGACCCGTGCGGTGAAAGAATTAAAGGGAGCGGCGCGGATCGTTCTCACCGGCACGCCCGTGGAAAACCGCCTGACCGACCTTTGGTCCATCTTCGATTTTCTTTGTCCCGGCCTCTTGGGATCGGTGGACGCATTTGGCAGGTTCGTCAGCCGCCTGGAGAAACGCGACGTTGAGCAATATTCGCCCCTGCGAAAATTGGTGTCGCCCTACATCCTGCGCCGACTCAAGACGGACAAGACCATCATTGCCGATCTTCCTGACAAGATCGAGCTGCAGGCCTTCTGTAATCTGTCGCGCAAACAGGCGGCCTTATATTCTCACTCGGTAAAGGAATTGGAGCGGGGGTTGGAGAATAAAGATGGAATCGCACGGCGGGGTCTCATCCTCGCTTTCATCCTTCGATTCAAGCAGATTTGCAATCATCCTGCCCAATGGCTGGGAAGCGGCGACTATGCCCCGGAGGAAAGCGGCAAGTTCCAGCGGCTGCGCGAAATCGCAGAAGAAATCGCGTCTCGTCAGGAGAAGGCGCTGGTCTTTACACAATTCCGGGAGATGACCGAGCCGCTGGCCGCTTTCCTGGGCGGTGTGTTCGGACGTCCCGGACTGGTTTTTCACGGTGGAACCGAAGCGGGGAAACGGAAGTGTGTGGTGGATGATTTCCAGATGGAAAACGGCCCGCCCTTTCTCGTTCTATCACTCAAGGCGGGAGGCATCGGCCTCAATCTCACGGCGGCCACACATGTCCTGCATTTCGATCGCTGGTGGAACCCGGCTGTGGAAAACCAGGCCACGGATCGCGCTTTTCGCATTGGACAAAAACGGAATGTCATGGTACACAAATTCGTCTGCCAGGGTACCATCGAAGAAAAGATTGACCACCTGATCCGGGAAAAGACTCATCTGGCGGATGAAATCTTGAAGGGTGGAGCGTCCGGGCTAATCACTGAAATGAATAACGTGGAATTATTGGACTTTGTCCGGTTGGACGCGAACACTGTCGAGGAGGAATAACGATGTGGGATCGAAGCTGGAAACCGTATGTGCCTGTGGCGAAACGCCGGGTTCAGGCGATCGCCGAAATGCAAAAGATACGCAAAAAAGGCGTGAACGTGCAGCCGGTGCGCATTGATGGGCGTCAGATTGCCCGTACTTTCTGGGGACGCGCCTGGTGTGATCATCTGGAAAAATTCAGTGATTACGCCAACCGACTGCCGCGTGGGCGAACCTATGTCCGCAACGGATCGGTTTGTCACCTGCACATTGAGGCCGGGAAAATTATTGCCAAGGTGAGCGGTTCGATGCTTTACGACGTGAACATCGGCATTAAACAACTGCCGGCCGGCAGGTGGAAGCGGTTGAAAGAAACCTGTAAAGGCAAAGTGGGGTCGCTCCTGGAACTCCTGCAAGGTCGACTATCGGATCAGGTCATGACGGTGGTCACAGACAAGGGGCAAGGGCTTTTCCCGATGCCAAAGGAAATTGATTTGGACTGTTCATGCCCCGACTGGGCCGACATGTGCAAGCACGTGGCCGCCGTGCTGTACGGGGTCGGCGCGAGATTGGATGAAAAACCGGAACTGCTTTTCCATTTGCGCGGGGTGGATCACGGGGAATTGGTGGGCGAGGAAGCCGCCCTGGCGGTGGCCTCAAAAACGAAAAAAACCGGACGGCGAACCCTGGATGAAAAGGCGGTTTCCGATGTGTTTGGCATCAAGATCGATTCGACTGTGTCGCCACCCGCCGTCCATTCAAAGACAATCAAGAAAAAGGGAGTGCGGATTCGTCACCGGACGAAGTCTCCAAGTCATGAGCCTGCTGGAAATTCGTGATCTGAAAGTGGAATATCCGCGGCCGGATGGCACACACCTGTCCGTGCTGGATGTTCCTGAGTTCAAGATCGAAGAAAAATCACAGGTTTGTATCAAGGGTCGTAGTGGATCCGGCAAAACCACGTTTCTGAACGTGATTTCCGGCATCCTGTCGCCGACCAGTGGATCTGTCATATTGGATGGCGCCAGTCTGGAGCTGCTGAATGAGGCCGAACGGGATGTGATGCGCGGACGGAAGATTGGTTTTGTCTTTCAGACTTTCAATCTGCTTCCGGGGTTCACAGCGCTGGAAAATGTCATTCTGGGTTCTGTGTTTGCGGGTGATCCGAACGAGGATGGCGCCGACAAAAAAAAACGCGGGTGTGAGTTGTTGGATAAAGTGGGACTCTCCGGGCGTGCGCGCCACCGTCCAGGAATGCTCTCCTCGGGTGAGCAACAACGGGTGGCAATTGCACGCGCCTTGATGAACAAGCCAAGGTTGATATTGGCGGATGAACCAACCGGCAGCCTTGATGATAAAAGTGGAGGCGAGGCGCTGGATCTCATCATGAGTCTTGCCTCGACTTCAGGGGCGGCGCTTTTGTTGGTGACACATGACCCCGTCGTGATGGCCCGGTTTTCGGTCACGATTGATCTGGCTCAACTGAACAAGTCGTCATGACACTCGGCCGGATCATTTTCAACAACGCAAGACAGAGGCTGCTTTCGACAGCTCTGACGGGCCTGAGTGTCGCTGTGGGTGTGGCCTTGATTGTCGCGATTTTAACGATCAAGCTGGTTTCGCAGGAGCGTCTCCGCGTGGGCTATTCGGGTTTTGACATGGTGGTGGGAGCCAGGGGCAGTTCTTTGCAGCTGGTTCTGAATGTGGTCTACCATTTGGATACTTCGCCAGGCAATATTCCATTCTCCCTTTATGAAAAACTGGGAAAGGATCCCCGGGTGAAAATGCTGGTTCCATTTGCTGTGGGCGACAACTACCAGGGTTTCCGGATCGTTGGCACAAGCGACATTTTTCTCAGGGATTTTGAGCCTCAACCTCATCAGTCCTTCGAGCTGGCAAGTGGACGGATCTTCAAGTTTGAAGAGTCGGAATTGCTGGAAGCAATGAAGGATGCCATGGATCGGGGCAGCCACGAGAAAACAGATGGGAAGGATGATCACCATCATGATGCGGGACATTGCGAGGCTGTTCTGGGCTCGACTGCAGCGGATGTGACAGGCTTGAAGATCGGCAATACGTTTGTGGCAACGCACGGTGTCCAGCAGAACAGCGAAGGCGAGAAGCATCAGGAATCACCCTGGACCGTGGTGGGAATTCTGAAACCCACAGAAACGCCTGCCGATCGAGCCATTTATATCAATCTGGACAGCTTTTACCATATTGAGGGTCACGTGATTGAAGAAAAACATTCATCAAAATCTGATTCGACAGCGAGCGCCGAACCGGAACCTGGTCAGATATCGGCTTTGGCGCTGAAAACTCGAAGCCCAATCGCTGTCTGGAGTTTGCGCAGGGAAATCAACAATGGGGATGAAGCCCAGGCAGCTGTGCCGTCCGAGGAAATTCGCAAGCTCCTGACTATTACAGGCAATGTGGACCGGATCCTCCTCATACAGGCCGTATTGATTGTGATTGTCTCTGCCATGGGAACCGCTCTGGCGATGTTTAATTCAATGAATGACCGGCGTCGCGATATTGCGGTGATGCGCGCCCTTGGGGCGCGTCGTCAAACAATTATGGCGATCATTGTGGGGGAGGCCGTGTTGATCGCGGGGCTTGGCGCAGGTCTTGGTTTGATTTTAGGACAGGTAGTGGTGCAAGCTTCTGCGTCCATGATTCAAGCAGCAGTCGGCTTCTCGATTCCGGCCTGGACTTTTCACGGATTTGAAGTCGTCGTTTTGATTGGGATGTTAATGCTTGGAGTTCTTGCAGGCATTGGTCCGGCCCTCATGGCTTACCGCACGAATGTAGCCATGAGCCTTTCGTCGAATCCATAAATGGCAGCACGCGATTCAAGAAAAGCGAGTCCTGCAGTTTGGAGGCATGGCGGCAGGCTTGATCTCTTTTTCAAGAAATTTCATTTGGAAGCTAATCCTCCAAGTGCTTGATAATCAACGAGGGAGTTTGAAAGTGTGTTTTTTGGTTGACCCGGTCAGTGCTTCCGACATAGCGTGACCCTCACGTTTTCAAAGCGAACTTTGTGCCAGGGACAAAAATGTATTTGGGAAGAAGGGCGTGTTTATTGAGCTTCGGGCTCGTCTTGACGTCAATCCTTGCGATTCTCCCGACGCGATCAGCCCTTGCTACCGATCCTGCTGCCAGTCCCAATCCTCCCCCCACGGTGACGATCACCTCGCCGATGGATGGTTTTGCGACCAAGGCCACATCCATCCCGGTGGATATTTCGTTTTCGACGGATAAGGGCAAAGTCAAAACTGTGATTCTGCTTTTGAATGGCAGCAAGGTGGCTCGTAATGACAAGGTTCAGAAATCAAGTGGCACAGTCAGTTTTAATGTGGATATCTCTGGATTTGGGGACGGGCTCATCAGTCTTCAGGCCAGAGCGACCCAGGGAAACCTGACAGGAACCTCCGATGTGGTTCAGGTTCGGATTGATCGGACGGCTCCGAGCATCAGCGCCACACAATTTCCTGCGCCCAATGCTCACGGATGGAATAACAGCGATGTCACCGTTAATTTTGATGCTACAGATGGCGGATCCGGCATCGCCAGTGTTGCTTCGGATGTGGTGGTCAGCGCGGAGGGCGTCGGGCAGGTCATTGACGGAACCGCCACGGATAATGCGGGCAACACAGCTTCTGTATCCGTCACCATCAACCTGGACAAGACCATTCCCGGTGCTTCTTTCAATCTGGCGGATGGGCAGATCCTCAGTACCGCAACACCCACCCTGGCAGCGGCGGTGAGCGATGCTCTTTCAGGGATCGACAGCGCGCTGACGATCCTTAAAGTGGATGGGAATACCGTGGGAGCCGGTTTTTCCGGAGGATTGCTGACGTTCACGCCTTCGACGTCCCTGAACAGCGGTCTGCACTCACTTGCGGTGGTTGCTGTGGATCTGGCTGGCAACGAGAGGACCGTGCAAATCTCATTTTCGGTGGAGCCGGTTGTGATTGGCAGCGATTTCGATGGGGATAACCTGGATGACTCATGGGAAGCACAATATGGATTTTCCACCAACGCCTTTGCAAATGCCAATCTGGTTGCATGGTGGCAGTCGGATGGACTCTCCGGAGGTCGTCTTCCGGATCGCACAACAAATAACATCACGGGGAACCTGACCAATTTTTCAACTTCTCCGATTGTCAGCGGTCTCTTCAGCAATGGGCTTTTCTTCTCCACGGCCAATGCCCGGGTTGATCTGGAGGCCACCAACAATGTGCTGAACCTGGGCAGCTTTACAATCTCGACATGGCTGCAGGGCAGTGCTCAAACCAACGAAACATCGCTGGTGAAGTGGACGGCCACGGATGGCAGCAGCTGGCAGTTGGGCGCTGATCCGAACGGCAAAGCTCAGTTGAGATTTGCCGGTCCCGGTGGAACCCAGACCATCATTGGCGGGGTCAACAGCCTCAACGTGCTGGATGCCTCATGGCATCATATTGCCGGCACCTTTGACATCGGCACATCCAATGCGACGATCTATGCCGATGGTCTTGTAGAAGCGAGCCTGGTGATCACCAACTGGTCCCCTTCATCTGTCGAGTCATTGACCTTTGGCAATTCCTCATTTTCCACTCCCAACACTCCATTCATCCTGGACGAAGCACGGCTCTACAACATTGCCATTTCATCCAATGACATCTCGAAATTACCAAATACGTATGAAGATGGGGATGGAGACGGCCTTTCTAATTTCGAGGAGTTTCGGCTGGGAACCAATCCCCTTCTTGCGGATACCGATGGGGATGGAATTCCGGACGGCAGCGATTCATTTCCATTGGATTATTATAATGGGGTTCTGCCCCATCTTGCGATTATTAGTGGGAACAATCAGACCGGCACGACGAACACGTTTTTATCGGAACCATTGGTGGTTCAAATAACCGATGGCAGTCAGACACCTCTGGTCAATGCTCCTGTGAAATTTACAGTGGTGGAAGGTGGAGGACTGCTGGCGATATCAACCAATAATCCGATTTTGGTCAGCTCCTTGGATCTTCGTACAGATGATGCTGGTCAGGCTCAGGCTTTCAGCTTTCAACCTTCAACCTTCAACACAACGAACCTGATTACCGCCACCGCCGTCAGTGGAACCAACTCGATCCAGGTAACCTTTGTAGAAACTACCGTGCAACCATCGATCATCGGCAAAATTTCCGCCGGTCATCTGCACAGCATGGCGTTGGAAGCTGATGGGACATTATGGTCATGGGGATCCAATAGTCAGGGACAGTTGGGCAATGGGACAGTGGGAGTGAATTGTTGGTTTCCTC
>Ga0114940_10000832_pt1 | contig 12606 bp, 12 predicted proteins | sample ColdCreekSource_FD_87195 | JGI IMG/M metagenome (GOLD analysis project Ga0114940, IMG submission 87195) | Groundwater microbial communities from Cold Creek, Nevada to study Microbial Dark Matter (Phase II) - Cold Creek Source | ecosystem: Environmental > Aquatic > Deep subsurface > Groundwater ... | reverse complement strand
TTGTAGCATAGAAATGGTTTGATGAGTCTGAAGCATTGCATTGTGGCCAAAATCACCAGTTTTACTGTAGCTCTAAAAATGATTTGAGCACCAAAATTTGTCCATCCCGAAATCTAAATTAGTGGACAAAAAACTAAGAAATGAGAGCAAGATGTCCATCATTTTAAACAAAACGATAGGTGCTCGGTTGTTTTGAAGAACAAAATGTGTGACCTTACATTTTCCTTGAATTTCACTCAAGGAAGGTCAGTCCATAACTAAATTTATGGTAATTTGTAACATTTATCTGCGACATTTAGATATATCGGGTTGGTTTCAAAGCCATTAAAATAAAACGAGGCCTCCTCACAAACATTGGGATATCTGCTGAAACAAAATTTAGTCGCCATTCTGTCTAGTAGGGAACCGAGCTTTCGGGGTCAATATTCTCGAGGTCTTCGTCCGCGCTCATGCGGTGGCCTCTGAGGCGCAGGGGGCTGGAGAGGGGCGTGGGCCAGCCAGAGCCCCCTGCGGCTAGGTACTGCAGGCCCTCGACCGAGAGCTCCACTCCGTTGGGCCCGCCCTTGCGTCGTTCCGCCGTTGCTCGCAAAGTCTTTCGTTTCTGCAAAAGAACGCCGCTTTTGAGCTGGGGGAGAACCGTTCGTGAGAGCAGAACAACGCACGCGCACACATGCAGAGAGAGAGAGATAGAGAGAAATCAAAAATAGAGTAAAAATGCAGAGTATGTGAATATATAAAGATGGATAGAGAGAGAAATAGAGGCAGGCAGTCGGAGGAGTCAAAAATTAAATGAGACAAACAATTGGTCCAGTTTGGTGTTTTTCAACAAGTAGCGGATTTATTTTCTCATTTCTCTTGATCCACAACATCCATAGAATTTACACATGCGTAGAATGTAGTACAACACGAGTTGCTGTTTTTTTTTTATTTGTTCGGGGTCGGTTTATTTGAATGTCTTGGTCAACAGGTTGGTAAATATACAGCTCCCCAAAATATGCGTCTCTGTAAAATCTCGTTTCCACTCGCTGGTAAATGCCTTAGTATTGTTAAAATATCAGTTTTACGTAGAGCACTGAAAGACACAGTCAGCTTCGCGCTATGTTCCTTGCAGCTTTGTAATTCTTATTGTCTTCTACACTACTATTATGTAAGTTTTTAGCCAATTGAGCAGTTTCTTCAAATTTTTATAATTACAGCATTTTGCATCGCTCCCGGAAATGCCTGCTTGTTGATTGGAGGGAAAGTGATGACTATATTACTCTCAAATTAAACTCAGAACTTTCAGCCCACTTAACTCAATTCAGTTTAGCCAAAGCTAAACAGCATTGCATTTTTGTAAACTCAATATCAAAGAAATTGTATCAAAGTTGGGCTATATTTTAAAAATACCCTTAATCTGTGTGTTGACAGAGAGTTTGTAAATTTCACCCTCTTCTGAAGGCAAAATTCATGATTTTAACTTTAAGATTCACCTCTCGCATCAACTGCGTCCTCAATTTTTACTTCCCCAAAACTCTTCGTCATTTCATATTTGCTTCACATTTTTCTCAATATATATGCTGAAATTGAGGAATCTCTTTAAAGTGTTCAGCTAAATTGCTTGGTGTGTCCCTTGTTGTTCCAAATTTGGTTCTTTTTTCTATTTGTGAAATAATGAATCATCCATGCAAAAAGTTAAAGTGCTCGTGAGTCTACTTGGTAAATGTGCGCAACACAAATTACAAACACGTACGCGTAGACGGATTTTTTTGCACAGCACTAAGAAATAGAGAAATTGGAATGCAATTCAATCAGCCTCTGCGATATACATAAAAGTAAATCAGCGCTGAATAAAACACTCATGCAAAAGATTGCGTTGCTATGCACATGCAAACTATATATATCCAGGATTTTTGGGGCTATTCGTAGCTTTTAAATCAAGTTCAAATGCTACTCTCACATTATGAACAGTGATAAAATTCAACGACGAGTAACCCATTATAATTTTGAACCACTAACAAATCGTGCAAATAATACTACTATGTTACTTATTTGTAGTTAGAGTGTTAGATATTTTTTTCTGAATTAAGGACGGCGAACGTTTATCTATTGCGTTGAATTATTTCTCTAATAATTTAGCACCGGTGTGTTTCTTGTCTATACAGTAATGCCATTACAGCTGTTAACATTTTATGTTTTAGTTAATTTTTAGTTTGGTTTATGATATAATGTGTAAACATTTTAGAAAATTCTTGACAGAACGAAAGAAATCAGTTAAAAAAAAGCTTTTGGTGGAAACAAAAATAAGATTGGGTTTTACATCAAAATCGTCATGTATACACATGCTTTGATTAAGAAAAGTTTATGGTTTCAAAAGAAAGCGTTTACAAAGCACAAAGCTGTGTATTTAAGCATAAAATTAAATAAAAGCGGACAAAAAAAGCAACATTACGAAAAGCATACAGAATTTTATCGATGGTGTGTGTGTGTTTGTTTATTTTCGCTTTTTTCAATCGGCATTAGTTAACAGTTAGATATCAATCTACTGCATTTTTTAATGTTTTTTAAGAGCATTCAGTTTGTTTAGTTCATTAAAAGTCGCCATAGTGTGGGCTAATATCTGCTGAGAATGTGCGCGCGAATTAGCCGCCGTCGGTGTTTTACCTCAATGACCCCTCGCCACTTGTCGGCCGCGTGTCTCGCCAACTCCATGCGCTTCTGCTTGCGAATCTGGTGCTTCTTGTAGACCATCTCGATCACAATCAGGGCCACACCGCCCGCGATGCCCGCTCCAACTAGAATGAACACCCCGGCCATGTTCTTCAGGCCGAGGGTGTTGGGTGTTTTCTCGTCGCCCTCACAGTGCTGCGTGTTGCCCAAGAATATCCACTTGTTGTCCAGAGACTCCATAAAACCACCTGTAAAAACACGAAAAATTGTTGTTTTTAAATCGGTGTTTTATGAATGAAAATTAGCCAGCGTAAAGATAAAAAAAATAAAATGATTTAAAACTTACTTTCGTGGAAATCCAGAATGGCTAGAGTGACCGCATCCGCCCAGGGAGAACCCTTTTGCAAACCTATCCCGTAGCCCGATCGTCCAAATAGCTCCCCAGCCGTCACCAACTCACAGTCCTGGGCCGCCTCGAACTCGAGACGCGAGCTATCCCAGATGAAAGCCATCAATTTCCTAAAATGATGAAAGATAATCAATACCAAATTTTTGGCCACTCGCTTTTTTCTCTCACCGGTTTTTGACATCCTGTATTGCTTGCTCTGCAGTGTCGTAGTTGTTTGCCTCCATGGACCTGTACATGTTTGACAGCTCCACTTGGCGCCTGAAGTACATATCAACAGCCGAGCCCTTAACGGTGGCGCAAGTCAAGTTCTCCATGGTGTTCCTCAGCTGAAACGTCACGAGCAAATTCAAAACCATGCACAATTCACCCAAAAAAATTCTACCCTGGCGTCATTGATTCCGGTCAGCTTGGTTTTGGGTCGCTCGAGCACGAGGAAAGCGGCCAAGTTGGCAGTGTACGAGGCGACGATGATCATGGCGAATCCGGCCCACACCATTCCCAGCACCCTGGCGCTGAAACTCCTCGGTGTTCCTTCCCCAATACCGCTGTTGAGAAGCACTCCCCACGCAAACCAAATTGCGCTCGACAAATTGAGAGCGTCCTCCTCGGTGCCATCCGTGTTTCCCAGTTTGAAACGTCCAAACGGGGAGAATCTGACACAGATTTTTTTTACATTTCAAATATTATTGCAAAGTGTCTAATATCTGGAAAAATCCCTTAGGGAAAGAATGCAGTCATGAAAAATTAAAAAAACATTTTTTTCACTAAAAAGTACAAATTGAATGAAAGACAAATAAGTAGATCCACATGCACTTTTTGCGAAAAGATTTAAATGTAACTGTTGAGTAGAAAGTAACAACAAAATTGTAGTCTACTTTGAAATTTTCACTTTTTTGCATAGTACCTGTCTAAAAGGTATAGGACCAACGCGACGACGTGCACCGAAACCATGACCAAAATCCAGAGGGTGTTGCTGAATGGCTGCAAGAAGGACACCAACGTGGAACTGCGCGACGGTTTCTTCTCCAGAATGGTGATGCCCTGGTACTTGAAGGGTTTGCTGAACTCGATGTACTCGGCCCTCTCAGGATTAATGGTCAGCGGCGCCACGATCATATCGGCTCTGTCGTAAACCAGCTCCCCAATCAAACCAGTCCATTCCTTTTTGCCACCAGCTGTTGGATTTTTTTTACGCTGTGTGATTTATCATTGCTTTTATTTTACGACCCACCTGTCGTATTTTTCACCACGTGAGAGCCAAACTGCCCGTCAGGTGACAGCGCCAGATTGAATGTGAAATTTATCGTTTTGGATAGCTGCATCAGCAAATCGATGCAGTAGCCCTTGCAGCAGAATATTTTCTCAGTCTCTGTTTCAAAAACAAATAGTTGAGTTGTACGTTTTCCAAGGTTGATTTTTAAAGCGAACCGTGTTCGACGGTGTTGTTGAAAAGTGGGCAGCGCACTTCGTCGGGAAAACAATCCGGCATGTCTAGACCTGCACCCGTCACTTCTCTGACGTACACAAATGGTTTTTCTTCAATTGTCAGCACCTGTTAATTTCACCCATGAATTAATTTTTATTTAATATTTTCTTTTTGAATTATTTTAGATTTTTACCTTTAAATGGGTTGGCAGAATGAAGCCTTCTGGCTTTCTCCTTTGCCTTCCTGGCCACATCACAGCCTTCTCGTTCAGATTTAGGGACATTCTGTCTAAATCCTATAGGCAACAATTTAAAATATTAGCATTTTTCAAAATTGTGGCACTTACCTGATGGAAAAAGTATTTCCCAACTGAAACTAGTCTTTGATCTTCCTGGACGTTAATTATGTCGTATTCAGCAAACATTCTGTCCCCGTTATCGTCAAAAGCGACTTTCCCTGTAGCACCTTTAAAAAGCACCTGGCGCCGAATATAACTGGAGTGACAAACACAGAATTATTAATTACTGTAGATTGATGTTAAAATCTCGTGCTTACTCAAATAGAATTTTGCCTGTTTCCCAAATAGTAGCGGAATCATCACAGTTTGCCGGTGCCTCGGTTATGTTAATTGTGCGATTCATTTCTCTGATTGCAGACGCCAAAACATAGCTATTTGTGTTGTGAACAAAAATTATTATTTTGTCCAAATCACACAAAGTGGTACATTACATGCTGTCCTGTATGTGTTCCACTTCATTGGTGGCGTTTTTCAAGCGCAGAGCCAGAGCACCTTCAGGGACATTGTTCGCTGCCAAAGCTTGCTCAGTAAGGATCCAAACGTGGCCAGCCTCAGTCATGTTCAATGACGCGGCCTCTCGGAATATCACCTCTGCATCATGTTCCCTATTGTTGCATTAATGGAAGCGCGTTAATTCATAGCATGCTATTTTATAAAAAGGAAAGAGAGTGGATGGTATAGAAGACGCACCCAGCAAAAAGAAGATACACGCGGGCCTGAGCCCCTTTCAGCTCTTGCAGTTGCTCAGCAAAGCTGTCGAGGCCGGGCTCAAATTCAATTACTAACTCCACCTACAGAATTAAGTTTTTGTTTTAGATTTGCGTTAAAAGTTAAAAGTAAGTGATTATTTTTTTAATTGCATATTTTAAACAATTTATTTATTTAAAGCAGTTTTGAAAACATGTCAAACTTACATTGACCCTGACTTCGACGTCGTCTTCTAAAGACTGCGACGCTGTTTGGAACCTGCCCAACAAGGCCCTGCCATCAGTGTCTGAGCTATGAATGAAAATGACTCGGAGGTAGGATAAGTGTTTCAGCAATTCGACCCACACGTCGGCTTGATGAGAGTAAGGAGGAACAGTGCGCAAAAACGACACGTGAATATTCTGAAAGTTTGGTACAGTATAAAAGTTAGTTTTGGGACGCAGTAGATATAAAATATTTGTCACCTTGTCGCTGAAGGCTGAGTCTCTGCTGGAAATTCCGATCACCGGAATGTGGTAAAAACCACTTGTGTAGGAAACTGCGGCAGGAGAAAGGTCTCCAGTCAGAGGGTGCGAAACAATCACGGCGTACACCTGACATATTTCATTAGTTTTGAGCCATTATTGCACTTTTTGTATGCTGCATACCCTTTTGGAGATCAAGTTTTTGCACACGTTGAGGGCAGTGCGAATAGGGTTAGCGTCCATTTGAATTGCCTCAGCTTTGTACGTGTTGCCCCGCACCACATATTCGCTGTTGAAATTCAAATGCTGCAAAAAAGCAAGTGGTCAGCGCGGGAGAGTAAAGCACATTCATTATAGCTCAATGTATAAAATTTAAAAACACCGCTCCTATAGAAGAAAACTGCGAGAAAATTTAAAACTTTAATTTGAAATGTTTTTTTTCCTCCAAAAATAATTTAGTGAATTTTACTGACAATATAACATTTCTGTTTAACAAAAGTTAATTAAAAGATGGAATAAAAATGAAACATATTTATAAAATAATTAATTCCTAACTGATGATAAATTATGTGCATTGTATGCACTATGCGCGCTGTTGTTGTTTGGCATTGTATCACAAAGAGCTGCAGAGAGAGCAAAGATAGAAGCGCCTGCTAATGATTACATCTGCAACCTGCACGACTCCGATGCGCAACACTGTGCCTACATCTAAAATACAAGCTAACAAGAGACCAAAATAAATTTGGAAGCTCAATAATAAGTTTTGAATTCTTCAATGCTTGGTTTCGATTGCCACTGAACGCAATTTTGTCTGATTCCTGTCACAATAGAACTAGAAAAATATCCATTAAGGACATTTCACAGGGACTCACGGCGATGATTTTCTCAAAATGGGCCGCGCTGGTGTTGCCACTGAGCACCCCGCCAATGTTGAAGAGGGTGGGGTTCTTGGCTGTGTAGAAAGGCCTTCGGTCGGCCCATGCCAGGGGCACCAGCAGCCCCAGCAACCACCACAGCCTCATCTCGAGTGCCGAGACAGATCAATAGCGCCGAGAACCAGACCGCTCCCAGCATCACTGGCGCAGGCGCCCTTTTGCAATTGCACCCCCGTTGCTGCTCTCCTTTTTTTCGTCTTGTGATCGGGCAACATGTTGACTTCGCGGCCGAAAATCCAATAACAACATTCCTTGCGTTTCAATCCTACACTGCTATCAATTTTCAAAGAAACGTACAAGGAATAAGTTTAAAATAAAGGTGTTGGGAAAATGGCTGGGTAAAATAATTTTATCAACTTAAAAATATCGCGTACATGGTTTTAAGAGTAAATTTACCTAAATGATTGCTTTGGTCTAAAAAGGCTTAAATATATGCATGTCAAAAATTTTAATATTTAGTTTTTAGTTGCAACACTTTTGTTTAAATAAAAAGTGTGTTAATTGGATGGTTCTGTGAATCCTTGCGCCAAAAGTATTGTGTATATTGGCGCCCAACATAATATTCATTCAGATATAAATATAGTTGACCATTGACACCAGAAAAATATCTTGAATGTTTTCAGCATAATTGCTTTAGATATTGCCTAAAAATGTCCTTCTCCTTCATAAATATCTTTGTGTATAAAGGAATAATTAGTTTTCTATTTTATATATTAAATGAACAGCCCTGTAAAACCAAAATGCTTTTTAGCCACCCACTCAATACATCTGTAAAACACAAACACTCCATAATTTTACCAGTAATATTCATATTAATAATTAATTTAGAAAAAAAGGCCTCATCAATAATAAATGATATTTCTGCACCAACTTGAAAATTAGTCATTGTGATATATATCCAACAAAATGTAGTACATATTTTTTTAATTATAGGAGTTGAGAAACCAAAATGAAAGGAGTGGAAAGAAAATATTGAGCTCTACATACTAGTAGTTAAATGTAAAAACGTATATTTGAGATTTTACTGCACGGGACATCATGTGTGCACCACGGTGCTGCTTATGTATCTCAACTCCCTACCGCTCAACAATGTCAGGCGCTTCCTGTAGCACACAGGAAACAGTGGTGATGCATGCACTGCGTATACCTGCAGGCCTCAATTTCAGTTAGCAAAATGCAGCACAAATGGCTCCTCGTCCTAGCTCTGCTCTGCACTATTTTTGTAAAATCATTACAAATTTCATATCTATTAGAACGCCTTAATGAATATCTTAAATCCCATTAGCTCACTCAGCTCGACGCTCAGAGTGGTAAATAATACCAAAATCTTATTTTAGCGCTTTGATTTTATTGCACAATATTTCAGATGACACTAAGGACAAAATCCAGGAAAAGCGCAAATCAATCAAGACCTTGATTTCAAAGATTCGATCCAGACTCGAGAAGAAGAAATCGGGAAAATAGGTGATGGAAAAGTCTGCTGGCGCCAGCCCAGCAAAAATGATGGCTGCGCAAATTGAGTGCGCCGCGTCAAAAATCAAGGTCGATCATTGCCATAGTTCCTACAACCATGGAAATATAATTAAAACTCGCATGAGTGTCATCAGGGCGTTGAAAGCTGCTGCCCTAGCCTTAATAAAACCCTCCGAGCTGCCCTGGACGTTGAAAACTGCGCCGTTGATTTGGGAAGCCTGTTGGAACTTGGTCGCAACCAACCTCTGCCTTCGTCCTACCAGAAATACACCCTGAACCATCTTCAGGGCTTGTATACAAACAAACTCTTATTGATGAGCTTTGACAAGAGCACCAAGGAGCAAATGGTAAAAATAAAGCAGATACAATTTTTCATTATGTACGACAGAAAAAAAATAATTGTTTGAGACACCATAAATTATCTGTGTGGCCACTGTGTTAAAATTTGTGTTTTGCAGTGCGTCAGTGAGTGTCTTATCAGGAAGCTGCGCAGCAACTCTGTAAGAACTGTTTGTAACCTACTTAATGGAAAATAAACACTGCCAATGACTTTGTTGCAGCGACAAAAAGAAGGTCGTAAGAGTGGAAAAAGCACGAAAAATGGGCCCGACACAAAAGAATTATTCAAAACTTCTTTTGATGAGTGTCAAACAATTACGAAAGGTGCGTTCCTTTTTGCTTGGTTTTTATTGTATATATAACATTCGTATCAAAAAAGGCCACGAGAAGGAAACTGTGACTTTTGACACAAAAACCTGCGCGGTGACACCATATCTGCATCTTCAATGTGCAATCAGGAAAACTTTGCTGGTAAAAGCTCTATTATAATGCCATCAATTGATATTGATTTACTTGAAACTTTCCTAGTCCTGTTCTGATTACAAGAATGGTAGGTTTGAATATTTAAATTTAATTGCAAAGGTGCCAACGACAATATTTTTTGTTTGCAGAGGATTTGTGCGAGCACCAGAAAGAACTACTTGAATACTGCGATCCTTTTATTTTTTAAGCACAAAGAGAGATATTATGTGAAATGTGCAGTGTGAAGACAGCAAATAAAGTTTTACCTCCGAAATTATGCAAGCCTTTCCCTTTTATCACGCGCTTGGTTTAGTTCATAAATATAACGACGGCATTTTAAGTAAGCAAACAAAGATAAAAAATCACTGTTTTGTCACAAAAACACAGGACGTGTTTCTTAGAATCTTCCATTTGGCCAGATGCGGTCATTGCATAAGGTTTAACTTTAGAAATCAAGCTGCTCGAATTATCCTTGGAAAAAGTGACGAGTGCCAAAATGCAGGTATTATAACGCTCAATGTTGAATTTTTACATGTTTGTTTTTTAGGGGAAACGACAACTATTTTATCTGGATGTTTGCTTTTGTATGTCTAGGACCTTTAATAGACTCTATCTTCTTGAAATTGCAGACTATTTTCAGTGACTAAAACAATCTTTGTCGGTCAGCTTTAGATACTCTACTTTCAAATTGACTATTATTTAGTAAAAATGCTATATTTTAATTGTTAATTTTTTTTCAAATGAAGCCATCACTTATAAATATTGATAATGTGGCTAAATCTAAAAATATATTTAAAAAAAATTACTTGGAAAATAGGTAAAAGAGATGACACCTGCAGAGCATTTAGTAAACTTAACACGCTGTTGCCAACATTTTTGTCGCATTTCATAAATTTAGACACGTGTCTAAAAGTACTTTTAGACATTTTAACTTTCCGATTCTCAGGATTTGCAAAGTTAACTTTAATTCAGAGAACTGCAAAAAATAAATGAGGACGAATTTATTTAAGAAAAAAATCAGTCTAATAAAAACCTAAAAAAAACACTTAAAATGTTATTTTAAAGGTGAATTCCACGGCAGAGACATGGGTGTCCATAAAGAGCGAGCCGCACATGAGTCCTTTGGACCTCGGAGTGTTCGCCGCAATGTTGGCCTCGTCGACGCTGATCGGCTGCTATTTCGGCCTGTGCACCGGCCGCCAAAAGAGCGCCCAGGATTACCTGATGGGCGGCCGCAACATGAGCATGCTGCCCGTCGCTCTAAGTTTGGTGGCCAGTTTTATTTCGGCTATCACTGTGCAGGGGGAGCCTGCGGAAATCTACACCAACGGCACCCAATATTGGTCTGATGAGGGAAAAATCAAGAGATTTGACAACTTTGCTAATATTTTTCTAACAGGTGCGTGCTTCTTGTGAGCTACGCGGCGAGTTTCTGCGCGACCTGGCTCTACATCCCAGTTTTTGTCAATTTGCAACTTAATTCGTGCTATGAGGTTATATATCGGCAGAGTCACCAAATAAAAACTTATTTTTATATTCCTATTTAGTATCTTGAGCTGAGATTTGACAAAAAAGTCAGACGGATGGCTTCAATTTTATTCGTCATATCGCAGGTATGTATTTACTACAATATACAAATTTTCAAAGTAAAAACCTAGACACAAATATTTTTCAGCTTTCTTACATCCCTGTGATTATTTATGTTCCATCTCTGGCATTCAGTCAAGGTATCTGCAATTTTCGTAACACCGCAAATCTTAAACCACTCAAATAATTGATTAATTTCAGTGACTGGAATTAACGTCAATTTAGTGGTGCCCGTTGCATCTGCCGTTTGCATTTTCTACACCACGCTTGTAAGAGCATTAAAAGTTGACTTTCCACTTTCCACAATGTAAAATAAATGACCTAATCAGGGCGGACTTAAAGCAGTTGTTTGGACCGACACCTTGCAGTCTGTTATGATGATGGGCGCTATGATAACAGTTTTCATCCTCGGACTCGGAAAAGCGGGCGGTTGGTCCAACGTGTGGCAGGCTAATGAGAGGGGCAACAGACTCGAGTTCTTCAAGTGAGCTCGTTTCAGGGAAAAAACAGCATTTTTTTTACACAAATGGACTGCATTGCACAATTTTGTGGATCGGTTAGATGCGCAATTAAAGTAACTTTAATGCTTAAATCTTATTGCCCAAGCAAAATTTGGTTGACCCTTTTAAAAAAAACTCTACAACGCATTTTTAAATGTTTTTCTTCGTGTAAAATACCACAAAAACATCTCTGCATAATTGTGTGAAAAATTGCTTCAACCCTTTGCATTTTTTACGACAGCGCTAAAATATGTGATTAAATAATGTAGCCTGGATCTCAACCCCACTATAAGACACTCTTTTTGGACGGTTTTTATCGGTGGATTTTTCAACTACCTGTCGGCATTTACCACAAATCAAGGCATGGTGCAGCGTTATCTTGCCGTGCCCAACCTCCGAACAGTATACTGGTGATTTTCAATTTGAAACCAACATTTCTGGAAACAATTTAATAACTGTTTTCTATAGTTGTATGGTGTGTTTTGCGACGGGTCTCGTGCTTTTCAAAAGCCTGAGCATGTCCACGGGGTTGTTGTTGTACGCAACCTACGAGGGGTGCGACCCCTTGCTGTCGCAACGCATTCAACGCTCTGATCAGCTCATTCCCTTTTTTGTCCTGGACGTTGCCGGACACATCCCAGGCCTCAGCGGTCTTTTTGTGGCTGGTGTTTTCAGCGCAGCGCTCAGGTACAATTTATTTGAAATTATTTTAAAGAGGTCTCTTGTAAAAAAAACATGGCTTTTTAGTATGGCGGTTTTCCTGACAGAATGTTGTGTGGATTTTCAGCTCCATGTCGACTGGATTGAATGCACTTTCCGGCGTATTGGTGGAGGATCTTTTTGCGTCCTATTTGTCACCCGACAAGAGGATGCTTTGGCTTCGAATCTCTGCTGCCGTGAGTGGCATCGTCTGTGTGATGTTGGTCTTTTTTGTCCAGCACTTGGGAGGCGTTGTCCAGGCAAGTTTACCATACGTCGGCGCTCACATTTGCGCTAGCGCGCGCTCAGTAAAATTTCACTCACGCTCGGCCAACAAATTTTGAGCTAGCGTTGAAAAATAAACTATGCGCTTAAGCTTATTGCGATCTGATAAAATTTGCGTGCTCATGCGTTACGCTTTGAATTTCCAACCTTTAGAGAAAAATGCATTAAATTTTTTATAACATTTATATATGAATTCTAGATTGAAATTTGATCACCATGAGTGATTTAAGCATTCTGATATTTGCTCTCTCCATTTGAACAAAATTTCATCTGCATTTGCGCTCAGGTTTTTTTTAAAAATCATGCTCTCGCGTTCGCGAGTGAGGATCAGCGTATGGGTAGCTCAGTGTAATCATGCTAAGTATTTTTTGC
>Ga0114940_10000831_pt1 | contig 12614 bp, 13 predicted proteins | sample ColdCreekSource_FD_87195 | JGI IMG/M metagenome (GOLD analysis project Ga0114940, IMG submission 87195) | Groundwater microbial communities from Cold Creek, Nevada to study Microbial Dark Matter (Phase II) - Cold Creek Source | ecosystem: Environmental > Aquatic > Deep subsurface > Groundwater ... | reverse complement strand
GGACATGGCAGGTCTACGACCAACTAGCTTACAGTTATAACGACCGGAATGAGCTACCAGCCAAACCTGCTAATAGCCCTACAATTAACGACGCCGACAAGCCTAACGTCTATTATTTATTATTCGACCGCTACGCCAGCCCCGAGACATTGCAGCGGGTGTACGGCTTCGACACAACTGAGATATCAACCTTCTTTGCCGACCAAGGCTTCGTCAGCCGGCCGCAAGCCTACGCCAACTACCCGTTTACCCAACAGTCGGTCAGCTCCACACTGTCTATGGGCTACCTCTCGGACCTTGAATCAGAGTTTAAGGGCGACGCTGGCAAGTTCCAAACCGCTTTCCCCTATCGTAATATCATCCGTGACCCACCTGTGGCCCAAGTTTTTAAGCAAAATGGCTACACCTACAACCAAGTCAGTTCGTGGTGGGACTATACCCGCTTCGGCATCAATGCTGACAACGACCCCACTAAATCGTTCCGGTTACGTATCTTGGGCCTGACTTTTTGGCTGACAGACTTAGAACGCGACATCTTCCACCGCAGCGCTTTGTCGCCGATCTTGCAAAAAGGCATTAGTTTAGGCAATATCACCCTCGTCAAATATGACCAAGACCGCAACCCGCGGCAGAACTTCCATGACCAGATTGATGCCATCCAAGCCATTGCCACCAATAGCCCTAAGCAAACCAAGCCACAATTTACCTTCGCCCATGTCTTATCACCGCATGACCCGTATATCTTTGCGGCTGACGGTTCTGACGCACCTTACAACGGCGACCGTACCGACCAAGATATCGATGAATTCACCAAATATACCAACCAACTGACCTACGTCAATACCCAGCTTGAGAAGATGATCTCCACTATCCGTAGCAAAGACCCTAAGGCGGTGATTATATTCCAGCCAGACGAAGGCCCCTATCCTAAGGAATTCCGTGGCGCATTAAGTCAAAACAGCTACTTTGACCCTAAGAACCTTAACGACGATGACATGCGCCAAAAGTTTGGCATCACCGCCCAATACTACATGCCAGGGCTTGAGACTTCTAAGGTTGAAGAACTCCAGTCATCCGTCAACGCCTTCCCGTTCGTATTCAATAATTATCTCAATTACGATATAAAATACCTGCCCGAATGTAACTTCTCATCCGGCAACAAGTATGTCCTCTACGACTACACATTAGTTAGCGGCCGCCTGCGCAATACCGCCAACCCTGACGACTGCAAGCAATACGACCGCTAACAGTTCTATTTAGAGATATTCAGTTTCGTTACGCTCTTTGAGGATAGCCTGCAAGTCTTTGATCTTCTCGATCTTATCCTTAGGCACTATCAATAAGGCGTCCTCGGTATCAACGACAATAAGATTATCTACGCCGGCTACGGCGATGACTTTGCTTATGCTGTTGGTTTTGATCAGCGAACCGGTGGTATCGACACTAATAACATTGCCACCCAGGTAGTTTTGCTTACCATGCTCAAAGAAGTCGTAGACTGATCCCCATGTACCGACGTCAGTCCATTTAAATGGCAACAAGGTCGCCACAGAGCCACCTTCGCTCATGACTTTACGGGTAACTTCTTCGGTTGCGCCAGCTTCCATAGTCGCATAGAGACGCTCGATTGCTTCGTTCTCGCCAGGTTGGTCGATGACCTCTTTAATCTCCATCAAAATGTCATACCAATCAGGGCGGTACTTCTTGTAAGCTTCTAGCATCAAGCCCGGGTACCAACAGGTGTGGTTACAATGCGCTACAACATGGAAGTTTTTGATCAGTTCACGGGTCTCGTGGGTTGTTTTGCGCCGGACCATAAACTCGTCAATCACAAAAGTATCGCTACTGCCTTTGATCTTTTCGCCAAGCTTGAGATAGTCGATACCCATAGTAGGTTCAGTAGCTTTAATACCACCGGTCAAAAAGCACTTGCGTTCCGAGACTAAAGCTTCGGATTGCTCCATCATCTTCAAGAACTTATCCTCAGGCTCACGCAAACAGTCAGCTTGGATTAAAAAGAATACTTCGTCCGGATGTAGCATGCTCAATTTCAGAAAAGCCAAGCCTTCACCTGGACCGCGGTCACGGGCAATATCTGGCTCAACGATATAATTACGCAAGGGGATTTGCGGCGACTGCTCAGACACGTACCTGATGAACTTGCGCTTGGTTGAGATAAATATATCCTCAGGCGCGTATTGTTTGAGCAACACTTCGACATTTTGCTGGTATGACGACTTGTCGCCGATGATCGGTTGGAATTGTTTCGGCTTGTCTTGGCGCGAGTACGGCCACAGCTTGGTGCCCTGCCCGCCAGCGGTGATGATTATTTTCATACTAAGATACCTTGACGATACCCTCTATGACAAAAGTTGTGTCTTCCCACTTGTCTACCGCTATACAGTCAATGCCCATCTCTTTGACTGGAAGGTCATTGCCACCTTCGACAATTTTGTCCCCGACAAACAAGATATCCTCTTTTGCCAAGCCAGTCGCTTCCATCAGTTTGTTCATGCCATAGGCCTTATCAACACCAGGAACTGTTACATCAATCGACGTCAAGCCGGCAACCTTCACATTAAATTCAGGAATATCTTGTTGGGCGACGGCAGCAATCTTTTGACGGATCTTCATATCAGGATCCCAGGAGTGTTTAATCCTTAGACCCTCGTCACCAAGCTCTGCAACAACTTCTTGGCCTAGTGGCGACAGCGTAATCTGGCTACCACGGTCTTCGATAGTCGGACCGTAGGTTTTCTCAACACGGTTGCCGGTTTCGTCGATACCATGCTCCAAGGCGGCGATAATACGGTCACGGTCTTCTGGAGTAAAATCTTCAGCGTATTGCTGCTGCCATTGGCCGTCGACAAAGTTGTAATAGCGGGTGCCCGTTGTTGGCATGAGGTGTAAACGTTGTAACAGCTCCGGATTAGTCGTAATTTGAGTCAAAAACTGACGTTGGAAAAGCTCATATTTGGCGCCAGAAATAACGCATACTTGATACTTCTCTAACAACAGGTTGAACAGCTCAACCATACGCGGGTCAAAGTGGGATTTGCTAGGGGCTAACGTGCCATCGAGGTCGAATGCTATCAATTTCTTCATGTTTTAATCCTTATAGTTAGACGGTGAACAGTACTCCCAGCGTACCATAATGCTCTATATCTAGTAATCGTAGTTGCAATCTGAGGTGGTAATCTGTTGTGAAAAGCATAATCTTTGAATTTCTTAGTAAGCACAACGGACAAATGCCATAATCTGCGTTACACTACAAGCATGACTAAGATGTTAATAACTGGCGGTGCAGGGTTTATCGGGGCAAACTTTGTACATTACACGCTCAACAACAAGCCCGAGTATCAAGTAACCGTAATCGACAAGCTGACCTATGCCGGCAACCCGGACAACTTAGCGCCAGTGCTCGACAAGATTGAATTTGTCACCGGTGACATTTGTGACGCCGAACTCATCGACCGACTAGTCGCTGAGACCGATATCGTCGTCCACTTTGCCGCCGAGAGCCACAACGACAACTCATTGCGCGAGCCATGGCCATTTGTCGAAACTAACATCATCGGCACCTACCGCATCCTCGAAGCCGTCCGCAAGCACGGCAAACGCCTACACCACATATCCACCGATGAAGTCTTTGGCGACCTAGAGCTTGACGATCCGAACCGCTTTAATGAGAGCACCCCTTACAACCCATCAAGCCCCTACTCTTCTACCAAAGCCGGTTCTGACCACTTAGTACGCGCTTGGATACGCTCCTTCGGCATTCAGGCAACTATCTCCAACTGCTCCAACAACTACGGCCCATACCAACACATCGAGAAATTCATACCCCGGCAAATTACCAACATCCTATCCGAAACTAAACCCAAGCTGTACGGAGCCGGCCTTAATGTCCGCGATTGGATCCATGTCGACGACCACAATTCGGCAGTGCATCTTATCCTAGAGAAGGGCATCATTGGCGACACATACATCGTTGGTGCCGACAATGACCATACCAACAATAAGATGGTCATCGAAATGATCTTAGAGTTGATGGATAAGCCCGCAGATTGGTATGACCACGTCAACGACCGCCCTGGCCACGATATGCGTTATGCCATGGACAGCACCAAGCTACGCACCGAACTCGGCTGGCAACCGCAGTACACTGACAATAACGGCATGGCCGAAGGCCTTAAGCAGACTATTGAGTGGTATAAAGCCCATGAAGACTGGTGGAAAGCCGAAAAAGCCGCCGTCGAAGCCGCATACGCCAAGCAAGGACAATAATCCTATGGAAATGAATTATTGCCGCCGCTGCGGTTCCAAAATTAAGTCAATAGATGGCCACGTCTACAACTGTGACAACGGCCATACTATCTACGCAAACTCTGCGCCAGCGGTCGGTTTGTTCATCCTCACGCCAGAAAACCATGTCATGCTCTCGGTACGTGGCATAGAGCCGCACAAAGGTATGCTCGACGCCTTTGGCGGGTTCGTCGATAGCGCAGAGACTTTCGAGGAAGCCATAAGCCGTGAGATGGAAGAAGAGCTGCAGCTCACCCCAGACCAATACGAAACGCCTGTCTACATAGCTAGCGGGACCGACCCCTACCCTTATCAAGGGGAAGAAATCACCTTTGTCTCAGCGCTCTTTTGGAGCCGGTTAAAAGCCGGGGCCACGCCTATACCCTCTGATGATGTCGCCGACACTGTGACAATACCCTTGCACGAAGTCGACCTAGACAAGCTACATAGCGGCGATATCCGTATCGGTATTATTGAGTTACGAAAATTATTCCCACAAGGAGATGAACGTATATGAGTTTTGACCCCGCCAATTACAATGACCTCAAGCTCACCGAGACCAATATTCCTGGTTTTTATGAAATAGATCTACCTGTCCACGGCGACAACCGCGGCTGGTTTAAGGAGAACTATCAGCGAGAAAAGATGGAGGCCCTCGGCTTGCCACATTTTGAAGTCGTCCAAAATAACTTCTCGTTTAATGTCGAAAAAGGTGTGACTCGGGGTCTCCACGCCGAACCTTGGGAAAAGTTTATATCTGTTGCCAATGGCAGCATCTTTGGCGCTTGGGTCGACCTACGTAAAGGCCCTTCCTTTGGACAGACGCTAACACTGGAGATCAACCCCGGTAAGGCCGTCTTTGTACCACGCGGCGTAGCCAATGGCTATCAGACGCTCGAAGAAAATATCACTTACACTTACTTGGTGAATGCCCACTGGTCACCAGATGCCAAGTACACCTTCGTCAACTTATTTGATCCGGCCTTGGACATTACATGGCCAATAAGCCAGGCCGAGGCTATCGTCTCCGAAAAAGACGCCAACCACCCACTATTGCAAGATGTAGTCCCCATGGAGTTTTAAGATGGCCGCCATAGATAGCTCAAAGTTTATTATCATTGGCGCCACCGGTCAGCTTAGCCTTGCTCTCCAGCAGCAATACGCCCAAGCCAAGGTTGTCGGCTCCAGCGTGCTCGATATCAGCGACAGCCAAGCCGTCAGCCAGTACGATTGGGCAGATGTCGAAGTCATCCTTAACGCCGCCGCTTACACTAACGTCGACGGCGCTGAATCAGCCGAAGGCCGAATTGCCGCCTGGAAGGTCAACGCCAGCGGCGTACGCAACCTCACCGCAGCCGCCATCAAACACGATATTACTATCGTCCATGTCTCTAGCGACTACGTTTTTGATGGAACCCAGGTGCCGCACACTGAGGACGAGGCATTCAGCCCGCTTGGCGTGTACGGTCAGACTAAGGCAGCCGGCGACCTCGCCGTTTCGCTCGCCCCTAAGCATTATCTGTTGCGTACCTCCTGGGTCATTGGCGAGGGCAAGAACTTTGTGCGCACCATGCTTGGACTCGGCGCCAAGGGCATATCACCCGGCGTCGTCTGCGATCAAATTGGCCGTCTGACTTTTACAAGCGAACTAGTCCGAGCGACCGACCACTTACTCACTACGCAACCCGCCTATGGCACTTACAATGTCAGTAATAGCGGCGACAGCGCCAGCTGGGCCGACATCACGCGTGCTATATTTGAATTAAGCGGTTACGACCTCACAGTAAGTGACGTCAAGACTGCCGATTATTTCAAAGATAAGCCAGAAGCATCGCCACGCCCCCTACAAAGCAGCCTCGATTTACAAAAAATCGAAGCTACTGGCTATACGCCGCGCGACTGGCGAAGACCTTAAACTGTACGTAGACAAGGAGAAGCAAGCATTATGAAAGGTATTATCTTAGCCGGCGGTTCAGGTACCCGTCTTTACCCTATTACCAAGGGCATTTCTAAGCAGCTCATGCCAATCTACGACAAGCCAATGATTTACTATCCCTTGTCGACTCTGATGGCGGCCGGCATTCGTGAGATCTTAATCATTACCACCCCCGATGACCAGTCACAGTTCCAGCGCTTGCTCGGCGACGGTTCAGAGCTTGGTATCAGTTTACAATATGCCGCCCAGCCTACCCCTGATGGCCTAGCCCAAGCTTTTATCATTGGCGAGGACTTTATCGGCGAGGACAAGGTTGCACTAGTCCTGGGAGATAACATTTTCTACGGCCCTGACTTTGACGACAGTCTCAAGCAATGCACCGATCCTGACGGTGGTATCGTCTTTGCCTATCAGGTTTCTGACCCTCAACGCTATGGTGTGGTCGAGTTTGATGCCAACCACAATGCGATTTCCGTCGAAGAGAAGCCGAGCGAACCAAAGTCGAATTTTGCGATTACCGGACTCTACTTCTACGACAACTCGGTTATTGACATCGCTAAGAGCGTCGAACCAAGTGACCGCGGTGAGATTGAAATCACTAGTGTCAACGCCACGTACCTCGCCCAAGGCAATCTAAAAGTCCAGACTATGGACCGTGGTTCAGCCTGGCTCGATACCGGTACCTTCGATAGTATGAACGACGCCAGTGAATATATCCGCGTCATCGAGAAGCGCACCGGCTTTAAGATCGGCTGCATCGAAGAGATCGCTTGGCGCGAAGGTTTCATCAGCGACGAGCAGCTCCTCCGTCTCGCTGAACCCCTCAAGAAGTCCGGCTACGGCAAGTACATGACCCGCCTACTCGACAACAAGTAAGCCCTCATGGATACCATAAAAAACTTCCTACGCAGCAATAGTACCCATGCGCAAATGTTTCGCTATGCCTTTGTAGCCGGTTTTGGTCTGGTGGCGGATTTCGGCACCGTTATCTTCACCAAGCAGATTCTCGGTTTCCACTACCTACTTGCAGCGTGTGCCGGTTTTGCACTTGGCCTTATCATCACCTATGTCTTGAGTAACCTGATGGTTTTTGGCAAACCGAAAGGCGATAAGCGCAAACTGTTCATTACCTTTGCGCTTATCGGCATTGTCGGCTTAGGCATGCTCAACCTACTTATGTGGGGACTGACTGGTGGCTTAGGCGTGAACTATATCGTCTCTAAGGCACTTGCCACAATCGTAGTGTTTATGTGGAATTTCTTCGCCCGCAAACGTCTCTACAAAGATGCAGACGAACTATCCTACGAGTCGTAGATCAGTCGTGATACACCTCTTGTGCAAAGCGCACAGCCTTTTCAACCCGATCCAGATTGTTGTCACCTTCACCGCCAGGACGCATTTCAATTGAGACAAACCGGTCATAACTAATGTCACGTAATGCTTGCGCAGCCTCACGATGGTGAACATCTTCCCGGTCTTCTACCGGCTCTAGGAACGGTGAGCTGATGTGGAAATGCTTGAGTATTGGCGCCGCGCTTTTGATAGAAGCGGCCACGTCGTCATTAGCTAAGGCCATACAGGCGACATCGAGGTGTAACGGAAATCCAGGGTTGCCAACGCTATTCACCAGGTCAATCCCTTGCTGGGCATTGAATATGAAATCACAAGCGTAGTCGGCGGCATTAGGTTCGATACAAAAATATACATTGTACTGCTTGGCTTTGTCGCCAAGTTTGCCGAAGAAGTCAGCAGCAATTGCCTTTGCCTCAGCTTCTGAGATATCACCTTTTTGACGGTTCTTTGGCGATCCAAAGACCATTACTTGGGCACCGAGCGCTCCCGCCAGCTCAATAAACTTGCCGAGATAGGCGACCGTCTCGTTGCGGTTAGCCTCATCTTGAAAGATCTTCAGGTCGGGCCGGGGGAAGAGCATCGACTGAAAAGCTACGATCTCCAAGCCGTATGATTCCCAGAACTTCTTATACTGTTCAATTTCGTTGGCTGGAGCTACTGTCGGGTCAGGCCACTGCTTAGTCGGTGCCACTTCAATATATTTGACACCCAACTTCTGTAATAATGCCGCGACTGCCGGTTCTTCATCTTTAGTCCATGCGATGTTTGATACTGCTAATTTCATGATCCCCCTTATTTTAACCCTATTCTGCCGAAGGCACGTACCTACCAAGCGAGCGACTATAGTGTTTTCGTGCCGCAAAAACTGCCGCCAGCACCGTTCGTTCAAGCCTTGTAGCTAGAGGAATGGTCTCGTCTTTTACGGCAAACATCTCAATAGCAAGTGTAGGTAAGGGTGCCCCGTTTCTTTCACGGTTTGCCGCTGCGTACACCCAAGCCATACTTAGTTCATCATCAAGGATACGGTGAGACTCTCCTATAGGTGTATCCATAGCATGGGGCACCATACCCAGTTCGGCAATTTGGGCATGCGGGGCCAGTACATCTTTATTCCATTCTGCGGCTAGTTCTATCACGCGAGCAATATTGCCATCACCATCGGCCATCGCAAAACTATCGGGTACGAATTTAATCTCCGATCCAGGCTGTTCGGTTTTAAGTCTGGCTGCAAAATCTACGACTTCCCTTCCAGTACGACCAAAGACAGCTTGTCCACCAGTCCAGGTTGTTGAAACTGGTTCAATGCCGAGCACTACGCCAGAATCATGTGCCAAACTACCTAACGGCGCAAAGAACTCTGCTGCCCGTTCATAGGTCCGTTCGTCGTCTAATTCTCCCGTCAGACGTGTACCAGCTGAGCCGTACACGATTGTCTGAGCTCCAACAAACTCTGCAAGCCGAATAATTCCGCCCATATGTTCCTGCAGGGCCGCCACTTGCTCGGTATCGTCACTGAAGATACTCTCCTTGCGGCCAAAAGTGACCGCCTGAAAGCCTGCAATACGCATCATCGCACCTGTTACGCCATGGTTGTTGTGTCGAAGGGTGCGTCTAAACGCTACCAACTCATCTCGATCTATACCGTCAGGTCCAACCGTTGCCATTTCAGGGAAAGCCTTGCCGGGAGCAACATCGATTGCCGTCACGAGATTTGTCGACAGCATGCGTACCGCCTCTTCTTGGGCGTACGCTCCATCCGGCCAACAAATATTTGATACTGCGAGTTCAGCGACTACTGCCATATGATTCCTTTATATTAGTCTCTACCATCGCTACTAGGCTTTATGTTTTTCGACAAAAGTTTTTATATCCTCCAGGACCTGCTGCTTCGAATAAAGGTACGGCGGGGTGCTGCCATACAATTCAGCATGTTTGCTGTGCATGTCCCAAAATGCCGGCTTAAAGCCTTCCGGCTCATTAGTGAAGTCTTTGATACCGAAGGCGTAGTCGGCAACTTCGTCAGACCGCACAGGTTCGGTGGCAAAGTTTATAAGCGGTAATCCTGCCTCCAAAGCGATGCTAATATCTTTCCAAATATTACTAAGGTTGTAATACTGATACACGCCAGCGTGGTGGATCTTCTCCACCATATTGTTATTGAGCAGGTCAAAGATAACATTCTTTTTGAGCCCTTCACCAAACAAGCCCGGTAAGCGTACGATCAAGGCATCAAAGTTCTCACGAACAAACTCTTCCAAAGGAATGCGGTTTGTACCATAAGCTGGCAAGCCCTCAAGCTCAAGCGCTGTATCTTCGTCAGCTCCATTCGGTGTCTTATAAACGCCGACTGTCGAGATCAATACGAACTTCTTAGCCTTAATTGTCTTGAGATGGTCGATCAAGCCTTGGATCTGGGCCATATCAGCCGCAGGATCTTGGTTAATGCGCCACATTTCGGCATAGGTAGCCGCACTGACTACCAGGTCGAATTCCTGGCCATCAATATCATCAATATTTTTAGTATTATACTTGTGGATAAAATTTGCCTGACTGTCGATATTACCACCGACAAAACCTGTATAGCCGATTAACGCATTTGCCATCGTAAAACTCCCCTTATTGCACCATTGTAGCAGTATGGTCGCTGATAACCCTATTGCTTGCGCCGCAATATTGACAACTGTATGATAATCATTGTCATATTGTCTATCCCTAAGGGGAATACGCTGTGAGCACATTACTGCTAGGCACCAGCCGCATCAGTGAACTTGCGGATCTGGCAGCCGAAAAGATCGCGCCCAAGTCACCGATTGTGGCCGTCTCCGGCGCGATGTACATCGATGCCTACGGTGCCGACAGTGGCCGTCTGGAAGCCGCCATCGCAACCGCTACCGGTTCGTACAAGGCAGGTGTTCCGCATCTGTTCATGCTCGACCACCAGTCGGATAGCGATGTCAACGGCTTCCTCGAGATCTCCGGCGGCATCGTGCTACCCGTCAAAGAAGGTGAAGGTGGTCTGGCCCGTCCCTACCTGACCGCAGCATTGGTCATCGACGAGCTCGTCCGAGGGGGACATCTCTCGCAGGACGTGCTGATGGTCAAGGTCGAAGGCGAGAAGAACATCTTCGGCGGTTCGGACGCCGCGGAGCACTACCTCGAAGGTTGCAAGGGTTTGGACATCGTCACCGGCGTCCGGACTGAGGAGACCTGGCAGACAATGCCGGATTTCTTGGCGCTGACCGAAAGCGTGCTGTCGTACCTCATCGGCCAGCTGCTAGGCATCTCCATCGACACGCCTTCCGGTATCCTTGTCCTGGGGCATCGCGGCCGGCAGGTCTTCTTGAATACCACCGACGAGGACAGCTGGGCGTACCTCATCCGTACTCCCTTCGAAGGCAGCCGTGAACTGAATACCGGTAACCTGGACGTCACTTTCCCTTACCATCCATCGGTGCGAGCTGAGGAGAACGGAAGCACGAAGTTCGACGACAAGCGTCGCGGCCAGTTCCAAAAGATGTTCGACTACGCATTCGACGTCGCCATGGTCAACGGTATCGAAATCCCGGAGGAGCTCGCCGCCCTGGCCCTGCGCTTCGGCATCGCCCTTCCGGGAGTCCATTCAGCGGCAAGCTGATGATCAACCGCTGACCCAGTAGCCAGCACCAGCAAGACAACGTGGCAGGTCCCGATGCTTCGCAGCATAACGCGAATCATCGGGACTGCTTCATGCTATTTATTAAGACGATAGCCACGGCGAGCGGCTTTGAAGAGAATACCCAAAACATGCAGATTACCCTTGATTGGGCTGATTTTGGTTGGAGTCTTGCCTTTCTTTGGGTACTCACGAGTCACAGGTGTCTCAGTCAATTTATACTTTTTAGGTGAGCGGGCGCTTTCCACTGCCAAGTGGTAGTGCAGCTCGTAGGTTTGGAAGATATCGCGGAATACGGCGATTTCGGGATCGGTCAACAGTGCCTTGCTGTAGGCACGAAAGCCGTTAGTAGTGTCAGTATGATGATGGCGCGCAGCCAAGCTAAGCAATGGCGCGTGGATAAAGTGGACCGCCAAGTGGCGCTCCAACGGCGTGTTGATCGCCTTACCGCCAGGGATAAAGCGCGAGCCTTGGATATGGTCATAGCCCTCATCGAGCAGCTTGATGAAATTAGGAATAGCCGAGATATCGTCCTTTCCGTTGCCGTCAACGACCACTACGCCATCATAGCCCTCAGCCAGACACCACGCCATTGCCATGCGCATTTGGGCGCTAAGCTTGCCTTTTCCAGTCTTAGTCAGCAACGCCCGCACATTGGCCTTTTTGAGAAAATCTTTCTCTAACGACCCGTCAGTACTGCCGCCGTCAGCCACAACAACGTCGATCTCGTTGGTATACTTCCTCATCTGTTCAAGCTGCTTTTGGACGCGCTTTCCTTCGTTGATAACAAATACACACACCGCGTATTTGTGCTTTTTCTTAGACAATTCAAGCAAGTTAAATCCAGGGAATTCCCACTCTGGATATTGCTTTGTGATTTTGGCGGCGGCATTGTTAGCCATTGTAATTCTCCTAGTTAGTTATGGATTACTTAGTAACATTGAGCCGGGTCTCGTCAGCAATACCTACCGTGCTGCTTAACTCTTGCATAATATGGTACGGTGGCTCATGTTGCGTTTCGATCAAGATCTTACCAATATATTCTGCTAACGTGGCAAGTATTACGAATAAAAAGAAAAACATGATAGAAGATTGTAATGATAAGGTCGTCCAACCTTTCGCAACATCGTCGTTGGATACGTTGATAATTACTACGTACAGCGCATATAGCGCATTGAGCGAACCGGCGAGCAATCCCATATAACTTAGTACGCGTAATGGGTGGCTAGAATAGCTCGAGGTTAGGTCAATTGCCCGGGCGATGAGCGTTCCGGATGGCGTGTGGGTGTACGACTTACCATTTTCTGGCAGGTCATATTCTAGGGTCGTAGAGCTAAAACCAACACGGTGCGCCATGTGGCGGATATG
>Ga0114940_10000830_pt1 | contig 12627 bp, 13 predicted proteins | sample ColdCreekSource_FD_87195 | JGI IMG/M metagenome (GOLD analysis project Ga0114940, IMG submission 87195) | Groundwater microbial communities from Cold Creek, Nevada to study Microbial Dark Matter (Phase II) - Cold Creek Source | ecosystem: Environmental > Aquatic > Deep subsurface > Groundwater ... | reverse complement strand
CGCGCTCGGCACGCCATAGGGGTTATCATGGGTGCCTATTCACTCCAACGTGAAGTCAATTCTGCGGCCAGTTCTCAGGCGACTTCTCGGGGCGCGAGGATGCTGCGCACGGCGCTGGGATCTTCAATCAACGCCTGGCTGAATGATGCGTCCGTGATCGAAGTGATGCTCAATCCCGATGGGCGGCTTTGGATTGACCGTCTGGGTGAAGGCATCTCCGATACAGGCGAGCATCTGTCGCCGTCTGACGGTGAACGGATCGTGCGATTGGTCGCCCATCATGTTGGTGTGGAGGTTCATGCGAACAATCCGCGCGTGTCAGCCGAGCTTCCCGGAACAGGTGAACGGTTTGAAGGACTGCTGCCGCCCGTCGTTGCGGCTCCGACATTTGCGATTCGTAAGCCTGCCGTCGCCATTTTTACACTGGAGGATTATATTGCACGGGGCATCATGTCGGCGTGCCAAGCAGAGGCTTTGCGCTGTGGCGTGGCTGATCGCCTCAATATCATGGTGGCGGGCGGCACCGGAACGGGGAAAACGACGCTCACCAACGCGCTGCTGGCAGAAGTCGCCAAAACCAGCGACCGCGTGGTGCTCATTGAGGATACGCGCGAACTGCAATGCGCGGCTCCCAATCTGGTTGCGATGCGCACCGTGGACGGGGTTGCTTCGCTATCGGATCTTGTGCGTTCGAGTTTGCGTCTGCGCCCTGACCGCATCCCTATTGGGGAGGTGCGCGGGGCTGAAGCGCTCGATCTGCTCAAGGCCTGGGGCACCGGCCATCCCGGCGGCATTGGTACCATTCATGCCGGTAGCGCCATCGGTACGCTGCGCCGGATGGAACAGTTAATTCAAGAAGCGGTTGTGACCGTTCCGCGTGCCCTCATCGCTGAAACCATCAACCTGATCGCGGTGCTGGTCCGCGACGGAACAGGGCGCCGTCTCGCCGAACTCGCCCGCGTCGACAGGCTCGGACCCAATGGTGACTACCAACTGACCTTAATTCCATCCTCAAATTCTGGAGACATATTATGACCTCTTGTCTGCGCCGCACTATGCGCCGCTTCACTCTTTTTACGACCAGCGCGTTTGTGGCGCTCAGTATAGTGGTGCCCGCTCATGCGGCGGGTTCATCGATGCCGTGGGAAGCGCCGCTCCAGTCGATTCTTGAATCGATCGAAGGGCCGGTGGCCAAGATCATGGCGGTGATCATCATCATTGTCACGGGGCTGACATTGGCATTCGGCGATTCGAACGGTGGCTTCCGCAAGTTGATTCAGATCGTCTTCGGGCTGTCGATTGCCTTTGCGGCCAGCTCCTTCTTCCTGACCTTCTTCTCTTTTGGCGGCGGAGCGCTCGTCTGATGGCGTTCCAAGGCGACAACGGCGAGCCAATCCCCGGTTATTTCGCACCCGTCCACCGGGCACTTACCGAGCAGATATTGCTCGCTGGCGCGCCGCGGTCATTGGCGATTGTCAACGGCACATTGGCCGGTGCCATCGGGTTGGGCCTGCGGCTCTGGCTGGCTGGAATCGTGATTTGGGCGATTGGTCATATGCTGGCGGTGTGGGCGGCAAAGCGCGATCCGCAGTTCGTTGATGTCGCACGGCGGCACCTCCGCTTCCCACCCTATTTGCGCAGCTGAGGCAAAATTCATGATGAACCTGCGTGAATATCATAGCAAAACAGCTGGTCTGGCTGACTTCCTGCCTTGGGCGGCGCTCATTGGTGAAGGGATCGTCCTCAATAAGGATGGCAGTTTCCAGCGCAGCGCACAGTTTCGTGGACCGGACCTTGATAGTGCCACGCCTGCTGAACTGGTTGCAACGACCGCAAGGCTCAATAATGCGCTGCGCCGTTTGGGATCAGGCTGGGCAATCTTTGTCGAAGCACAGCGCTCGCCCGCACTTGATTATCCGCAGAGTGATTTTTCCGATCCCGTGTCTGCGCTCGTTGACCGTGAACGGGCGGAACAGTTTGCCGAAGAGGGCGCGCATTTTGAGAGCGCCTATTTTCTTACCCTCTTGTGGATTCCGCCAGCTGAGGACGCCGCGCGCGCGGAAAACTGGCTGTATGAAGGACGCACGCAGAAAGGTGTTGATGCTTGGGAACTGGTCAAGAGCTTCACCGACCGCAGCGACCGCGTACTCAATCTGATTGAAGGCTTTGTGCCCGAAATACGCTGGCTGGATGACGGCGCGACGCTGACCTATCTTCACAGTACAATCTCTACCAAGCGTCAGTCCGTTCGCGTACCAGAAACACCAATGCACCTCGACGCGCTGTTGGTCGATGAACCGCTCACCGGTGGCCTCGAACCCAAGCTCGGGCATCATCATCTGCGCACGCTCACGGTTATTGGTTTTCCGACCATCACATTCCCAGGGGTGCTTGATGAGTTAAACCGGCTCGCCTTTCCCTATCGCTGGTCAACGCGCGCCATCATGCTCGACAAGACGGATGCCACCAAATTGCTCACCCGTATCCGCAGGCAATGGTTTGCCAAACGCAAGTCGGTCGGGGCGATCCTCAAAGAGGTGATGACCAACGAGGCGTCAACGCTGCTGGATTCAGACGCATCGAACAAGGCGGTTGATGCCGACATGGCATTACAGGAACTGGGCTCTGACCATGTTGGTCAAGCCTATGTGACCGCGAGCGTGACGGTGTGGGACAAAGATCCAGGCATTGCCGCTGAAAAATTGCGACTTGTCGAAAAGGTCATTCAGGGCCGCGATTTCACCGTGATCGCCGAAGGCATGAACGCCATTGAAGCGTGGCTCGGCAGTTTGCCTGGGCAAGTTTACGCTAATGTCCGGCAACCACCGGTCTCCACTCTCAACCTTGCCCACATGATTCCCCTCTCTGCCGTGTGGGCCGGGCCGGAACGGGACGAGCATCTAGTAGCTCCCCCTCTGCTCTTCGGAAAAACCGAGAGCTCTACCCCGTTCCGGTTTTCACTTCACGTCGGTGACGTTGGCCATACGCTTATCGTCGGCCCGACGGGTGCTGGTAAATCGGTGCTGCTTGCGCTGATGGCGATGCAGTTCCGGCGCTACGTTGGGTCTCAGGTGTTTGCGTTTGATTTTGGCGGCTCGATCCGTGCAGCCGCTTTGGCGTGTGGTGGTGATTGGCAGGATCTGGGAACCAGCCTTTATGCCACAGTACAAGAGGGCGGTGCCGCATCGGTGTTCCTGCAACCGCTCGCTCGTATCGACGAACCGGCAGAGCGCAATTGGGCAGCGCAGTGGCTGGCGGCGATATTGGTATCCGAGGGTGTGACTATTGATCCGCAGGCAAAGGATATACTCTGGTCAGCACTGGGATCGCTAGCCAGCGCACCAATGTCAGAGCGAACGCTGACGGGGCTTGCCGTATTATTGCAGCGCCATGAGTTGAAACAAGCGCTTGGGCCTTACTGTGTCGGCGGACCTTACGGCCAATTGCTCGACGGGGAAAGTGAACGGATTGGAGTGGCTGATTTTCAGGCCTTCGAAACGGAGGGGCTGACCGGATCGGGCGCAGCGGCGGCCGTCCTCTCCTATCTGTTCCACCGGATCGAAGGCCGCCTCGATGGTTCACCAACGCTCATCATCATCGATGAAGGCTGGTTGGTGCTCGACAGTCCGGCATTTGCCGCACAGCTGCGTGAATGGCTCAAAACGCTCCGTAAGAAGAACGCCAGCGTCATTTTTGCGACCCAGAGTCTTGCCGATATTGAGACGAGTTCAATCGCTCCCGCTATCATTGAAAGCTGCCCGACACGGATATTCCTGCCCAATGAACGCGGTGTTGAACCCCAAATTGCGGCGATCTACCGGCGGTTTGGATTGAATGACCGCCAGATCGAGATACTCAGCAGAGCAACGCCGAAGCGCGATTATTATTGCCAGTCACGGCGCGGCAACCGGTTGTTCGAACTTGGACTGGGTGAGATTGCTTTGGCCTTCACTGCAACGTCATCAAAAACCGACCAGCTCCGCATTACCGATCTTGTCGCCGAACACGGTGCTGACGGCTTTGCCGCCGCTTGGCTTCGCACACGCGGCCTCGACTGGGCCGCAGACCTGCTTCCTACCCCCAACCCAAATAAGGAGACATTGTTATGACCGCTTCCCATATCCGCCGCGCCGTGATGGCCGGCATGGCTTGCGTCGCGATCGTCGCGGTCGCACAACCTGCGTCGGCGATCATCGTATATGATCCGACCAACTATGCGCAAAATGTCTTGCAGGCAGCGCGAGCGCTTCAGCAGATCAACCAGCAGATTCAGTCACTGCAAAACCAAGCGACATCGCTGATCAACGAAGCCAAAAACTTGGCCAGCCTGCCGCTCAGCACAGTGGCGGTGTTGCAAGCACAGGTACGCCAGACCCAGCAGTTGCTGGGGCAAGCCCAGAAACTTGCCTATAATGTCACCCAGATCGAGCAAACTTTCGCCGCCAAATATAAGAGCATCAGCATCTCTGCGACCGATAAGGCACTGGTCGCTGATGCCCGCGAGCGCTGGGAAACAAGTGTGGGTGCGTTTGAGGATGCGCTCAAAGTGCAAGCCGGCGTTGTCGGCAATATCGAAGGTGCGCGCACGACGATGAACGCGCTGGTGGGGGCGAGCCAATCGGCGACCGGTGCGCTCCAAGCCGCACAAGCTGGGAACCAGTTGCTCGCGCTCCAGTCGCAGCAACTGTCTGATCTGACCGCGATGATGGCAGCCCAAGGCCGGGCACAGTCGCTTGAAGCGGCCCGCACAGCAACAGCAGAAGCTGAAGGCCGTGAACGGTTCCGCCGCTTCATGGGCAATTAAGACCATGTCACGCACAATCAAAATCGCAGGCGTTGGAGCGATTGCCGGGCTCATGCTCACGGTGGCGGTGATCAGTGTCACCAGAGAAAAGCAGTCAGAGTTAAACGCAACTGGTTTGGCCGAGAACGAACCGGACGGGGATCTCGCGCGCGAACTTGCACGATGCCGAGTTCTTGCCGAACCCGATGCTGGGTGTGACGCAGCATGGGCGGAACATCGCCGCCGGTTTTTTGGACAGGACCAAGTGATCGAAGTTCCCGTCGATCCAGACACATTTGTGACGGACGCTGAGGCACAAGGGAACGGTGCTGATTCTGAAGGTGTGCTACCATCACCCTCTAAGGTGCCAGCGCCGTGAACGACACAGGCATCATCGACACCTTCCTTGCGACCTTCAACAGCTATATCGATAGTGGGTTCGGGCTACTCGGCGGCGAGATCGCTTTTTTATCGACGACGTTGATCGCGATTGACGTGACGATTGCCGGATTGTTCTGGGCCTGGGGAGCTGATGAGGATGTCATCCAGCGTTTGGTCAAGAAAACGCTCTACATTGGCTTCTTCGCCTTCATCATCGGCAATTTCTCGTCGCTTTCACAGATCGTGTTTGAAAGTTTCGCAGGCCTTGGCCTGAAAGCGAGTGGGGCGAGCCTATCGCTGGCCGATTTTATGAAGCCCGGCGTGATCGCAGCAACAGGCTTGGAGGCCGGAAAACCACTCATTGAGGCGACAGGCGAGTTGATGGGCTTTGCTGCCTTTTTCGCCAACGTCGTTACCATTGTCATTTTGCTGCTGGCGTGGATCATCGTCGTCCTCGCCTTCTTCATCCTGTCGGTACAGGTGTTTATCACACTTATCGAGTTCAAACTGGTGACGCTGGCGGGCTTTGTGCTCTTGCCTTTTGCCTTCTTCAGCAAGACCGCCTTCATGGCTGAGCGGGTGCTGGGCCATGTTGTATCGTCGGGCATCAAGGTATTGGTGCTGGCTGTTATCACCGGAATTGGCACTGGCCTGTTTTCTCAGTTCATAAATGCCCTTGGCGGAGCGGCCCCAACAGCAGCGCAGGCTATGTCGATTGCACTGGCCTCACTCGCCTTGCTTGGGCTTGGCATATTCGGCCCTGGCATAGCAAACGGCATTGTCTCAGGCGGCCCGCAATTGGGTGCCGGTGCAGCGGCAGGCACAGCACTTGCCGCTGGCGGCGCACTGGTTGGCGGAGCTGCCGCTGCCCGACTTGCCGGAGGGGCTGCAGCTAGTGCTGTTGCTGGTGTCGCGCACGGCGGAGCGAAGGCCGCAGGCGGTGCGAGCATGGCATACAGCCTTGGATCTGCCGGAAAGAGCGGAGCTTCGGGTGTTGCATCGGGCCTCGGCGCGGTCGGTCAAGCGGCAGGCGGCGCGGCCATATCGCCGCTGCGTAAAGCCTCTGCTGCGTTTAAACAGGATTTCAAGGAAGGTGCGAGGGGTGCTGTCACGGCGACGGGTGGCACCATCACCGGCGGGTCTGCGAAAAATACGAGCGACTCCGACGCTTCCGCTGGGCCACCGGCATGGGCCGCCAATATGAAGAACCGCCAAACCATGAACCACGGCGCGAGTGTCGCTGCCCATACGCTGCGCTCAGGCGACGGCGGTGGGTCGGGCAGCTCCGTCGATCTCAGCCAAAAGGACTGATCCACTATGTTTCGACGCCCCTCTATCCGCTACGGGCAAACGCCCGAACCAATCACCCCCTATCAACGTGCGGCACAGGTCTGGGATGACCGGGTTGGTTCTGCCCGCGTTCAGGCCAAGAACTGGCGGCTCGCCTTTTTCGGAACGCTGTTGCTGTCGGGTGGGCTTGCTGCAGGCCTTGTCTGGCAAAGTGCGCGCGGCACGATCACGCCGTGGGTGGTTCAGGTGGACAAGCTCGGCGAAGCACAGGTAGTGGCTCCCGCTGATGCAGGCTATAGCCCGACCGATCCGCAGATAGCCTTCCATCTTGCGCGGTTCGTCGAGCAGGTGCGCAGCATCCCTGCTGATCCCATCATTGTGCGGCAAAACTGGCTTCGGGCCTATGATTTTACCACCGACAAGGGAGCGATGGCGCTCAACGATTATGCCCGAACCAATGATCCGTTCGCTCAAGTCGGCAAAGCTCAGGTCGCGGTGGATGTATCGAGTGTGATCCGTGCGTCGGGGAACAGTTTCCGCATCGCCTGGACCGAGCGCCGCTACCAAGATGGTAGCCTCGCTGAAACAGCGCGTTGGTCAGCGATCCTGACTATCGCCCTTCAAACGCCGCGCACACCCGATGCTTTACGCAAAAACCCGCTCGGAGTGTTTGTGGGTGCTATCAACTGGTCAAAGGAGTTGGCCCAATGAAAAATTCTCATATTCTTAAATCTATGTCCACGGGCTTGTTGATTTCCGCATCGGCACTGGTTGGGTGTGCATCCGTGCAGGCAAAGCCGCCTTTCATCAAATATGAAACAGCGATACCTGCCGTACAACTGCCAGAACCGCCACGCCCTATCGTCGTGGTTGCTATCCCGGAGCCGCTGCCACTGCCGGGCCAGTTGAAACCGATCAAGCGAGGGCGGCGCATATCTGATGCGGTCGATCCTAAAACGCGGATTGGCGCGGCCAATGCTGCGGCGCGTGTGCAGCCCGTGCGCGACGGATTTCTCAATGCCATTCAGCAATATCCCTATGCCGACGGTGCGCTCTATCAGCTGTATGCCTCACCGGGCCAAGTGACTGACATCATACTCCAGGAAGGCGAACAGCTAGTCGGGCCGGGGCCGGTGGCATCGGGGGACACCGTGCGCTGGATCATCGGTGATACGGTGAGCGGTAGCGGGGCGAGCAGTCGTGTTCATATCCTCGTCAAGCCTACCCGCGCTGATCTGATGACCAATCTCGTCATCAACACCGACAGGCGGACCTATCATCTCGAACTGCGGGCGACTGTAGCCACCTATATGGCGTCGGTTTCATGGGTCTATCCGCAGGATCAATTGATTGCGCTGCGGGGTCGCAGCGCTGCGATGGCGAATGAAGCGCCGATTGCGGCAGGGATAGACGTGTCCGCACTCAACTTCGCGTATAAAATCGAAGGCGATAGCCCAGCGTGGAAACCGCTACGCGTTTTTGATGATGGCGCCCAAGTCTTTATCGAATTCCCCTCCGGCATCGCGCAAGGCGAAATGCCGCCACTGTTTGTGGTGGGGAGCAGCGGAGCGGGTGAGCTGGTCAATTACCGTGTACGGGATCGCTACATCATCGTTGACCGCTTGTTTGCCGCCGCCGAACTTCGGTTGGGCGACAAAAAATCTCAGCAGCGCGTACGGGTTATTCGTAGTGATACGCGCATCAACAAAGGTGCCCGGCGATGACCGAAGTTCCTCAGACGGAGGCCGAACCAGTAGAGGCGACTGCGCCATCTCCGCAATCCCAGCGCCCATCCCAGCCTGATTTCTCGCTGCGCACGGCTTTGCCGCCCGTCATGCGCCTGTCACCCAAGGCTATCGGCGTTCTTTGTCTAGTTGCAACAGCCGGGATGGGCGGCTCACTCTATTATGCGTTGAAGCATTCGGAAAAAGCGGCAGCCGTTGAACTCGTCAATACCGACGGCCGTGCCAAAGCTGATGGTCTGGCCAATGCACCCAAGGATTACGGGCAAATCCCCAAGCTTGGGCCGCCGCTCCCAGGCGATCTGGGCGGCCCTATCCTTGCAGCGCAGCAGCGCGGCGTTGGCGTTCCGCTTCCGCCCGTCGGGACGTCGCCGCGCGCCAGTGCCGCCGACGCGGCACGAGAACAAGCGGCACAGGAACGTGAAGCGGCAGATCTCAGCCGTTTATTTCTGGGTGGCGGGGCGGGAACGAGTGGACCAAATTCAGCGCATTCACCTGATGTGGCACTTCCACCTTTGGGCGACGGAGCAGCCGGGGTTCCGGCACGAGTGACCGAAAATGCGCGCACGGGCCAACCGAGCAAGCTGGCATTTCTTGATGCCAGCAACCGGAATACGACCAGCTTGGAGCGGCTGTCTGCCCCTGTATCCCCGTGGACGGTGCAGGCGGGCAGCATTATTCCCGCCGCGTTGATGACGGGAATACGCTCCGACCTTCCGGGACAAGTCACCGCGCAAGTGACGCAAAATGTCTATGACAGCCTGACCGGGCGGATACTGCTCATCCCGCAAGGATCGCGGCTGATCGGTGAATATGACGCCGAAATATCACCTGGGCAAAACCGTGTGCTGCTTGCGTGGAACCGCCTGATTTTGCCTGATGGCCGTTCGATCTTGCTTGATCGCCAGCCAGCCGGGGACGCCGCCGGCTTTGCGGGATTGCAGGACGGGGTGAACTATCACTTTGGTGGTGTCGTTAAGGCTGCGCTGATCTCGACCCTGCTCGGTGTCGGTGCGGAACTGGGATCAGGCAGCGACGACAATCTCACCCGCGCGATCCGGCGAGGCACACAAGATAGCGTCAGCCAGACCGGCCAGCAGATTGTGGGGCAACAACTCAATGTGCAGCCGACGCTCACAATCCGCCCCGGCCATCCGCTTAGGCTGATCGTTACCCGCGACTTGATATTAGAGCCTGCCAGACAGGAGGCTCGGCGATGAGCAAATTGAAACTGGGGCCGCTTGCCGAAGAAAAGCCGGTCAAGCTCATGGTCGAATTACCCGCAGCCGTCCACCATGACCTTCTTGATTATGCTCGTATTCATGCAGCGCAAACAGGCCAGGGGTCGCCAGTGGCTTCTGAGAAGCTGATCGCACCGATGCTCGCGCGGTTTATGGCTACAGACCGGGTATTTGCCAAGGCACGGCGTTCCGTTCATTTGGAAGGGGGTGAATAATTGTGTGCCGCTCAACGTCAATTCAATCGTTGGCATATTATGCCATATCGGATAAAGAGGTGTGAATATGACCACACAGGGATCGACCGCCATGCCCACACGCAATGTTGTCCTTAGCCAGCATCAGCAGGCTGTCATCGAAACCCTTGTGCAATCTGGGCGTTATCAGAATGCCAGCGAAGTGTTGCGCGATGGCTTGCGGCTTGTGGAACAGCGCGAGGCCGAAGACGGCGCACGGCTTGAAGCGTTGCGCAACGCGGCGCAGACGGGGTGGTCAGATGTGGATGCGGGACGATTTACCGACATCGCTGATAATGACCTCCCTGAATTTATGGGGCGGCTTGGCAGGCTGGCCGCTGAACGTGTCAGCACTTCGGGGTGACGTTTGCCTTCCGGCTTGCCCAGGCCGCACAAACTGACATTGTTGATATTTTGGCCTGGACGCATACCGGCTTTGGCGAAGCCGCGCGCCGCCGGTACGAGGCGCTGCTTGTGACTGCATTCAGGGATATTGCTGAAAATCCTGAGAGGTTGGGTAGTCAGGCTAGACCCGAACTGGGGGAGGGCGTCCGGAGCTGGCATCTGCGGAGCAGCCGGGATCATGCACGCATAGACGAAGGGGCCGTGCGGCGGCCGCGCCATTTTATCATTTACCGGACCGACGGTCCGACCACAATTACCATTGGTCGCATCCTGCATGACGCGATGGAATTAGAGCGGCATTTGCCAAAGGGTGAAGGTTGGGAATGAACGTGTCGGCGTGAATTGCCATTGATCGATCAGGACAGTTCGAAGCTCAACGAATAGCGGTCGCGCACAAATGCAAGAAAACGGCGCAACGCAGGATTCTCATTTTCACTTTTCCAATATCCCGAATAGCCAACCCGGCTCACCCCGTGACGACCGTGAACTTCGCGCAAAACGACATCGGGATATTGGGTGCCAGCTGATCCTTCGCTGGTCACGGTAATGCCAGATCCGCCTCCCAGAACGCTCATGATCGTTTCGCGGCTTAGGTTTTGCATTTTGATATTCAGGTCGATGCCCCACACAGAAAGTCGGGCGATCAGCATGTCGCGGATTTCTGGGCCGGGGTCTTTGGAAGGTAGGATGAAGGTGTCATCACGCAATTGGGTCCAATTAACGTGATCAAGTCCAGCGAGAGGATGTGACGCTGGAAGTGCTGCGAACACGCGCTCGCTCCAGAGTCCCGCTCTGCGCATTCCAGCATGATCGGTTTCGCCCGGCAGGATTGCAATATCAATCTCTCCAGTATCAAGACCTGCCAACAAAGAAGCGCGGCTTGCCTCCTTCCCGTTCATTTCGACATTCGGATTGCTTTCGCTCCAAGCGAACATCGTTCCCCGTAAATTACCGGCGGAGACCGGCATGTAGCTGCCGATCCGCAAACTTCCAGCACGGCCTTGTCCCGAAGCACGCATGGCAGAAACAAGGTGTTCGGTTTTGGCAACAATCTGGCGCGCATCTCGGATGAAATTTGCCCCAGCGATCGTTGTGACAACGCCCGCTCGCGATCGTCTGAACAATGCTACACCGACGACACGCTCCAGCTTTTGGATGCTGCGGCTAAGCGTTGACTGCTCAACGTCCAGTGCAATCGCCGCACGGTGGAAGCTGCTATGATCAGCAGCCGCAATGGCAAAACGAAGCTGGCGTATGTCAAATGGCATGGGGATATTTCACTCGTTGGCGACTAGAAATGTCGACCTCGCCAGCGAGGCCAGTCTGCGCGATTTTATAGCAATCAGTTCCGATTGCACAATGAACTCCTGCACCAAAAGCATCGTGCCACGGCCTAAGAGTGACAGAGGAAATACCGCATCATCATGCAGTTAATAATCAATAGCAACTGAATTTGTTTATTTCTTGATCGAAAATGGTGAGATGATGCCTCGACAAGGGCGGATGTGCTGCTGTGCTCTGTTGGAAAATGTCTCGGCTGTGTCCGCTTAAGGTGTATTCAATGCTCGTTTCACACACGGTTAAAGATCAAGCCGCAACTTGAAACGGCGCTCCGTGCAGGTTGTCCAAGCGAAACAGCCGGTTTATTTCAGTCGCTCTCGGCAAGGCCGCATTTCGTAAGTTAAGTACAAAGCGCACTCCCGCAACCAACAAAACAGGCCCCTTCACGGGGCCTGTTTTGTTTGTTTTGGGCGGTTGTGGATTTTAACCTCGTTCAGCCGGAGCCGCAAAGCGGCGGAGACCACGGCGCAGCCGTGAAATCCTACTCTCGCAATTTTCAGTGAACCTAGGCATATGATGCGTTACTGATGTACGCGCTCTACAAGCCCCTCCGAAATTACTTACGCGGCTTTAATCTGTGGAGCGGTTTAGGTTCCACATACTATTACATGCAATATTTACAGTTCCAGCAACCTTTGCCCGATCAGCTTGCAACTCCGAAGATGCGACTAGGCGCATCAAAAATGGCTGTCGGAATATTCGAGTTCAACGTCGAAATTCTGATCCGTGAACTAATTCTCAATGGTCAAATCAAAGGGGGCAAATTGTTCAATACCGCCCCGTTGGCATTCAAAGCGCTAGGCATGATCCGTAAGCTGGAGGACACAGAGTGGGGCAATTATCCGTCCCGTTCAGATGCGATTATCCTTCACCTTTCACGTTTAGGCTTCAAGCAATTTCCGTGGCAGGTGCCCTTCACGAATGGGCTATTGGCTCGATATTACATTCTGTACTCGAACCCATTGGTTGCTCCGATTCTGGAGGCAGAGTTTGGGATGACGACAATCGAACTATTTCAAACAACTCTACTTTTGATGGAAGAACTTTTGAAACGACCGACACCTTCTTTTGAATTTCTCGAAGCTGCAGAACAGTCCGTTCGCGCGCCTGTTGAAGCTCTACGCGAACGTCTCTCTCTTTCTGCATCAGAATTGAGTAATCTAACGTTCCAGTATCAAACTTACGATGTAAATTGGGCCTATAGCTTTAAT
>Ga0114940_10000829_pt1 | contig 12628 bp, 14 predicted proteins | sample ColdCreekSource_FD_87195 | JGI IMG/M metagenome (GOLD analysis project Ga0114940, IMG submission 87195) | Groundwater microbial communities from Cold Creek, Nevada to study Microbial Dark Matter (Phase II) - Cold Creek Source | ecosystem: Environmental > Aquatic > Deep subsurface > Groundwater ... | reverse complement strand
GGCTTGGTGAGCAGGATATCCTTGATGCGCTATCGGGCAGTGGTTCGGGGCGACTGGTGAGCGGGCTTGATCAGAAGGTTCCCGAAGGCAGCACCGCACGCCGCTTTCTAGCTGACACCAATCGCAAGAAATTCCTGACTGATCTTGGCTATGATGCAAGTGATGCGTGCGACTCAGAAATGCTTGATGCGTTCACCTATAACATCTTCCCCAATCTTTCGCCGTGGGGCGGCTTTGGTGGGAATATTGTTTATCGCTGGCGGCCTTGGCCTGACCAGAATGCGACGCTGATGGAGGTGCGTATTCTGGGCCGGACGAAGAAAGGCGAACCCAAGAAACGCGCCTGCGAAATGCGCTTCCTTGGAGAGGATGAGCCGTGGACGGCGGTGACTGATTGGGGCAAACTCGGCGCGGTGTTTGAACAAGACATGGCCAACCTGCCTTATGTCTAGGACGGCTTGATTGCCTCAGCCAATAACTGCGTAGAGCTTGGCAATTATCAGGAAAGTCGTATTCGTTAGTTCCACCAAACACTCGACAAATATCTGGCCGGGGATTTGCAAGCGCGAGACTGATCTTATTCAATCATCCCGATTAACGTGCCCACTGTGTAGGCCTCGCCTTCCACGCCTATCACACGCAGTGTGCCCGATGCCTGCGCCTCAATCTCGTTGGTCGTTTTATCAGTTTCGGCGAGATAGAGCGTGTCTCCTACGTTCACTTGCTCACCGTCACTGAACATCCACTCAGCTATGGTAAGTTCAGTGGCTGACATGCCAATTTTGGGAATGCGGATTTCAGTCGCCATGCTTATTTCTTCCAATTCATTGTTGCGCGGACGGCGTCTTTGATCGCGTCTTTGCTCGGTATCCATGCTTGCTCAAGCGCACTCGCCATTGGCACAGCCGAGAATGCGCCGCCGATGCGCTGAACGGGCGCTTTGAGTTCGTTGAAGAGCACTTCATGGAGGCGTGCCGAGATTTCTGCGCCCGTCCCGTAAGCCTTTACTGCCTCATGAAGAACAACCGCGCGACCCGTTTTGCGCACTGAGGCAAGCACCGTTTCCTCATCATAAGGCGCGATGGTGCGCAGATCGATGACCTCAACCGAAATGCCTTCCTCGGCGAGCTGCCCGGCGACTTCAACCGCATCAAACACAGTGCGACCATAAGTGATGATCGAGCAATCGCTTCCTTCACGTGTCACCGCCGCCTTGCCCAGCGGCACACGGTAGCCTGCTTCTGGGGCTTCGGCCATCATCCCGTAGCACAAGATGTTTTCGATAAAGATCACTGGATCATTGCAAGCAATCGCTGAGCGCATCAGCCCTTGCGCGTCAGCAGGATTTGACGGCGTGACGATTTTAAGGCCGGGGACATGCGCAAACCAAGCCTCTAGCATGTCCGAATGCTGGCCACCAAAACCAACGCCAACGCCTGTTGTTGTGCGAATAACGAGCGGCACATTGGTTTGTCCCCCACTCATGAAACGCAGTTTGGCGGCATGGTTGACGATTTGATCCATGCACACGGTCACGAAATTCATCAGCATGATTTCAGCAATTGGGCGGAAGCCTGCAAGCGCTGCGCCAACGCAGGCACCCATGATGGCTTGCTCCGAAATTGGTGTCGCGCGGATGCGATGTTCACCGTATTTTTCGGTAAGGCCAGATGAAATTTTGAATACGCCGCCGCCCTGCTTTGCGCCGACATCTTCGCCGAGCAGGATCACGCCCTCATCCTCGGCCATTGCTTCATCAATTGCGCAGTTAATCGCTTTGACCATGCTGATTTTGCTCATGCTGCGATCTCTTCTTCAAACACATCTTTGCGGATTTCGTTCGCATCGGGGAGTGGGCTGCCAGCGGCGAATGTCCAGGCGGCCTCAACCTCAGCGTCAATACCGGCGACGATTGCATTAAGCTCGCCTTCGGTGAACTGATAGTCGAGCATCAGCGCGCGCAAGCGGGGGAGCGGATCAGCGGCGGCCATTTCAGCCAGATGCTCTTTTGGCATGTATGAGAAATCAGCGCCGAAGAAATGCCCCATCATCCTGTAACACATTGCCTCAATCAGCGTTGGGCCACCGCCCGTGCGTGCGCGGTCAACGGCTTCTTTGGCAACGGCGTACATTGCCTCAGCATCATTTCCGTCAACCTGAACCCCCTTCATTCCGTAAGCTGCAGCGCGGGCCACAATACTCTCGACCTTGGTATGATCGGCAAAGGCGGTATGTTCACCGTAACGATTGTTTTGGCAGAAAAAGACGACGGGCAACTTCCAAAGCCGTGCCATGTTCATGGCCTCATGAAATGCGCCGATGTTCGTCGCGCCGTCACCAAAGCACGTCACGGTCACTCGTCCATCACTTCGGTTCTGCGACGCAAGCGCAAGGCCATTTGCAATCGGCAAGCCTGAGCCAACGACGCCCGTTGTTACCATTACTCCTGTATCAGGGTGCGTAATGTGCATCGATCCGCCTTTGCCTTTGCATGTGCCCGTGGCCTTTCCTGCGATTTCGGCAAACAGTAGGTTGAGCGGTACGCCCTTGGCAATCTGATCATGCTGGCCGCGATAGGTGGTGACGAGATAGTCGCTTGGTTCAAGTGCCGCCATCATTGCGGCTGACACAAGTTCTTGCCCGCGCACGGTATAATAGACGACCGCCAGCGAGCCTCCTGCGAGGAGTCCCCTGAATTTCTCGTCAGCGCGTGCGACCTTCATTGTGCGCGTGTAGATGTCGAGCAGTGTTTCGCGATCAATTTTCATGGCATGTCCTTGCTAAATCAGAGGCCGTTTTTGGGGTCAGCGCTCACCGCTGCGCTTGGGCGGGCAGAGACGCGGGCGTGCCACGCTTTGAGATTTTCGCACGCTTTAGGGGTTGGTTGTCCAACCATTTTTCCAAAATCGAGCCAGCAAAACAGCAGGATATCTGCAAGACTGAAGCGATCGCCTGCGAGACAATCTTTGCTTTCAAGCAGTGTGTCCATTTGCGCCATTCCGTCACGCGCATAGGCTTTGTTGCCGTCCGCTGCTTCGGGCACGCAGAGCATCCGCGTCTCGAACATTTTTAGCCCTTCGGCGCTGCGAAAGCCGTTGGTCATCGGCACGACAATCGCCTGATCAAGTCGCCGCACGAGCATCCGCGTTTCGGCGCGTTCCTCAGGCGTCGCGCCAACTAGCTTGGGGCCATCTTGCGTCTCATCAAGATATTCGCAGATCGCTAGGCTTTCTGAAATGCGCTGACTATTACTCAACGCGAGGAAAGGCGTGCCACCGCTTGGGTTAAGCTTCAAAAATTCAGGTGTGCGGTTTTCGCCCTTTTGAATATCAAGGAAATAGCGGTGGATGCTGATGCCTTTTTCGGCGATAAACATCGTAACAACGCGCGGGTTTGGCCCGATTGATTGGTAAAGTTTCATCAGAATTGCACTCGCTTGGTATAGCCGCCGTCAATGATCAGGTTGGCCCCGGTGATGTAGCTTGCCGCTGGACTGGCGAGGAAGACGATAGCGTTCGCAACCTCCTGCGGGCTGCCCAGCCGACCCATCGGCATTTGCGCGAGCGTGCCATTGTAAAAATCGGGCATTGCGCCCTTGATCATTTCCCAGTTGCCACCGGGATATTCAATTGGCCCAGGTGTTATTGTGTTTACCCGGATTTTTTGCGCCGCCAGCGACTGCGAAAGCTGTGAACCATAAGTGATCAGTGCGGCCTTCAATGCATTGAATGCCTGCGGCATGATGAAGGTTTCAACAGCGGCGGTTGATGACATGAAGATAATCGAACCGGCGCCAGAGGCCGCAAGTGCTGGCGTGAGTGCGGCAACGCCGTTGACGCCGCCCATCACATCCATATCGAATGAGCGCTGCCAATCTTGCGTTGCGCCTTGTCCCGATGAGCTTGCGGTGTGGATGAAGATATCACAGCCGCCAAGCGCCTCAGCGGCATTGGTAAGCCATTCGCTGTAGCCTTCGGGGTTGCCCGTCATATCAAATGTATCGGCATGAACTTTATTGCCAGCAACTCCTATTTCAGCCGCCGCCCCCTTCACCTTGGCCTCATCGCGTGAGAAGAAGGCAACATCGCAACCCTCAGCCGCAAACAGTTTGAGCGCGATCAGCCCAAGCCCGTGCGCGCCGCCGTTCATGATGACTTTTTTGCCTTTGAGTCCTAAGTCCATCGCCGCTCTCCTTTGATTATGTTGGTGCATCATGCACGATCAGGGGATGCCCTTGAATACACAAAAAAGATGGGGGTTGATGTCACGGTTTTGATAGTGTGCGGCACTGGATTGCCGGGTTAACCTCGAAAAGAAGGGGAGCAGCATGGGTTTTTCAGGGCCAATTGAGGATCAACTCGTAATTCGCGCGCTGCATGACAGTTATGGCGATGCAGTATTCCGCCGTGATGCCGCCGCGTGGGGAGGCAACTGGGCCGAGGATGGCCGCTGGCATTTGATGGGTACTACCGTTGAGGGGCGTGATTCGATTGTTGACATGTGGAATGGTGCAATGGGCGGCTTCGCCTTCGTTGCTTTTTTCAGCCAATGCGCCGCGATAGACATTGATGGTGATACTGCAACTGGCCGGGTCTTTACTCACGAAGTGCTTGAAACCAGTGATGGCACGCTCAGCCGTCCGGTTGGCCGCTATGATGATCATTACGTTAAACAGGGTGGCCGCTGGCTCTATCAGGAGCGGCGCTATAATTTGTTGAAGGGATAAGGCCGTGAAAATATTGATCGCAGGTGAAGTTGATTTTCCGCTGGAGAATCGTGCCGCTGCGCTTGCGGGCGTTCAGGCGCTAATTGACATGGCGCTCGCCGAGCAAGGCTGCCAGCAATATGCTTGGACTGCCGATCCTTATGATGCTGGCCGTGTCGATGTCTTTGAAGAGTGGGATTGCGCACAGGATTTGCAGGTACACCTTGACGGCGCAGCATACCGGGGAATGCTTGAACATCTCGGCGGCTATTCGATCCTCAATGCCAAGACGCGCAAATACCACGTTGATCTGTCCGAGCCGGTTTACGGCCTGGACGGCGTTGCGACGGCAACCTTCCTTACCACCAAGGATAACGCATAATGACTGATCTTTCTGGCAAGGTTGCGGTTGTGATTGGTGCAGCTGGCAAAGCCAATATGGGCCAGGCTATTGCCCGAAGGTTAGCGGCTGCGGGTGCTAAAGTGCTTGTCGCGGGGCGGCATGAAGCACCACTTGCCGAATTGGCGGGAGACATCTGTGGTGACTGGATGCCGTGTGACATCGCGTGCAAAGCCGATGTTGAGGCGCTGGTGACTGAAACTCTCAAACGTCATGGCCGCGTTGACATTGCAGTTAATGCTACGGGGTGGGGGCTGCTCAAATCGCTACATGAAATCAGCGAGGATGAGCTAGATCAGATCATCGCGCTCCAATTCAAGGGCGTTCATTATTTCCTCAGCGCCTTTATCCATGCGATGCCTAACGGCGGTTCGCTGATGCAAATATCGTCAGCGACGACGCAGGCGATCATTGATGACCACGCGGCTTATATTGGCACTAAGGCAGGCTCTGAAGCGCTAATCCGCTGCGTCGCCAATCAATACGGGGCGCAAGGTATTCGTGCGAACATCATCTCGCCGGGGCTGACCGCCAGCCCAATGACGGCAGGCGCAATGACGACGCCGGGTTTTGAAGGCGCGTTCGCCAAAGAATATCCGCTTGGTCGAATCGGGACGATTGAGGATGTTGCCCATGCCGTACTGTGGCTCGCCGATGATGCTTCGTTTATTACGGGTCAGAATTTGCAAATCAACGGCGGGCTGACGCTGCGCCGCAATCCGCGTTCGGATGAAATCGGCGCAGCGGTTGCTTCGGCGATGGCTAGCCGAGCTTAAGCAACTGCTTGCCCTTATTTGCGCCTATAAATAGCCGCTTGAGCGTATCAGGCGCATTTTCAAACCCGTGCTGGATATCCTCACGGTATTTAAGATGCCCTGAGTTAATGAGGGCCGCCATGCGTTTGCGGACTGCGGGAAATTCGCTCATCCAGTCAATCACGATAAATCCCTCCATCCTTGCGCGGCGGAAGACGAGGTTGAAGTAATTTTCCGGGCCAGCGGGAAGCGCGCCCGTTTCATAACGACTTATCCCGCCGCAAATGACGACACGTGCGCCAGTTGCGATATGGCTGAGCATATCATTGAGGATTGTTCCACCGACATTATCAAAAATCACATTGGCACCCCCTGGAGCAAGTGCCTTGAGCTGATCACGGATCGGCCCAGCTTTATAATCAATTGTATGATCATAGCCCGCTTCTTGCGCTAGCCACGCGCATTTCTCAGCGCCGCCCGCAATGCCAATCGTGGTGCAGCCCGCGATCTTGGCAAGCTGGCCAACGACTGATCCCGTCGCCCCTGCCGCACCTGAAACGACGACGATATCGCCCGCAATTGGCTGACCTATTTTGAATAGCCCACACCATGCCGTCATGCCGGTTGTTCCTAGGATTGAGAGCATCGCAGTTGGCGGCAGGCCGGGTTCAACCGCGTTCAATACCTCGCCATTTGAAATGCGATATTCCGACCAGATTGACGCGCCCGCAACCATCGCCCCGACCGGAAATTTGCCATTGTTGCTTTCGATAACCTCAAGCACGGCTGATCCGCGCATAATATCGCCAATATGCATCGGCGCGACATAATCAGCGACATTTTCCATCCAGCCTTTTTGCGCAGGATCAAAGGCTAGGTAATGCGTCTTGAGTAGCATCTCACCTTCACCGGGTGCGCCAATTTCAGTCGTGACTAGCTTCAAATCACCGTTTGCAATCGGGCGACCACGCGGGTGATCATTCAGAAGCCAGTGGCGCGATGGGGTCATACATGAGTCTCCTTGGGTGAAAGCGGGTACAGCGCACTGTCGGCAGCGTAGAAGTTGCAATGAAAGCCAGCGGGTACGCGATACGGGATAGACACGGTTGCGATTGGCCCGGCGGCAATGTCACCCGCTGCAAATATTGCCAGTTCGCTCGTAGGGCTGTTCGCGCGGTGAACGATTGTCATCGCATAGCCATCTTCCTCGCCGCACGATCCGATACGCGGAGCGAAGACAAGTTCGCCAGCCGCCGCACCCGCACCAAAGTGATAATAATCCTCAGTGCCGCTCTTAGCCTCAAACCGTACCGGCGCGTGATGGCCGCTGTGATAGGGATGATCGAAAAAGGGTTTGGCCATTGCTTTGCTCTCTAAGCGAAGTGCGCCCCCATTTGCATGAAGGCGCACATCTTATTTTGCTTGCGTTACACTTAAAATTTGAAGGCAATTTCTCCACCAAATTGACGCGGTGGACGCACCCCTGAAAAGGTGAATAGCCCTGCCACTGGCAATGTCGCGCTGATCCCGCGATCATCGAGCAAGTTGCGTGCAAAGAGACTGAATTTCACTTCGCCTGCGCCAATATTAAGTTTGTAAGAGGTGGTTATATCAAGGATCTCACGCGAGTCTGCGGTGCACCTTGTGTCGTTAATGACCGCCCCTAGTACGGGCGGCGTATCGGCAACAATGCAGGTTGTTAGCTCATCGATAAAGCGGAACGTAGGGGACAGCGAGAATGTACCACTGCCAACCTCACGTGAATAATCAAATCCAACGGAAAAGCTGTATTTGGGTGCGCGGCGCAGGTCGAGCGTCGAGACATCGTCGGGGATAAGATCACCGTTCACATCACGGAAGAAGTTTTTATATTTCGCGTCAAGATATGACAGCGAAGCAAAGAAGGTGAGATCGTCCGTTGGCTGGGCGGTAATCTCAAGTTCTAATCCGTTGATACGCGCCGAAGCTGCATTGCGAACTACCGTCTCTTGAGGGTTGGCGGAGCCGGGCGGTGAGGCCTGAACCACTTCCTCCTGCTTATTTCTATAGTCGGTGGAGAACAGCGCAATGTTGGTGCGCAAACGGCGGTCAAGCCAATCTGCTTTCAGGCCAACTTCATAGGCATTCACCGTTTCTGGATCATATGGCCCAAGTGATGACGGTGATCCTGCTCGACCGTTGAAACCACCCGAGCGGAAGCCCTTGGAATATGACGCATAGAGTAACTGATTATCGCCAACCTTATAATCAGCATGGGCGCGCCACGTGAATTTTCCGAAGCTTTGTTTGCCAGTGCAGTTGTTTGCAGCGGCGTAACGCGGCACTCCGGGTGCGATCAAGCCAACGACACCAACGCAGTCTCCAAAGGCTGCATTGAAGGTTGGTACTGAAAGCTGAACAAGTGGAATAACCTGACCAAAATTGTTGAAGATTGATTTGCGATCACGCGTGTACCGCCCACCGCCCCCAATCGTCAGCCGATCACTGAGTTTGAACCGAATATCACTGAAGGCGGCATATGATTTTGATTTGACACCCGAGGTTTGGCTGAGCGCCGCTGGAACAAAGCCGAGCCGCGATGTCTGGAATAGCTCATATTCGCTGTTGAAATAATAGGCGCCGACAAGCAGGTTCACATTGTCAACCACATCGCCAACTATGCGCAGTTCTTGGCTGAACTGATCATAATTTTGGATACGGAGCGTATCAAAAAAATCGATTGATGAGGAATCGAAATCTGAAACTACGCTTTCCTTACTTTTTTGCCAGCCCGTTATTGACACAAGGTCAAATGTGCCGAGCTTAACGTTGACTTCACCCGTTACAGCATCAACATCGTTTGTAAGTGGCGTCGGGATATTATTGAAGATCGTATAAAGCGCTTTGCCGCGTGTTCCGCGATCACATTCTTGATTGGGAATGCCAAAGGCTCGAATTGGGCCGCCGGGTGTTGGTACCTGAAGGCAGATGAGATCCTTGCCAGTGACCGAGGTGCTGGCAGTCGCGGTTTCACCGTCCTGTTCGCTCCGTTCATATGTGATAATTGCGCTGATATTGTCATTCGGTTTAATCTGCGCAGTGATGCCACCGCTGATATTTCTATCTTTGCCATACCTGCGGTTCTGCGTCGCATTGAACAGATAGCCGTCAGTTTTATCATAACCAAAAAAGCCTTTAAGTGAGAGCAGTCCGCCAATTTCTGGCGAATTGACGACCAGTCTTCCCCTTAGTGTATCGAAATCTGCATAACCAAATGAGCCTTTAACGCCGAGTTCGCCCGTTGGTTTGGATCTGCGAACGTTGATCACGCCGCCAATCGTGTTGCGGCCAAAAAGCGTTCCCTGTGGCCCGCGCAACACTTCGATGGACTCGAGATCAAATGCGTCGAGTAACTGCCCAGTGTTGGTGCCAATAAATACCCCATCAACTGCAACGCCGACGGCTGGATCAAAGCTTTTTTCGATATCTTCGAATGAAATGCCGCGAATCGAAATTGCCGCAGCGCTTGGCCCGGCATTGACTGAGTCGATCACAAGGCTCGGTACGCGACCCGCAATATCGCGAATGTCATCAATTGAGGACTGCGAAAGCGCTTTTGCATCAAGTGCTGTCACCGCAACTGGAACTGATTGAATATTTTCTGAGCGGCGCTGTGCCGTAACGATGATATCGCGAATACCGCCTTCATCTACTGCGGGAGCATCTTGCGCATATGCCGGTGTTGCAAGCGCAGTTGCGAGCGCCAGAAATGTCTTAACTGTGCTGGTTGACTTAGGCATTCAAATACCTCCCTCTCCAAAATCCTCTGTGGCCACATGGATGCGTCATTTTGGCGCTAATCCGCTGCAGGATGATATGAGATTGCGCCTAGAGATATAAGTTTGGCTACCACCAAAAGTGACAGTCGCGCTTAAGCATGACTGGCCTAGACTTTGACAAATTTGATTGGAGCAAAGCGGCTATGGGAAAAGAGACCAAACGCACATTCTGTCATTTTTGCTATGCCAATTGTGCGATGCAGGTTGATGATGTCGAGGACGGCCGTTTGACGGCAGTACGTGGCGATCCCGATGATCCGATTACCGGCCAATCGCTCCAAAGCGCGATTCTGCTCAGGATTGCTGTTTTGACAGCGCATTAAAGGATTAGAATATGCCCAACAATAGGCGTTTTTTGCTGACCAGACGGCCAAATGGTGCGCCCGTCGCTGATGACTTCCAGCTTGAAACGACGCTAACGCCTGAGCTTGCCAATGGGCAGTTTCTCATCCGCAATCACTACGCCTCGCTTGATCCGGCGATGCGCGGGTGGATGGATGATGCGCCGTCGTATATGCCACCGATTCTACTTGGGTCTCCGGTGCGTGCGTCAACCGTCGGGGTTGTGGTTGAGAGTAAGGCTAATGCCTTTCCGGTCGGGCAGTGGGTGTCAGGCCTCAACGCCATAGAGGAATATTCGGTGGGCATAGCAGGCGAGTTTAGTCAGCCAATTGATGTGAATCTAGTGCCATCATCGACCAACTTTTTGTCAGTACTTGGCGCAGTCGGGATGACGGCCTATTTTGGCCATGTTGAGGTATGTAAGCCAGCGCCCGGCGACGTTGTACTGGTGACGGGTGCGGCTGGCGCGGTTGGTTCGCTCGTTGGGCAAATCGCCAAAATCAAAGGCGCTGCCAAGGTGATTGGCATTGCTGGCGGCCCTGAAAAATGTGCGCGGCTGGTTGATCGTTACGGTTTTGACGCAGCGATTGATTATCGTGGGAAGTCAGTTGATCAGCTTTCATTCTCGATTGCACAGGAGGCGCCAAACGGCGTCAATATCATCTTCGAGAATGTCGGCGGCGATATCCTAGACGCCGGGCTTAACAACCTAGCGATGGGCGCACGCGTTGGGCTGTGCGGCCTGATCAGTGAATATAATAACGCAGGTGAAAAAACAGGCGCACGCAATCTGTGGCAATTGATAGTCAAGCGCGCCTCAATCACGGGGCTGCTTGTTGCTGATTATGTGCCGCGTTTTGGTGAAGGCATAAGCGAAATGGCGGGCTGGCTGCAATCGGGCAAGCTCGTGTTTGATGAACATATTGATCACGGCATTGAAAATGCGCTGCCCGCTTTTCTGCGGCTATTTAGCGGCAGCAATGACGGCAAGATGATCCTTGGGCTTGCACCATGAGCCGCGATGTTGCTGGCCGCAAAGCGATTGTCACCGGCGCGGCATCGGGCATTGGTGCGGCGACGGTCGCACGGTTGATGGCAGACGGTGTGGAAGTGCTCGCCGTCGATATCACAGGCGATGGCCTAATGGGTACGCACATGCTGATTGCTGATCTTGGCGACAGGGCTTCGTTCGCTACGATTGCTGAGGCCGCGCAGGCAAAGCTTGGCGGGCTTGATATCATGATTAACAATGCAGGCGTATGTCCCGCAGGTGCGTTTGACGAAATGACTGAGGCGATGTGGGATCAAGCGCTGTCAATCAACGTGACTGCTGCGATGAAGCTGACGCGCGCGGTGCTACAGATGCTGCGTGCGTCAAGTGCAGCACGCGTCATCAACACCGGTTCGATCCTGTCGCGGTACGGCGATGCGGGGCTGGTTGCCTATGCAACGTCAAAACATGCGATCCTTGGTCTCACACGTGCGCTTGCAGCAGAACTCGGGCCGCAGGGGATTACCGTCAATTGCGTGCAACCGGGTGCGATGTCGACGGGTATGACCAAGTTGATGTTTGAGGCAAATCCTGAAAGTCTTGCCTATTACGCCGCACGATCAGTGCTCGGTCGGATTGGCCAACCCGAAGATATTGCTGATGTCATGTCCTTTCTGGCCTCAGATGATGCGCGTTTTATTACAGGGCAGGGCATTCTCGTTGATGGCGGCGTTATGGTGCATAGTTGATGGCGAAGCGCCCTAACATTTTCGCTTGTCGCGGCTTTGACTTTGCTATGCCAATAAACGCTTATGGAGTCCGATAATGAATGACATGAGTGTAGCGCCGTCGATGCTTGATCCAGAGGTGATGCAACATCCCTTTCCATTTTACCAGTGGGCGCACGCCAATGCACCAATGATTGAAATGCCGGGCACTGGCATGAAAATCATTATGAGTTACGATATGTGTGCCGAAGCAACAGGCCGGGTTGAAGAGTTTTCAAATAATTTTATGGCTGTTCTTTCGGGCGCAATGTCTCAAGATCCTGAAGTTTCTGCCATTCTTGGGCAGGGCTGGCCGCAGATTGATACGCTGCTCACGGCTGACCCGCCTGTTCACACGCGCTTTCGCAAGCTCGTCAATCTCGCCTTCTCAATGCCGCGCGTGAATGCGCTGGAGGCTGGCATTCGCTCCAAGATCAACGCGCTTATCGATGGGTTTATTGACAAGGGCAAATGTGAATTTGTGTCTGAGTTCTGTGTGCCATTGCCAGTGCAAGTGATTTGCGAACAGCTTGGTTTTGAATTGTCCGAGCAGGCTAACGTGAAGCGCTGGTCGGATGCCTTTGCCGACCGGCTTGGCCATATGATTAGCAAGGAACGCGAACTTGAGTGTGCGCGCGAGGTGGTTGAATTTCAGCACGCCGTGAAGACCAAGATTGATTCGCGGCGCGGCACGCCAACTGATGATCTGCTCTCCGATATTGTCAACGCACGGATTGATGGGGAGCAGCCGCTTGAAGACAGCGAGATCCTTTCAATCGCGCAGCAATTGATGGTTGCAGGCAATGAAACGACGACCCATGCGGTGGCCGGCGGCCTCGTTCATCTGATC
>Ga0114940_10000828_pt1 | contig 12638 bp, 11 predicted proteins | sample ColdCreekSource_FD_87195 | JGI IMG/M metagenome (GOLD analysis project Ga0114940, IMG submission 87195) | Groundwater microbial communities from Cold Creek, Nevada to study Microbial Dark Matter (Phase II) - Cold Creek Source | ecosystem: Environmental > Aquatic > Deep subsurface > Groundwater ... | reverse complement strand
GGACGAAGACTTCGAGGCTCAGGCCGCGGCTTCTGAGGAAGTGGGCGTAGGCGTAGCCGAGGGTGTCGCTTGGGAGAGCGGCGAGCGCGTCGAGGTCGACGTGTCGGTGATCGAGGGCGGGGCGTGCGGCGAGGACGTCGCGGCCTTCTTCCGATCTCTCGAACGCTGTGAGCGTGCGGGCGAGCGCGCCGGTGTTGAGCAGCAGCGCGGCGCGAAGCGCGAGCTCGGTGTCGTCGGGGTTGTCGCGCAAGCGCCGTAGGGCGCGCAGGCCTTTGCCGATGCGCGGCCAGGTGGGCATGTCGTCGAAGGGCAGCTCGGTCAGAGGCGCGGCGGTCGGTGCGGTGCTCGTGGAGGCCAGCATGACGGTGCTCCTTGTTATCCACGTGGACAATGAGTCGGTGGCGCCTTGTTGTCAACGTGGCCAATAAAAAATCGCGGACATCGGCTGCGCTGCAGATGTATAAGATCCCGGTAGGCGGGCGGTGGATGGCGGCGAAGAAGCGCGCAATTGCAGCGAAAAAGGTGAGGGCGGCGCGCGCGGCGGAGGAGCCGCGCAAGCGGCGTTCGCCGGAGGAGGCGAGGGCGCACCTGCTCGCGTCGGCGGAGCGCGTGTTCTTGGAGCGCAGCCCGGACGCGGTGGGGCTGCGCGATGTGGCGCGCGAAGCGGGCGTGAGCCACGGGCTCATCACGCACTACTTCAAGACCTACGAAGGGCTTGTCGAGGCGGTGTTCAATCGGCGCACGGCTCAGATCGCGGAGCGCGTCGTGATGCGCTTTGCACAGATGGGTGATGCGCCGAGCGCAGAAGAGATCGTCGACTTGATGTTGGGCATCGTGAGCGAGCCGCTGCATTTGCGGTTGGTCGCGTGGTCGATGCTCACCGGTCGAGCCTTGCAGCCCGACTTCATCGCAGGTCGTCAGCACGGCCTCGAGCCGATCGCGGAGGCGATTCACAGCGCAGCGACGAGTGAGGCCAAGCGTCGGGGCACGCGTGCGCCGGCGCGTGACGATGTGGACTACGCGCTCTTGCTCGCGATCGGTGCCGCGTACGGGTGGGGGCTCGGCAAAGCGCCGTTTCTCGCAGCGTTGGGTCGCAAGCAGACAGCGCGTGGCGATCACGAGGCGTTGTCGCGGCTCAAGATCATGGTGCGTGCGCTGATCGCGCCGAGCGACCGATAGCGCAGATCCGCAACCGGGCTGTGCGGATTGGGTATAGAAACTTTGCAGCCGCATACGAGCGCGAGCAGCGTGCTCGATGTCAGACTGCCGGGATGCGTTGTGGTGGAACGGCGGCGACTTGGCTTGCGGTTGGTACGTGCATACTCGCGGTATGCGCGGGCGGTTGCGGCGATGATGATGCGAGCGGTGCGGTGGATGCTGGCGACGCGGATGCGGGCGACGCCGGCGGGCTGACGCCGATCGATCCCGATGCGGCGTTCGTCAACGAGCTGCGCGCGCTCGACGATATCGAAGCGCTGTCGGCTGACGAGCAGCCGGGCACGGTGAAGTATCTGGCTCGCATCGAAGGCGCGGACGTGCTCACGCCGCTGGAAGAGGCTTGCTACTTCCAGAACATGAAGCGGTTCCCGTGGCACCTGCAGTTCCTGCAGACCTTTCGTGAGCTGCGCGGCGCGACGCTCGACAGTTATCGCAGCTGGGTGCTGCGGCCGGGGACGCGCAGGTTGTGGGGCGGGTCGGTGCAGAGCTGGCCGGAGATCGAGCATCCGGTGAGCGAGCAGCGCGGCGTGATCACGTTCGATGTGTACGCAGAGCCGGGCGGGCTCGACGTCGACGATATCGCGAGCGCGCACGAGCGGCTGCTCGGCTGCATGGGGTTCGCAGAAGACTTGCTGGTGTTCCTGCCGACGGCGCCGGATCAAGAGGCGCTCGTCGAGCGTGAGCGCGATGCGCTGGCGGACCGTGGGATCGCGGTGCTGTTGCCGAGCGATCTGATTCCGGACTTCGGGCACGTCGCGTACTCGGAAGGCGAGGGCTACGGCTACTTGCACTTGGTGCCCGAGGGCGAGGCGCTCGATACGTACGGGCCGCGCGACATCGTGGTGGTGACCAGCGTGCCCAACGACATCTCGGTCGTCGCGGGCTTAGTCAGCATGAATCCGCAGAACGAGCTGGGTCACGTAAACCTGCGCTTGCACGAAAAGGGCATCCCGAACGCGGCGATGCCGAATGTGTACGACGCGCCGTGGGTCGCTGCGCTCGCTTCGAAGCTCGTGCACTTGCAAGTCAGCGAGGACGAGCTGGTCGTCGAAGAGGCGGAGCTGAGCGAGGCGGAAGCGTTTTGGGAGGCGAATCGGCCTGAGGTGCGCATGCCGGTGGCCGACCTCGAGGTGACCGCGCTCGGCGAGCTGACGGCGCTGTCGGCGGACGACGCGAGCGCGTACGGCAGCAAGGCTGCGAACCTCGCGGAGCTGACCCGCGTGCTCGATGCGCCGCACCGGCCGGACGGCTTTGCGGTGCCGCTGTCGCGCTACCGCGACTTCGCCGAGAGCGCGATGGTCGCGGCGGCCATCGACGAGCTGCTGGATGCGCCCGAGCTGCGGACCGACGCCTCGTTCAAGCGCGCGGCGCTCGATGACCTGCGCAAGCTCATCAAGAAGGCGCCGCTCGACCTGGAGCTCTTCGACGCGCTGCAGGTCGCGATCGAAGCGCTCGGGGCGGAGACGACATACCTGCGCTTTCGCAGCAGCACCAACGTGGAGGACCTCGACGCGTTCACCGGCGCCGGCCTCTATGACTCACGCAGCGGGTGCTTGGCTGACGACCTCGATGAGGACGAGCTGGGGCCGTCCTTGTGCCTGGGCGACGACAAGCGCGCGGCGATGCAGGAGCAGCTGGCGGCTCGCCGAGCCGAGCTGCTCGAACATCCCGAGCGCGACTACCTGAACGCGATCATCGAGGACCTCGAAGAAGATCTGAGCGAAGAGAAGCCGGTCGCCAACGCGGTGCGCAAGGTGTTTGCGAGCTTGTGGAACGAGCGCGCGTTCGATGAGCGCGAGTACTACGGCATCGATCATCGCGCGGCGTACATGGGACTCGCGGTCCATCCGTCGTATGCGCTCGAGCAGATCAACGCCGTGGCGGTCTCGAACCTGATCGTGGATGACGGTGCGCCGCTGTATCGGCTCAACTCCCAAGTCGGCGAGCTGAGCGTCGTGCAGCCGGAGGATCCGACGGCGATCGCAGAGCTGCTCACGTTCCGGCGCGAAGGCAGCCCGCCTGAAGCGAGCGATATCCTCGTGCAGCTGGAGTCGTCGCTCGCGCCGGAAGGCGAGCAAGTGTGGCCGCGCGAGAAGCTGCTCGAGCTGTCGCAGCTGCTCTTCACGGTGCACGACCATTTCGCGCGCGAGGTGTATTCGGACATCTCGCCGCTTGCGCTCGACTTCGAGGTGAAGCTCGAGCGCACGGGTGATGTGGTGATCAAGCAAGTCCGCCCGTATCTCAGCAGTGAGCCGATGCTTGAACAGGAGAATGAGCCATGAAGAAGTTAGCTTTGAGGGCGGCCTCGATCCTCACGTTGTCGATCGCTGTCGTGTCGAGCGGTTGTGGTGACGATTCGGACGATGGCGGAGGCGGCGCATCGGGCACCGGCGCGGGCACGAGCGGCGGTAGCGCCGGCAACGGTGGCAGTGCGGGCTCATCCGGCGAGGGCGGCACGAGCGGTGAAGGCGGTGCGAGCGGCGCGAGTGGCGAAGGCGGCACCAGCGGCGAAGGTGGCCAGGGCGGTAGCGCTGGCGGGGGTGCGGGTGGCATGGGCGGCGGCAACACCGACGAGACGCCGATCACCGAGCGCGAGTCCGATGACGCGTTCGAGTGCTCCGTCGGCCAGGACTTGGTGAGCTACAACCCGACGACGTGGAACTACACGGGCGGCAATATCGTTGCGACCGAGACGGGCGACACGTGGTTCGTGCGCGTCCAAGCCGAGGAGGCGGCGCCGTTCACGCCGGGGCCATACTCGTTCTTGATCTCACCGGTGGATGCGAGCGGGGAGATTGGCGAGGGCACGACGGTCGAGGTCGGCGATATCGACATGGTGACGAACCCGCGCGGCGTCGCGCTCGAGGATGGTGCGCTGGCGGCGCTGTGGATCGAGAGCGGAGCGCTGTGGTTCGTGGCGCTCGATGCTGATGGCGCGGTGACGGTCGAGCCGAAGATGATCGCGTCGGACAGCTCGCTGACGAATGTCTATCAGCTGCAGCTCGCGCGCACCGCGGCCGGCAAGATCGCCGCGGTGTGGAACAACGATACGAATACGCCGCACATCGCGGTGACCGACGACAGCGGCGCAACCGCGACGGCGGTAGCGTTCCCGGAGCAGGCTGGCTACACGCCGCGCCTGATCGCCGCCGGGGACGGCTTCGCGGTCATGTGGAAGAGCTTCGATCCCGACTTCATGGATCCGAGCAACGTGTTCTTCGCGCGGCTCGATGATGCGGGCGCGATCGACGGCGAGCCGGTGCAGCTCACCGATTACGAAGAGCTGGTGTACGGCTCGTCGTTCGGCGGCAGCGATCTCACGCTGATCCCCGTGGGCGACGGTTTCCTCGTGGCGTGGGGCGAAGGCAACAATGGCGACCTCGAGACCGGCATGGGCGCGTACACCGTGCTGCGCGTGCAAGCGCTGGATGGCGAGGGCCAGCCGCAGGGCGAGTCGGCGCTGATCGCCGAGATGGAGCTCGACGTCGACCAAGTGGAGCCGAGCCTCGTGCAATGGGACGAGGACACCGTGGCACTGCTCTGGGCCAAGGGCTCGCACATCTACATCTGCGCCGGCTGCGTGCCGGACCATAGCATCAACATGATGCTGATCGACCCGACGACGCTGACGCCGCGCAGCAACATCGTCGAGGTCTCGCCCGAGACGGGCGGCCTGCTCGGACGCACGCACGCGGTGTCTGGAGCCGACCTCTTGCTGACGGTCGGCATCCAGTTCCACGTGCACTTCGAGCCGGGCTTCGCTGCGTTCCACTGCGAGTGATCACGAAGCGGGTTGAGCGGGCCACGGGTTGCGCCACGCGTCGAGCTGCATCAGCTCGTTGTTCCAGCGCACGATGCTCCGGTAGTCGTCGACGGGTAGCTTAATTTGGTCAGCCATCGGTAGCAGCACGGCGGTCGAGAAGTCGGCGATCGTCATGCTGTTGCCGGCCAAGAAGCGGTTCGCGCCGAGGTGCTTGTCGAGCACCTTTGCGAAGCGATGAAAGTCGCGCTGCTTCTTCTCGAGCATGGCTTCATCCGGCTCGCCCATGCCGAACATCGCCTTGATCACGCGCTCGAAGTAGAACGTGCCGGTGACCGGCGCCCAGTGGCTGGTGTTCCAGGACAGCCAGCGCATCACCTCGACGATTTTGTCGGGATCGCGCGCGGGCCACATTTCCGAGCCACTTTTCTGCGCCAGGTAGACCATGATCGCGGTGCTCTCCCAGATCGAGCGGCCGTTATCGACGAGCAGCGGCAAAGGCCATTGGGGTTGCGGGCGAGGAAGTCGGGCGCCTTGTGCGCACCCTGGCCGAGGTCGGTGCGCACGTACTCGACCGGTGAGCCGAGATGCTTGGCGAGTGCGCAGACTTTCCGGGGATTCATCGTCTCGAAATAGTAGAGCTTCATGGTGCGGCCTCCGTGGGAATGACCGCAGCCTGGCGAGCGACTAAATATGTTCAAGAACATATTTATGACCGGTGCTAGAACCGGCCCATGCCGTACACCGCAGAGCACAAGGCTCAGACGCGCGCGCATCATCGAGAAGGCTCGCGTGATGTTCAACCGCCGTGGCTTCGAGCAAGTGTCGATCGACGACATCATGCGCGAGGCGGGGCTGACGCGCGGTGGCTTCTACAACCACTTTGCGAGCAAGGACGAGCTGTACTCGGAGGCGGTGCGCAGCTTCACCAAGTGCAATCCGTTCGTCACCAAGCTCTCGAAGCTGAGCGAGGGCGACCGCGAGCCGATGAAGCTCGCGCGCATGCTCGTAAACCTCTATCTCTCGGACGAGGTGATGGAGGACATCGACTCGCATTGCCCGCTGATCGCGCTGCCCTCGGACGTGGCGCGCTCGGGCCTCAAGCCGCGCGCCGCGTACACCGACGTCGTCAACAGCATGGCGTCCGTGTTCGGTCACGCTCTGCGCGAGAGCGCGGAAGGCCGGCGCAAGGCTCTGGTGATCGTCAACCTCTGCGTGGGTGGCATGGTGATCGCCCGCACGACGCATGATCCCGAGCTGCGCAAGTCGATCCGCGCAGCCTCGCGCGCCCAAGCGCTAGCGATCCTGGATGAAGCCTAGAGCGCGAGGGTGACCGCGGGGCGCTTGCGTTTTTTCTTGGGCGGGTCGAATTCGACCGGCGTGCCGATGAGGTGCCCGCGCAGGATCTCAGCCGGATCGTGCAAGCCGTCCGGCCCGAGCAGCTCGATGTGCAAGTGCGGCGACGAGCGCAGCATGCCGGTGCGGCCGACGGTGCCGATCAGATCCCCGCGCTTCACCTTCTGCCCGTACGCGACAGCGACGGTCTCGAGGTGCATGTAACACGAGCGCAAGAACGCGCCGTCGCTCGGCGAGTGCTGCACGCACGCGTAACGCCCGCCGTGGCCCATGCCTTTACGGTCGTAGCCGTTGGTCTCGCTGATCGAGAACTGCTCGTGGTTGCGCTGGCCGGGCAAGTCCACGCCGCTGAACGTCACCAGGCCCGCTTCGATCGCGCGCACCGGCTCGCCGAATTCCGACTCGACGTCGACGCCGCGGTGCGAGCGCGCGCCGTCTTCGCGCACGAAGCCAAGGCCGCTGCTGACGACGCGCGGCGCACCATCGAGCGGTGAGCCGAGCATCAATCCCCGATACACGATCGGCGCGCGCGGCGGGATCGCGCCGTAGTACTCGAGCAGCCGCCGGCGATCCATCAGCACACGATCCTCGGCGCGCGCGCTCTTCACCTTGTCGCCCCAGATGAAGTGCGAGACGAAGTGCCGGTGCGGCTGCTGCTCGAACGCGGCGTCGATCGCGGCGTGTTGGTCGCGCCACATCGCCAGCAGCGCCGCCGCGAAGTAGAGATTGGAATCGGCGCGCAACAGCGTGCCAGGCATGAACCCAAACTTCGGCAGCTCGAGCTTGCGCTCGCTCCAGCCAGCGCCGTCGCGCGCGAAGTACTGGTAGCTCCGGCCGCGAAAGCCGCCTTGGTACATCGCCATCGGCAAGAGCGTGAGCCCGTGGCCGCCGAGCTCCTGTTTGTCCGAGCGGCAGCGGCTGGCGCGATACACGAGCGCGCCGAGCAAGAACGGGTCGAGCTTGTGCGCATTGGCGTGCTGCACGATCAGCGCGGCGCGTTCGCGGGCGCGCGCCGGCGTCGGGTCGATGCACAGCGTGGCGATGGCGCGGGTGAAGCGCTCGAGGTCGAGCGCCGCGGGTGATTCCGGCTCGGGCGCCCAGTCGTCGGGTTTTACGCGCTCGGCGGCGAGCTGATTGTGGGTGGTGTCGGGCCGCCGTCGCGCGCGCCACGGGGGCTTATCGTCGACGCCAGAGCCAAGGCAGGCGAGCGCGAGGACGACCGACGCTGCTCGCAGCCATTTTCCCTGCATGCCGCGCACGATCTTCGAGGCCCTCCGACTGGTCAAGGTTTCGCCCGGCTCACGGCCAAGTGGTAGGCTGCTCCTTACGCTGCATGACCCACAAGCGCCGTAAAGGCGGGCACATCCGCCTGCTCAGCTTTCCAGGGAACAACGTTACGAAGCCCTTGGCCATCCGCTGGGGTGCGGCCACGGCCAAAGAGCGCGGGCCGCTGATCGCCACCAACACGCAGCCGGCGAATCGCAACGTGATCGGCGCGCACTCGGGTGCGTACGCCATCTACCGCGCGCTCGCGGTCGCCTCCGGTGCGCTCGACCCGGCGCACCAGGCCGACCTTACCAATACCAAGCCCGTGCGCTCGGTCGGCCCGCATCCGTCGTGGTCGGAGCCGGGGCGGATCGTTTCGCTCGATCCGTTCGGGCACGTGGTGAGCGAAGAGTTCAAGGACGAGCTCGCGGCTGGCTACAACATCCAGCCGACGATCGCGATCACCGCGGCGCACCTCGACCTGCCGGAGATCCGCGACGCGATCGCGCGCGGCCGGCTCGCGGCCGACGGCAAGATCCTGCGCGACTCGGGCGACGCGGTGGTGACGAAGGTCGCGCTCGAGCCGGCGTGGCATTTGCCGGGTGTCGCGCAGCGGTTTGGTGTCGATGAGGCCGAGCTGCGCCACACGCTCTACGAAGAGACCGGCGGCATGTACCCGGAGCTGGTCACGCGCGGCGACCTCGAGGTGTTCTTGCCGCCGATCGGCGGGCAGACGCTGTACATGTTCGGCGACCCGGGCGCGATCTCGGATCCGTCGGTCCCGCTGACGGCGCGCGTGCACGATGAGTGCAACGGCTCGGATGTGTTCGGCTCGGACATCTGCACGTGCCGGCCGTATCTCACCCACGCGATCGAAGAGTGCATTCGCAGCGCGCAGCAGGGCGGCACGGGGCTCATCGCGTACTTCCGCAAGGAAGGTCGCGCGCTCGGCGAGGTGACGAAGTTCCTCGTGTACAACGCGCGCAAGCGCCAAGAAGGCGGCGACCGCGCGGATGCGTACTTCGCACGCACCGAGTGCGTCGCGGGCGTGCAGGACGTGCGCTTCCAAGAGCTGATGCCGGACGTGCTGCACTGGCTCGGCATCCGCCACATCCATCGACTCGTCTCGATGAGCAACGTCAAGTACGACGCGATCACCAAGTCCGGCATCACGATTGGCACGCGCGTGAAGATCCCCGATGACCTCGTGCCGGCCGATGCGCGCGTCGAGATCGAAGCGAAGATCGCCGCCGGCTACTACACCGAAGGCTCGATTCCGCCGCCGGACATGCTGGCGAGCGTGAAGGGCCGAGGGCTGGAAGAGTGACGGCGAGCCAAGCCGTCGCTGAGCTGCGTACGCCGGCAGCAATTCGCACGCGCGCCGCACGCCTCTTGGCCGCGGGCGTCGCAGGCAAGCTCTCGTCGTTTACGGTCGACGAGGCGCGCTTGCCCGAGGTCGCGCGGTTCGTCGCCGAGGTGACGCGCAAGCGCTATCCGGATCTACGCATCCCGCCGCATTCGCGCTTCGGTCATTTCGACGCGGGCGGTGTTGCACGGCTCGCGAGCACCGAGCAGGAGCTGTCCGGTTTGCCAGCGCTCGAGCGCGCGCGCTGCCTGACGGACCTCGTGGTGGTCAGCGTGCTCGTGGATGCGGGCGCGGGCACCGCATGGCGGTATCGCGAAGCGAGCACGGGGCTCACCATCGGGCGCTCCGAAGGCCTTGCGATCGCGAGCCTCGCGTGGGTGAAGAGCGGCGTCCTGTCGCGACGCGGTGCGCGTTACGAAGTGGACGCTGAAGGCTTGATGCAAGTGGACCGCGCCAGCCTCGCGCAGGCGTTTCAGGATTCGCCCGATAACCCGCTGGTGGGCCTCGACGGCCGCGTCGAGCTGCTGCGCGCGCTCGGTCGAGCGCTGCTCGCGCGGCCTGATGTGTTCGGCGCGACCGGCACGCGCACACGCATCGGCGGGCTGATCGACACGCTCGTGGGCCGCGCCGCAGGTGGCGTGCTCGCGGCGGAGCAGATCCTCGCGCTCATCTTGGACAGCATGGGCCGCATCTGGCCGGGTCGGCTGTCGCTCGAGGGCGAGCCGCTCGGCGATGTGTGGCCGCACCCCGCTGCCGGTGGTGAAGGCGCGACCGCAGGCCTCATGCCGTTTCACAAGCTGTCGCAGTGGCTGAGCTACTCGCTGCTCCACCCGCTGGAAGTCGCGGGCCTGCGTGTGCGCGACCTCGATTCGCTTACGGGCCTGGCCGAGTATCGCAACGGCGGGTTGTTCGTGGATCTCGGCGTGCTTGTGCCGAAGCACGCTTCGGCATTGCAGCAGACGCACGCGGTCGACTCCGAGCTGATCGTCGAGTGGCGCGCGCTCACCGTCGCGCTGCTCGATAAGATCGCGCCGCTGGTCCGCGCCGAGCTGGGCCTCGACGCCGCGCAGCTGCCGCTGCCGGCAGTGCTCGAGGGCGGCACCTGGGCGGCGGGCCGCGAGGTCGCGCAACAGCGCCGTGAAGGCGGCGGTCCACCGATCGCCGTGCAGAGCGACGGCACGGTATTTTGAAGGAGCTTATGACCTCAATCAGCGCACCTTTGCTACGCACGTCGCGCCCGCCCCCTTCGCACAAGAAGCTGGTCGTGCTCGATCACCCGCTCGTGCAGCACAAGCTCACGCTGCTGCGGAACAAAGAGGTGAGCACGCGCGGCTTTCGCCAGCTGACGCAGGAGATCGGCGCGCTGCTCGCGTACGAGATCATGCGCGACGCGCCGGTGAAGCCCGTGACCGTGGAGACGCCGCTCGGCACCGCCCACGGCGTCGAGCTCGATGGCAAAAAGCAGGTGTTGGTCACGATCCTGCGCGCGGGCCTGGGCTTGCTCGACGGCATGCTGATCACGCTGCCGTCGGCGCGCGTCGGCCACATCGGCCTGTACCGCGACGCGCGGCTGCGCACCTCGGTCGAGTACTACTTGAAGTTGCCCAAGGCGATGCCCGAGCGCGATGCGATCGTGATCTCGTCGGTGCTCGCGACCGGCGGCTCGGCTGCTGCGGCGGTGCGCCGCGTCAAGGAGTCGGGCGCACGCTCGGTGAGCTTCGCGTGCTTGCTCGCGTGCACCGAAGGCATCGAGCGCTTTCACGAGGAGACGCCGGACGTGCCGATCTACACCTGCGGCGTCGACGAGAAGCTCGACGCTCGCGGCTTCATCTTGCCCGGCATCGGCGACGTCGGCGATCGCCTATACGGAACGGAATAGCCGTGACCAGTGCGGGCCGCGTACGACGCATCGCAGTCACCGGCGGCCCCGGCGCAGGCAAGACTTCTCTCTGGCGCGAGATAGTTATCGAGCATGGCGAGCGCATCGTCGCCGTGCCCGAGGTGGCGACGCTGATGCTGCGCCATGTCTTCCCGCCGGTGCAGAGCGAGCGCGAGCGGCGCGCGGTGCAGCGCTCGATCTTTCGCGTCCAGCATGATCTAGAGACCGTGCATGAAGCGCAGCTCGTGCCCGGCCAGGTGCTGCTGTGCGACCGCGGCACGCCCGACGGCGGCGGCTACTGGCCCGAGGGCCATCAAGCCTTTTCGGCCGCGATGCAGACCACCTGCGAGGCGGAGCTCGCGCGCTACGAAGCGGTGGTGTTCCTGCAGACCGCAGCTGCGGCCAGCCTCGCGATCGCCGACAACAACGATACGCGTACCGAGGATCCGGAGACCGCGGTCGCGATCGACCGCCGCCTGCACGCGCTCTGGAGCCGTCACCCGAGCTTCTTTCACGTGCCGTGCGAGCCCGTGTTCGAAGACAAGCTACAGAACGCGCTGGCAGTGATCCGCCGCTTGCTGTGAATGTGGCGAAAAGCTGCGTTGGGGTGAAACGCGGCAATTTTCCACGGCGTCGCCAAGCGCATGCGCGGAAAATGCCCTGCAAACAGGCAACAACGCATGTGGAACGCCTCCTGCTTATGTCGGGTGCGTGGCTCTACGCGCTCGAAAGATTCTGCGCTGGATCGTGCTCGTGTGGTTGCTCCCCACGCTGATCGGCGCCGTCGTTCTCTTGTGGCTCACGCAGACCGAGCGCGGTCGCGAAGGCACTGCGCGCCTGATCGAAAAGGTCATCGACGACGAGATCCCCGGCAGCATGAGCATCGGGCGGATCGAGACCATCGGCACGCCGACCATCGTGCACAAGCTACAGATTCGCGACCCGGCCGGCGCGCTCGTGCTGGAGGTCGACCGCGCAGCGATTGACTTCGATTTATCGACCGCGCTCGAAGGCAAGCTCTCGTTCCATAGCGCGCAGGTGCAGGGCGGCCGCGTCTTCATCGCGATCGTGCCGAACGGCCGCACCACGATGGAAGAAGCGCTGTCGAAGAAGGCGCCGCAGCCCGACCCTGACCCGCACGGCGGGCTGCACTTCGCGTTCCGCAACATCACCGTCGAAGGCGTGCAGCTGATGTTCAAGGGCAGCGAAGATCCGGCGAGCGCCTATCGGATCCGCGGCATCGAGGGCAAGGTCGATATCTTGCGCGAAGACACGGTCGGCGCTTACGTGCGGATGACCCATGTCTCGGGTGAGCTGCAAGAGAAGCTGGCCGGCTTGCCGGTACGTTTGGTGTCGGTCACAGGCTGGGTACACGGCGCGGAGAAACAAGTTCTCAACCTGCGTGCTCTCGCGCGCGTCGGTACGGCGTCTATGAATGCCCATATCGAGTACTTCGATCGCGACAAGAAACCGGTCGAGATCTCGCTCTCGAAGACCGACGGTCTCGAAGCGGAGCTCGCGGCGTTGCTCGTGTATTTTGCATCGATGACTGCCGACGATCTCGAGGTTCGCCTCGTGGATTCGTGATGCTTATCAAGAAAGGAAACGAACCATGCTCAAGTACGTGTTGATGCTCAGTCTCGTAGGCTTGTTGGGTTTCGTGGGCGCCGGTTGCAGCGACCCCGAAGAGCCGGAGAGCGAGGAAACGGTTGGCGAAGAGGTCGAGGAAGCCGCTGAAGACACCGGCGATGCGATCGAAGAGGCCGGTGAGGACACCGAAGAAGCCGTCGACG
>Ga0114940_10000827_pt1 | contig 12653 bp, 9 predicted proteins | sample ColdCreekSource_FD_87195 | JGI IMG/M metagenome (GOLD analysis project Ga0114940, IMG submission 87195) | Groundwater microbial communities from Cold Creek, Nevada to study Microbial Dark Matter (Phase II) - Cold Creek Source | ecosystem: Environmental > Aquatic > Deep subsurface > Groundwater ... | reverse complement strand
TGTTGTGAAAGTTGTCCGACGTCGTCCAGCCCGGCATCGGGCACTGCTCGACGCGGTAGCGCACGCCGCGGGCCTTCGCGTCCTTGAGCAGCGGCACGAACACGGCCTCGAAGGCTTCGAGGTTTTGGTCCATGCTCTTCGTCTGGTCGCGGCCGATGAAGCCGCACACGGCCGGCGCGCCGAGCAGCGCGGCGGCGTCGAAACACCGACGCATGAACGCCAGCTTCTTTTCGCGGATGGCGCGATCGTCGTGCAGCAGGTTGTCGAAGTAGGCCAGATCGCTGATGCCGACCTTGGACTCTTTGATGGCAATTTCGACGCGGTCACGACGCTTGGCGTCAAAGGGCGCGCGCAGATCCAACGTGTTGGCGACAGGGTCGAGCATCGCCTCGGCGGGCACGTCGCTCTCGGACGGGTGCAGCGCGGCCGACAGCTGAATCACGTCGGCGCCGACCTCACGCCCGAAGTACAGCCAGTCTTCGATGGCGCGATCAGGATCGGGGTCACGCACGCTGCGCGGGGTGAGTTCTTGGAGCGCGGCGGTCAAGACGCCTAGCTTCATGAACTTAGGCTCGAAATTCCGAACGGTCATGGTCGATCTCCTGCCCGGGAGGCAATACGGCGCGACCAGTACACAGTACCGAAACACCTCAAGATCGGTCTTGGAGGGAACCCGCGGAGATTTGTAAAAATTCCGCATCGTTCGATTTTACAAACTAGCGAGTCATGGGAAAAATCCGCTGTTTCGGTTTTGCCAATACCCCTAATCAGCGCATACGGCTTGAATCTCGGCCACGCTCCACCATAGCGCGGGGGCCTGCCCACTCTGGCTGACAAGCAGGTAGCGCCCCGTAGTTCCTGCCGGAAAAGTCAGCACGGTATCGCTGCCTTTGGCACCCATGCCGCTAACCAAAATGGCAGCCGCCATGTTCATCGAGCTATTGGAAAAACGGGTCGCGTACTTACGCGGGTAGTCGTCGACGCTAGTGCCCAGCAAAAGCGTGAGCTTGGTCAGCGTCACCGTCGCGCCAAAGTCGAGCTGCAGCCACTCACCGCCAACCTGCTCAACGCCCGTTGTCCAACGCGTGGCGACGTTGCCATCGTGTGCGTTGCTGGTCGGAGCCCCATTGCCGCTGGCGGATGCCGTCACCACCCAGCTGGCCCGCGCGGTGAGGGGATTCTTTGCGCAGGTTTGCACGGCGACTGAACCGCCCCCGCCGCCGTTGCCCCCGCTCCCGCCGCTGGCTTTGCCACCGCTGCCGCTCGTTCCCCCGCCCCCGCCGCTCGCTCCCCCGCCGCCGCTGGCGCCACCGCTACCAGCGCGCCCGCCCGCCATGCCGCCAACGCCGCCGCCCGCTTGGCTGCCCGCCTCGCCGCTGCTAGCGCCAGCAACGCCAGCGCCGCCCGCGTCGGCGCTCGAACCCGCGAGACTGCCGCCGGCGCCAGCTGGGCTCGAACCCGCAGCTGCGCCTGCAGCGGCGCCAACGCCTGCGCCCGAATCGGAGCCGCCCACGTCACCGCCCGCGCTGCCGACTACGCCGCTCGCATCTGGCAGCGTATTTTCGTACGTGGCGCAGCCGCCAAACAGGCTCCAAACGGCCAGAAAACTGCCCCAACGCGAGGCGTCTCTCGGCGACGAGGATGTAGCCATGACCCGAGCGCGAGACTACGACTCTCGCCGAGCACGCGTCTTGGAGCACCGCCGCAGATTGTTGGAAGAACGCCGCGGCGTCAGGTCGCGGAAGTCAATTTGGCCTTGGACGCAGGCCGCAGATTGTTGGAAGAAATCCGCACACGTTCGTCTTCAGCCAGCGATTGCTCGGGCTCCAGCTCTTGGTTCTGCGCGTACTTGGTGCGGTACTGCGAGGGCGGCAACCCGCGGTGACGAACGAACTGGTTGCTGAAATGGCTCTGGTCGTAAAAGCCAGTCTGCAGCGAAATGTCCGAGATGGGCAGGTCCGTCGTCACTAGCAAATGACACGCGGCGTTCATGCGCACGTTGGTCAGGTAAGCGCGCGGCGTGGTGTGAAACTTCTTCCGGAACTGGCGATTGAACTGACTAACGGAGAGCGACACCTTGGCCGCCAGCGCGGCCGTCGACAGCGGCTGCGCGTAATCGTTCAGCATGATCTCGAGCACCGGCGCCCACGACAAGAAGCGGGCGTTGTTGGTGTTCATCTTCTTGACGTCGCGGGTGATGCCGCACACGCCAATCGCTAGGCCCTTTTTGTCGAAAATGGGCAGTTTCGTGGTGCAGTACCAGTCAATGGTCCCGTCGGGATTCCGCACCAGCTCGACCTTGTCGATGATGGCCTCGCTCGAGCGGATAACCTCGCGATCGTCCCGCATGTAATTTTCTGCCAGATCGGCTGGGAAGAAATCCGCATCGCGAGCGCCGATCACTTCCTCTTCGCGCGTGGCGCGCACCAGCTTGACGAAGCCTTGGTTGACGCGAACGAAGCGCCCCTCGCCGTCCTTCACGAAGAAGTAGACGTCGGACAAGTGCTCGAAAAGCACGTCAAACCCCGCGGGGGACTCGACCCTCGCCAAGAAGTTGCGACTCAGCCGCCGCGGATCCAGACGCGTCACGGCCTCGATGCTCCGACGCCGCCCGCGCTTTTGCAAGCGAGGTCTTTCTTCCTCGGCCGCCAGCGCTCGCTCAGGAGGGTTGGAAAACTCGCGCATGACCACGAACGGTGCCTGTTCATGAACAGTGGTGAGTGCAGGCCAGTTCGATCAATCATTTTGGTAATCGACGCAAGCGGGCCCACATCCCGCTCAGGGCACGTGCAGGCCGGGGCTTGCTTGCTGAAAGCACGGCTCCCGTGGGGACCAACGGCACAGCCCTGACCCGCTTCGGACGCCAAGCTGCGAAATATACAGCGCAATCGCGCCTGCCCTCAAATCGCTGCGCCCTCCGGCCGAAGCGTCGGGGTAGTACTAGTGCCGTTGAAGGAAGCGCCCACGCCTAACGAATTGGTGGCATTTGACCACTTCCAGGAGAGCGTCGCCCTCTTCGACCGTGAGCTCTGTCTTGTCTATGTGAACGGGCCGATGTTGGCGCACCTCGGTAAGCCAAGGTGCGAGGTCCTGGGCAAGCCCCTGTGGGAGCTATCCCCCGAGACCAAAGCCTGCGCGCTGTGGGACGCGCTGCGACGCGTGGCCGCGACTGGCGTCGGCGAACGCTTGGAGCACGCGCATCGCCCCTTCCGCGGTCGCTTCGACAGCCGGCTCTTCGCGAGCGAGCGCGGCGTCTACCTGATCGCAGCCGAGCTGGACTCGGACACGTTGGCCGAGACCGAGCACGAGCGGCTGGACTCGCTGTTTCAGCAATCGCCCGCCGCTATCGCGGTCATCACCGCGCCCGATTGGGTGTTCGAGTTCTCGAACGCCAAGAACGACGAGCTGGCAGGCCGCGGCCCGCTCGTCGGCAGAAACGTGTACGAGGCGATGCCCGAGCTGGTTGCGCAAGGCTTCGCGCACCTGCTCGATCTGATCTACCGCACCAACGAGACCTTCGATGACATCGAGGTGAAGCTCAACGTCGGCACCGCCGACAAACCTCGCGAGATTTACCTCAACGGCACGTACCAGCCGATCCTCAACTCGCAGGGCAAGCTCGACCGCATCGCCGCCTTCGTTCACGACGTGACCGAGAAGGTGAAGGCACGCCAACGCATCGAAGCGCTAGCCGAAGAGCTGGCGGTCAGCGAAGCCCGCGCTCGACGCCTGCAGGATTCGGGTGTGATCGGCGTCGTGTTCTGGACGCGCGACGGCAAGGTCGTCGACGCCAACGACGCTTTCTTGAAGATGGTCGGCTACAGCCGCCAAGAGCTGCTCGCCGGCCAAGTTAGCTGGGCCGAGATGACCCCGCCCGAGTTCACGTACCTAGACAAGCACGCCTTCATCGAGATGGAGGCGACCGGCACCGGCATCTGCACGCCGTACGAGAAGGTCTACATCGGCAAGAACGGGCGGCGCATTCCGATCCTGAACGGTGTTGCGTTCTGGGAAGGCTCAACCGACAGCGGCGTGGCCTGGATCTTGGACGTCAGCGCGCGGCGCACCGTCGAGGCCGAGCGCGATCGGCTGCTCGAGCGCGAACGCTTGGCGCGCGCCGAGGCTGAGCAGGCCAATCGCAGCAAAGACGAGTTCTTGGCCATGGTCTCGCACGAGCTGCGAACGCCGCTCAACGCGATGCTCGGCTGGGCCCGCATGCTTTCCGCGGGCGGCGACGCGGCACGCCAAAAGCGCGGCCTCGAAGTCATCGAGCGCAACGCCATCGCGCAAGCGCAGCTGATCGAAGACCTGCTGGATGTCTCGCGCATCGTCCACGGCAAGCTGCGCCTGGAAGTCGCCAGCATGGATCTACGCGCCGTCGTCGAGGCGGCCGTCGACAGCGTACGCCCCGGCTTCGAGAGTAAGGGCTTGCGGCTCACGGTCGAGCTCCCGGAGAGCCTGGATCACATCTTGGGCGACGCGCAGCGGCTGCAGCAGGTAGTGTGGAACCTGCTCTCCAACAGCGCCAAGTTCACGCCCAAGGGCGGGCACGTGCGTCTTGAGCTACGTAAGGTCGACGCTCACGTGGAGTTGACGGTTAGCGACGACGGCCGCGGCATCGCCAAGAATGCCTTGCCGTTCGTGTTCGATCGCTTCCGCCAAGCCGACGCCTCGATCACGCGGGCGTTCGGCGGTTTGGGCTTGGGCCTCAGCATCGCGCGGCACTTGGTCGAGCTGCACGGCGGCACCATCGAGGCCAGCAGCGAAGGTGAAGGCAAAGGCGCGCGCATCAGCCTGACCTTGGGCCAATTTCCGCCCAACATCGAGGGTCCGCGCACGCTGCCAGCCCAGTTGCCGCCCCGCGCGAGCTTGACCGATCTCAGCGCCGAGCTCGCGGGCCTGCGCGTGCTGGTCGTCGACGACGAGCCCGACGCGCGCGAGCTCACGACGACGATCCTCAGTGAAGGCGGCGCCATCGTCGTGGCCGCTTCGTCGGCCGCGCACGCGCTGAAGCTACTCGCGGAGCAGCAGCTGGACGTGATGCTGTCGGACATCGGCATGCCCGAGCAAGACGGCTACGAGCTAATCCGGCGCGTTCGTCAGCTAGGCACGCCGGCTGGCAGGATCCCAGCGGCCGCGCTGACGGCGTTCGCGCGTAGCGACGAGCGCCGGCAAGCGATGCTGGCCGGTTTTCAGCTACACATCAGCAAGCCGGTCGAGCCCACGGAGCTGACCGCCGCCGTGGCGCTGTTGGCGCGCCTCGGCAGCGGTCGGCCGTAGGCCGTAGGCTACTCCGCTGCCGGCGCCTTGGGCACGGGCACGAGCCCGAGCCCGAGCCGCTCGGTCTCGTCCGCCAACCAACCAACCATCGTGCGGATGTCGTCGAGCGAGTTGTGCAGCGTGATCGTGAAGCGAACGCCGGCGTTGCCGCGCGGCACGATGGGGAACATCGCGGCGCACACGCAGGCGCCCTTGGCCCGCAGCGAGTTGACCATGCTGAAGCAGTTCTTGGTCGAACCGCCACGCAAGAAGAACACCGGGTTGAGCGAATCGACCCCGAGCGGCACGTTCAGCTTGCGCGCCTCGTTCACGGTCAGCTCCAGCCGAGTCATCAGCTCGGCTTGCAGCGTGGCGAGCTCGGGCGAAAGGTGCAGGCGCGCCGAGGCCACGGCAGCGCCGAGCAGCGGCGGCTGTACCGCGCCCGAAAACACCATCGGGCCACCGCTGCGCCGCACCAGGTTGGCCATGTCGCGCGTCGGAAAGATCATCGCTCCGCCGCCAGCCGCGAAGGCCTTGTTGAGCGACAGAGCCACGACCACGCGGCTCGTATCCTTGAGCGTCTCGAGCGCGAAGCCGCGACCGTGCTTGCCCGTCCAAGTGGTGGAGTGCGCGTCGTCGACGTACAGGTGCAGCGCCGGGTACTTGCCCATCAACGTCTCGAGCTCGGCGAGCGGCGCAAAGTCGCCGCGCATCGAGTACAGGCCGTCGAGCAAGTACCAAACCTTTTGATGCTGGGTCGACAGGACCTTGAGCTTCTCTTCCAGCTCGTTCAAATCGCTGTGGTGGATCGGGATGACCGGCATGCCGCGCAGCAGCGACGCCGCGGTATGCACGCTAGCGTGCGCCATCATGTCGATGAGCACGGCGTCCTTGGTGCCGATGATCACCGGCAGCGCCGAGATGTGGCCCAAGCTAGTAGACGCGGCGATCACCGGGAAGCCCCCGGTAATCTGGCTCAGCGCCGCCTCGAGCTCGAGGTAGAGCGGGTTCTGCAGCATGGCGCGCGGGAAAGGGAACTGCGTGCCGTAGCGCGTGACGGCGTCGATCGCTCCACGCTTCAGCTCTTCGCGTAGCTCTAGCCCTAGGTAGCTGCATGACCCGAAGTTCAAGAGCTGCTTGCCGTTCAATTGTACATGCCGGCCCTCGTACACCACGTCGTCGGCCGTTTGCATGAGCGCGCCGGATTCTTCGGCGGCTCCCATTTCGCGATCCATCGCGCGAACCAAATGAACGGGGGCAAAAGAGACTGAAGCTTGAGACATCGGGGGCAAATCCTTCCTTCAACCGAAGCGACCAGTCCACGCCCGCATTAAGGGAATCACCAAGGACACGATCGACCTTGCTGATTTTCCTGACAGTTCATGCACTCTGCGCGGCGCACGGCTTGTTACTTTCACGAAACATCGACACGCTGCTGCACGGAGTAGGCGCGCGCTCGGCAACGCTGCTGCGGACTATTCCCATTCCCTAACTTGGCCACAGCCTGCGATGGCTTCAACCCCTTGGAGTTACACGAGCGCTGATAAGTGGTTTAGTCGCCCACACGGTCTCCGCCGCGCCTCCCCCGAAGCGCGGCGAATTTCCTGCAATAGACCGCGAGAGCCGGGGCAAAAAGTCCCGACTCTCTTTGCTCGCTACTTGAGGCGGGTGGTCGTCGCCACGAACGGCGGCTCGAACATGTCTTCGGGCGCGGCGTCGTTGGTGATGGGCGTGAGGTGTTGTTGGTTGGAGAGCGTGAGCAACGTCTTCTCGTGCTCACCGCAGCCGGCAGGCGCGAACGCAAGCGACGACGGGAAGTTGAACAGGTGCGGGTCATCACCGACGACCTCACGCTTGCCGTTCTTCGGGTCGATGCGGATCACGCGCAGCTGCAGCGCGTCCGCCGCGTACAGGTACTTGTCGTCGCTGATCAAGCCCAGCAGCTCTTCGACCTGCACGCCTGCAGGCTTGGGCGAGACGACGCGGATGTCGGCGGCGCGCTGCCAAGGTTGCCGGTGATCCGTCAACACCTTGAGCGGCACCGAGTAGAGCGCGCCCGAGCACGAACCGCTGAAGTACAGCTTGTCCTTGACCACGGCCATCGACGTGATGCCCGGGATCGTCGAGCCGCTGAACAAGAACGGCCGACCACCGACGGTCACCTGCGGCATCGTGTCGCAGTAGAACATCTGAGGGATCGCGTCGGCGGGCTCGAACGTCTTGGGCACGATGCCCGGCACGACCGTGCCATTGGTGTTGACGACCCAGATGCTGCCGAGCACTGCGTCGTTGACCAAGTAGCGGCCGTCATCGAGCTGAATCGCGTCTTCCGAAAAGCCGACCAGCTTGCCGGTGAACGGCAGCGAGCGCGTGAGCTCGGCGGTGAACGCGCCGTGGCGGTAGCGGAACTTGTATTCGTAGATGGTCGGGTTGGCCGGAATGAACGGCTTCGGGCTCGGGAAGCCACCGGCGTCGAGCACTGCGATCTTGTCGCCCTTCACCGACTTCAGGATGAACGGCAGGATGAAGCCGCCGGGAGGCGCCGGCAGATCGCCGACGGCCACCTTCGATGCGCGGTCGTGGGCGATGACGCGCCCCTCGAACGGCGAGCCGGTGAAGATCAGATCTTCGGACGCTGCGATGCCTGCGGGAAATGGTCCGTCGATTGGCATCAGCTCGGAACTGACCCCAAGGCGCGTCCGCTGGATTTGCAGCTCGGAGCTGACTTCTCCAACGTTTTCAGTCGACTCGTCAGCAGCGCTGCAGCCCATCAGGGCAGTGGCGAGAACCGGTACGAGAGCGGCGAGACCATTAACGTTGCGCATCGATGGCAAACTCCTTCCGTGGCGTAAGATCTCAGAATTACACCCCACGGAGTTGCTCTGCCAATCCAAATCCACAAGTGGGACAGAAGTACGTCTCCACGGTATGGACGCGAAAATAAGCGCTCACCCGCAGGTTGCGAAACGAGCACGAAGCCGCCAAACGGCGGAACGTTGGGACAAAATGCAACGCGCAGCGTACCTACATCAGTAAGTCGGCGGGTGCGCAGCCTCCGCACGTTGGTGCGGGCAAACGTCCCCCAAGAGCCACGCCTTTGGGCGACCCTCCGTCAGGGGCGCTTGTCGAGCAGACCGCGCAACACTTCGATCTCTTCGAGGAGACCATCGCGCGCAACCGGCAGTTGCGTGCTGACCCAAGCGCACGCGGACTTGGGAACGTCGAAGAATTTGATGGGAGCCGGCGTGCGGATCAGCATCACGATGCCCGAGAGCACCGCGCGCGTGATCGCGGAACGAAAGCCGGTGCCTTCGATCACGAGCGCGACGCACTTCAAGTCTTTCTCGTGCGCCGTGATCATCTGCGATGACGCTTTGCGGATGTCGTCGTCCGGCGGTTCGCTCGACGGTTCGACCACGCACACGAACGCGGACTTGCCGCGGTTCTTGGCGACGACTTCGTCAAGGCACTTGCGCTCGGCCTCGAACAGTTCGCGATTCGGCTTGCGGCGCCATAGGGCGATCGCCACACCGTGCAGCTCGGCCATGATGAGGCCATCGCCGGTGAACATCACTTTCGAACGCACATGCATGGCTACAGAAGCTTGGCTCACGACCTTCTGATAGTAGCGGTAAATGCGGGTGTGGCGAAATAGTCTACTAACGCCAGGCACAGGGGCCTGGTGCAAAGGCTGGCAAATCGGCCATAGGGCCGCGATTTCCTGCACAAATGCCTACCTGCGTCCCACACCATCGGGATGGTTAATTGGCGGCGGCGCCACGAAGCCATGGTTTTTTTGGCTGGTATGGTGCGTCTGGAGGCACCTACATGGCCATGAGGTTTCTGCGTTTAGGATTGGTCGTCGGAATTCTGGCCGGTTGCTCTGGCAACCCCGTAGCGCCCGTGGAGCCAACGAGCTCCGCAGCCGCACCGGCTGCAGCGACGCCCGCCGCCGCTCCCGCAGAAGCCAAAGCGCCCGAACCCAAGCAGCCGGCAGCCGTCAGCAAGGCGGACTTCGGCACCGTGGATGGTAAGCCCGTGCAGCTCTACACACTAACGAACAAGAACGGCCTTCAGCTGAAGGTCACGAACTACGGCACGATCATCACGGAGCTGCACGTGCCCGACAAGGCCGGCAAGCTCGCAGACATCGTGCTCGGCTATGGCACGGTCGATGAGTACGTAAAGGCAACGCCGTACTTCGGTGCCACCGTTGGCCGCATCGCCAATCGCATCAAAGGCGCCGAGTTCAAGCTCGATGGCAAGGCGTACAAGCTTGCCGCCAACAACGGCCCGCACAACCTGCACGGCGGTAAGAAGGGCTGGGACAAGGTGATCTGGGACGCCGAGACGGCCGAAACGCCCGACGGCCCGGAGATTCGCTTCGCCTACACCTCCAAGGACGGCGAAGAGGGCTTCCCCGGCACCGTGCAAGCCAGCGTGGTGTACGCGCTCAACAACAAGAACGAGTTCGTGGTGACCATGGAGGCGACGACGGACAAGCCGACGATCGTGAACATGGCGCACCACACGTACTGGAACCTGGGCGGCCAGGGCTCGGGCTCGATCAAAGACCACGAGCTAACGCTTTTTGCCGACACGTACACGCCCAGCGCGCCTGTCGCCAACGGCGACCCAGTGCCAGACGGCACCGTGAAACCGGTCAAGGGCACGCCCTACGACTTCACCAAGCCGAAGACGATCGGCAAAGACTTGGAAGCAGTCGGCGGCAAGCCGATTGGCTTCGACCACAACTGGATCGTCAACGGTGATTTGAACAAGCTGCGCCCCAACGCCAAGGTCAAAGATCCGAAGAGCGGCCGCGTGATGGTGGTCGAAGCCGACCAGCCCGGCATCCAGTTTTACTCCGGCAAGTTCCTGGACGGCTCGAACAAGGGCAAGGGCTCGACGTACAAGCAGTACGACGGCTTCTGCCTCGAGACCCAAAAGTACCCCAACGCCATCAACGTGCCGGCCTGGAAGGATCAAGTCATCCTCAAGCCGGGTCAAACGTACAATCACGTGATGGTGCATCGCTTCAGCGCGGAATAAGCTGCCCGCCCATGGCGGAAGCAACAACGTACGCTGGCGGCTGTCACTGCGGCAAGGTTCGGTTCGAGGTCACGCTCGACCTCGCCGAACCTGCCAACACCTGTAACTGTTCGATGTGCGGGCGCAGCGGCACCATGCTGCGCTTCGTGCCGGCGGAGCGCTTCAAGCTGCTCAGCGGCGGCGAGGTTCTGACCGACTACCGCTTCAACACCAAGGTGATCAATCACTTGTTCTGTTCGGTGTGCGGCATCAAGCCGTTCGCGAGCGGTACCGGCCAAGATGGCGTCGAGACGCGCGCCATCAACGTGCGTTGCCTCGACGACGTAGACTTGCAGAGCGTTCCGACCCGGCACATCGACGGCAAGAGCCGCTGAGTGCGTCAAGCGTCTGACAGCGCGCCAACGGCTTGGCGCGCGTCAGGTTTTTGGCGAGCAGCGCTACGTGGCGCTTTGTGCGTGAGCAAACGCGCGCTTGCGTGCTCGTGCGCATGGTACGCATGTTGCTGACCGCTCGGCATGCAGCTCGAGATCCCGGAGGCGACTGAGAGTGTGCCCTGCCCACTGTGCGGCGCGAGCGCCGGGCTAGTGGTGGGGGAAAAAGGCCGCTTCGGCATGGCGGTGCGCAACCTGTGCTGCGAAACGTGCGCCACCGTTTACGTGTCGCCGCGTCCCACGGCGGCGCTGATGACCGAGTATTATCGCTCGACGTACCGCAAGCACTACGGCGGCGTCAGTTACCCCAACGCCGAGGGCAAAGGTGTGGCGCCGGGTCAGCTGGGCTTCGAGCAAGCACTGCTGGCTTGGCACCAGAAGCAGGCCGGCAACGCGCTCACGCTGCTTGCGCTTCGCGAAGGCGCCAAGGTGCTGGAGGTTGGTTGCCGCCACGGTAAGACGCTGAACTTGATGCAAGCGCAGCGCAAGCTGCAGGCCTTCGGCATCGAGCCGGGCGAAGACGAAGCCGAGCAAGCGCGGCAAGCCGGCATCGACTGCTTCACGGGCGCCCTCGAAGATTTCGAGCCGGGCGAGCAGCGCTTCGATCACGTGCAGTGGTTTCACGTGCTGGAGCACGTGCACGACCCGCTCGAGGCTCTGCTGAAGCTGCGTTCGCTGCTGGCGCCGGGCGGTACGCTCTTGGTCGAAGTGCCGAACGTGTACCAACCGTACGGACTCTTGGAAGAGAACTTCTTCCAAAACGTGCACCTGGTTAGCTACAGCCCCAACACCTTGCCGGCGCTGATGCGGCGCGCGGGCTTCGAGATCACGCGCGTAGTCGACGATGGCTCGCTGTTCGTGGTGGGCACGCCGTGCGCGCTACCGACCGATGCGAGCTTGCCCCTGCCCTACTCCGCAGATTTACTGGCCGATCCGACGCAAGACGCCGATTGGGTGGCAGTGCGGCTGCGCAGCTACGCCAACCTCGAGAAGCTCTTGCTCTTGTTCCGGCATCGCGGCCCTTCGCCCCAGCTCACCGGCACGCTGGTGCGCGCGCTCGATTTTCCAGCCTTCCCAGGGCACCTGGTCGACGCCTGCGCGTTCTTCGTGGAGCAGCTGGTCGCCCAGGGCAAGCTGGACGACGCGCTGCTGATCACGCTGGCGGTCGCGCAGGGGCCGCACCCACTCGATTTGCGCCATCAGTTTCGCAACTTCGCGGAGCGCCTGGGCGCTCCGCCCGACGCTCTCGCGGCCGCAGTCTAGCCCTGTAGATCATCTCCGCTGTAGCCAGCCCGCCGATCCTGAACGGCTTCCACCCAGCCTACCTGCGCCGTGCGGGTGATCTCACCCATGCGACCTGATTGGTAGTCTTGGAAGGCTTGGCGGAGCTCGTCTTCGGTGTTCATGACGAACGGGCCGTAGCGCGCGACGGGTTCGCCCAGCGGCGCGCCGGCGAGCAGGAGCAGGCGGCCCTTTTCGGTGCCGCCGCGCAAGCGCACGGCGTCGCCTTCGCCCAGCACCGCGAGCTGGCCTTCGACCACGTTTTTGGCCCCATTTCCGAGCTGCGCGCTGCCCGAGAAGACGTAAACCAGCGCGCGCTGGCCAGCGTCGAGCGCGACTGTCACGTCGGCGCCGGGCTCGAGCGACCAATCTTGGTACACGATCGGCGTGTGCGTAGCGATGGCGGCATGCACGCCCAGCGCCTCGCCAGCGATGATCTTCACGCTCGCCAAACCGTCAGGGGTTTGCGCGGTCGGGATCTGTTCGGCGCCGAGCTCTTGGTAGTGCGGGCGCGTCATCTTCAAGCGCGCGGGCAGGTTGACCCAGATTTGAAAGCCGTGCGTGCGTCCGCCGTTCTGCAGCGTGCCGGGCGAGGGCGGTTCGGAATGGATGATGCCGCCGCCAGCTGTC
>Ga0114940_10000826_pt1 | contig 12675 bp, 6 predicted proteins | sample ColdCreekSource_FD_87195 | JGI IMG/M metagenome (GOLD analysis project Ga0114940, IMG submission 87195) | Groundwater microbial communities from Cold Creek, Nevada to study Microbial Dark Matter (Phase II) - Cold Creek Source | ecosystem: Environmental > Aquatic > Deep subsurface > Groundwater ... | reverse complement strand
GCATTCAAGCGTCCGCCGGTCACGCATTTGCCGGTGAGAGATGCCACGGGGTCGACGTTCGCCAGGATCCGAGCCTTAAGTTCTGCGCTTGAGATTAACGGGAAGAGCGCCTTGACCAGCGCGCATACGCCGGAAGCATGTGGGGTCGCCATGGAAGTACCGCTAACGGCCTGGTACGCATTGCCTGGCACGCAGGAGAGGATGTCGACTCCAGGTGCAGAGAGGTCGACGGAAGTGAGGCCGAAGTTTGAGAACGTCGCGAGGGAATCGTTATGATCTGTAGCGGCAACAGAGATGATATTTGGACTCGAATATCCGGCTGGATAAAACCGAGTTATATCTGCATCACGGCCTTCATTTCCTGCGGCGGCAACAAACAGGATGTCGTTTGCAGCGGCATCGTTGATGGCGTCTTCTTCGCCCTGGGAGTACCCCGGTCCGCCCCAGGAGTTCGACGTCAAATGGACGCGTTGTCTGGTTGCGTAGTACGTTGCATCAATAGCGTCAGACCCAACTGAAATCCCAACGTTGTTGAGCATTTTAAGCGCAATCAGACTGACCTTCCAACAGACGCCCGCGATGCCCTTGCCGTTATTACCTACCGCGCCAATGGTGCCTGCGACATGTGTCCCATGATAGTTGTCGTCCATGGGGTCGTTGTCTTCGTTGTAAAAGTCCCAGCCATGCACGTCATCCACGAAGCCGTTCCCCTCGTCGTCGACTCCATTGGTGCGTTTATCTCGGCCCGTGCTATCGACTCCGGATTCGCCAGGATTGATCCACATGTTGGCGGCAAGGTCCTCGTGGGTGTAATCGATGCCCGTATCAATCACGCCCACTTTGACAGAAGTGCTGCCAGTTTCCAACAACCACGCCTCAGGCGCATCGATATCTGAATCGGCGCGGCCTCCCGTCTGTCCGGTATTGTTCAGTCCCCATAATTGCTGAAAGGAGGAGTCGTTTGGTAATACCTCCATCGTATGTACAAGATAATCAGGTTCCGCGTAGGCCACGGACGCCATTGCAGCCGTGTACGCTTCGATTGCTCTAGGCAGTTCGTGCGGTCCATGGGCCGCGAGGGCTACCAAGTAGGTATTGGGTGCCAGTTTTAGTTTCTTGCGTATGTGCGCACGATGCTTCCGATTGAGCACCTCAAATTCTGCAAGCGTCGTGTTAGGTTTTAATTTTACCAGCATGTGATCAGCGACCATAAGTTTGCGATCCAGCACCTTTTCGCCGGGCAAGCCTTCTGACTGAAGGGTTTCTCCGATGCGGAGCAGCTGGTACTTGAACACCCCTTCCGCCGCTCTAACCACTCGTACGCGCTGAATCTGGCCCGGCGCTTGCGCCACGGTAGCCTGCTCCAAAAGCGTACAACGCGCCAGCAAGGCGCGCACGGGCGCTGGCACGCTGGCCTCGTTGTTGTCAATAAGGACAGCGGCTGCGTCCACAACACGCGTCGTGTCAGCCAAGCGTTCGTTTGCTGGTTTGGGCAGCGCACGAACTTCAGCTACTGCGGCTGACTTTTGCACTTCAGCCACCGTGACCGACTTCGGAACTTCATCCGCGTGAGGCAACGCATGGTCTCGTCCACTCAGCAGAAGGCCGATGATCGCCACGCAGCTAAGGCCGAGTAAAAACAAAATGGCTCGTCGCAAACCAGTGCGCATGAAAGGGGTCCCTTTCTTCTCACTCAGAGTTAGGTTGTCAGCGTTGAAGTACGCATGCGTAAACAGAAAAACTAAGCGTAGCTAACCGCCTGCAATGGGTACGTTTCGGAAACACTGTAGGTAAAGACGGGAAACCGAGTGTCGTATCAGACTCCATGCGTCCGATTTCGCGAACTTGCCTCATGTGGTTTTCATGGATACGCGCGGCGTGGCTTGCGGGATGGCTCGTACAGCTTACAGCCACGATAAATTTGGATGAGTAGCAAGTATGCCTATGCGCCAGAAGCCCAATAACCAATCAGCCTGAAAGGGACAGCGCGGTACGTTTAATGAAGGCAATGTTTTCATGGTCGACTACAATGTTGCGCATGTGGAAGCGGTCTCCAAAACGGGAATCGCAATAAAAAGGAGCCGAATAGATGGATTGGCAACACCTGTTGTACGTGGCGCTACCGCTGATGGCGCTCATGCTGCTTTGTCAGCTTTGGGTGAAGGCCTCCTACGCCAAATGGTCGAAAGTACCGAATTCGAAAGGCATCACGGGTCGCGAGGCCGCTTACGTGATCCTGCGTAAGGGGGGCGTCGAGGATGTGCGCATCGAGGAATCCAGCGGGTTCCTGAGCGACCACTATTCACCCACCGAAAAGGTGTTGCGGCTTTCTCCGGATAATTTCAACGGGCATTCCATCGCCGCCGTGGGCATTGCCGCGCACGAGGCCGGCCACGCGCTTCAGCACGCGAACCGGTATGCTCCGCTGGTGGTACGCAACTTGGCTGTACCCATGGCCAGCACCGGCTCCATGTTCGGTTATCTGGCCATTGTCATCGGCCTGTTTATGTCCAACGGCAACCCGCAGAACCCCCTCACGTTGCTGGGTCTTGCGGGCTTAGGCGCTGTGGCCCTTTTTCAACTGGTCAACCTGCCTGTGGAATTCGACGCCAGCGCGCGCGCCTTGAAACTGCTGCCGAGCATCGGCATTTTGAGCGAGGATGAAAACCAGGGGGCCAAGGCGGTGCTGACCGCTGCCGCCATGACCTATGTCGCCGCTACGATTGCGGCGGTCTGGGAACTGGTGTTCTGGATGATCCGCCTCGGACTTATCGGTGGACGCAGCAACGACGAGTAACCTGCGCGGACGGGCAAGGCGCTCGATCTACGGGCTAACCTTCTTCGCTCTCGCGCAACTTCGCCAGGATGTTGTAATCCTCCAGCGTGGTCGTGTCTCCAACCTGCGCCTTGCCGCTGGCGATGTCGCGTAGCAACCGGCGCATGATCTTGCCCGAACGCGTTTTGGGCAGCGCTCCTGTGAAGCGGATTTGCTTCGGTTTCGCTAGCGCCCCGATTTCCTTGGCCACATGCGAGCGCAGTTCTTCTTTAAGCGTCTCGGCTGCGGGCGTGCCGTCTTTGAGCGTCACGAAGGCGGCGATGGCTTGGCCGGTGAGGTCATCCGGAATGCCGATGACCGCCGCTTCGGCCACAGCGCGGTGGCTGACCAGTGCCGATTCGACTTCCGCCGTGCCCAGGTTGTGTCCTGCGACAATGATGACGTCATCGACACGCCCGGTGATCCAGAAATAGCCGTCCTTGTCCTGGTGCGCTCCGTCGCCGGTGAAATAGCAATTCTTGACGGTGCTCCAATAGACCTTTTTGTAACGCTCCGGGTCGCCCCAGATGCCACGCAACATGCTGGGCCAGGGCTTGCGGCACACGTACAGGCCTTTCTCGCCGGGCGGCATCTTCTTTCCAGTTTCCTTGTCGACCACTTCCATGACGATGCCGGGCAGCGGGCGCGTGGCCGAGCCGGGTTTGGTCGGCGTCGCGCCAGGCAGCGGTGCCACCATGATCGCGCCGGTCTCTGTCTGCCACCACGTATCGACGATGGGACAACGTTTATGGCCAATGACCTTGTGGTACCACATCCATGCTTCAGGGTTGATCGGCTCGCCGACGGTGCCAAGCAGCCGCAGACTGGAAAGGTCGTGTTTCGCCGGATACTGCTCGCCCCATTTGATAAAGGCGCGGATGGCCGTGGGTGCGGTGTAGAACGTGTTGACTTTGTACTTGTCGATAATCTGCCAAAAGCGGTCGGGTTCGGGATGGTTCGGCGCGCCTTCGTACATCAGCGAGGTAGCACCATTGGCCAGCGGTCCATACAAGATGTAACTATGCCCCGTAACCCAGCCAATATCGGCGGTACACCAGTAGATGTCCTCATCTTTCAGGTCGAAGACGAGTTTGCTCGTGAGGTAGGTGCTGACCATGTAGCCGCCCGTAGCATGGAAAATACCTTTGGGTTTGCCGGTCGAGCCGCTCGTGTAAAGGATGAAAAGCGTATGTTCGCTGTCGAGTTGTTCGGCGGGGCACACGGCGCTGACGCCCTGAATAAGTTCGTGGTACCAGTGATCGCGACCGGCCTGCATGGTGACGGTGTGGCCGGTGCGCTTTACGACGACGACGTTTTCAATCGTCGGGCACTTCGGCACGGCCTCATCGACGGCCTGCTTCAATTCCACGATTTTGCCGCGCCGCCAGCCGCCATCGCAGGTTACGACGGCTTTGGCCTGGCAGTCGTGAATGCGTTCGACCAGCGCGTTGGACGAGAAGCCGCCAAAGACCACGGAGTGAATCACGCCGATGCGTGCGCAGGCCAGAAGCGCGATGGGCAGTTCGGGCACCATCCCCATGTAAACGATGACGCGGTCGCCCTTCTTGAGGCCCAATTTTTTCAGCACGTTGGCGAAGCGGCAGACCTCGCGGTGCAAGTCGTTGTAGGTAAGCACTCTGGTATCGCCAGGTTCGCCTTCCCATATGAGCGCTGCTTTGTTGCGCCGCCAAGTGGAGAGGTGCCGGTCCACGCAGTTGAAACACAGGTTGGTCTTGCCGCCGGTAAACCACTGCGCGAAAGGCTCTTTCCAAAGCAGGGTTTTCTTCCACGGCTTGAACCAGTGGAGTTCCTTAGCGATCTTGTCCCAGAACTTCTCCGGGTTCTTGATCGATTCGTTGTAGAGCGTCTCGTATTGCTTGAGCGACTTGACGTGGGCTTGGGCCGCGAATTCCTTGGGTGGTTTGAAGACCCGCGTCTCCTTGAGTACTTGTGCAAAGGTTTGCTTGACGGATTGTGCCTGAGTCATGCTACGGTCCCCCTTTGGACGACGGCTGATGCTTGATTAAAAGTTTGATTGTGACCGGATGAGTATGAGCCGCTAGGCTTGAGCATCAAGTACAGAGTAGGCATAGCTGAATAAGCGGTTGGACCCCAGGTTGTACGAGGCGTTCCGCGCTCAGTGGATCGTGGAAACAAGGAACGCACGCAACGCCCGCAGCCCATGTTTACGCCATCGTCACGGGATCAACTCCGAGGCTCACTTGCAGGCCGCTTAACGGCGCATCAGAATAGCTCCATGAACATCGCGTTTATCCTAGACAAAGCTGCGTCCGGCGAACGCCTCACACCGGAAGAGGGACTTGCGATCCTTCAGCGCGCCGATCTGAACGACCTAGGCCGCGCCGCATGGGCGGCCAAGAACCGCCTGCACCCTCAGCCCATCGCAACCTTCCTTATTGACCGCAACATTAACTACACGAACGTCTGTGTGGCCGATTGCGACTTCTGCGCCTTCTACCGGCGTCCGGGCGACGTGGAGGCTTACGTATTGCCGCGCGAGCAACTTTACCAAAAGATTCAGGAGCTTACCTCAATCGGCGGCACGCAAATCCTTATGCAAGGCGGGCACCATCCGTACCTGGGTATCGATTGGTATGAGGACCTACTGCGCGATATCCGCCGCGAGTTCCCCGCCCTTCACGTACACGCTTTCTCGCCCAGCGAGATCGTACATTTTTCCAAGATATGGAAGATGCCGAGGCGCGAGATCATCCGGCGCTTCAAGGCGGCGGGGTTGCACAGCATCCCCGGCGGCGGCGGCGAGATCCTCGTGGATCGCGTGCGTAAGCTCATCGCGCCCAAAAAGGCCATGACCGACGAGTGGCTCGACGTGTACGTGCAGGCCGCCGCAGAGGGCTTGCAAGGCTCCTGCACGATGGTTGTTGGGCACTACGAGACACCCGCCGAACGTATCGAGCACCTAGAGCGGCTACGCCAGATCCAAGACCAAACCGGCGGCCTGGATCATGGCGTCTGGACCGCGTTCATCGTCTGGACCATGCAGCCGGAACACACGCTACTGGAGGGAAAAATTCAAAAAGCGGGCGCGGCAGAATACCTGCGTATCAACGCCGTCGCACGCCTGTACCTCGACAACATCCGCAATATCCAATCGAGTTGGGTCACGCAGGGCGCGAAGGTCGGGCAGATGAGTTTCCTTTACGGTTGCAACGATTGGGGCGGGCTGATGCTGGAAGAGAATGTCGTCAGCCAAGCGGGCACCGTCCATCATGTCCAGAAGGAAGAGATGCGGCGCTTGTCCGCCGAATTGGGATTAACACTGCGCCAACGCAATTTTTTCTACGAACTGGTCGATACGCAGCCGCAGCTCGTGGCAGCGGGAGAAGCGTGACAAAAAACGTCCGGGTCGCCGTGTTCCCGTACACTCTGCCCTTGCATTGCCTATGCCGTTCCATCAGCACCGTGTCTGTTTTTATAGCCTACACCTACCCAGGGAGGGTTTCCTTTGTCCACCGTCCATGTTCGTAAGATCAAGCGCATTGCCATCAACACCGGCGGCGGCGATGCGCCGGGCTTGAACGCGGTCATCCGCGCCGTCACGCTGTGTGCGCGCCGACGCGGCTGGGAAGTCGTCGGACTGCGCAATGGCTACGGCAGCCTGCTCGGGATGGCACCCGTCATGAAACTGAATCACGATGCGGTGCTGGGCATCGCGGCGCTGGGTGGCACCATCCTGGGCACGACCAACAAGGGCAATCCGTTCGAAACGCACGTGACCTACAAAGGCCGCAAGCGCTTGGCCGCCGATGTGATCGCGGAGAACTTCAAGAAGATGCAATTGGATGGCTTGATCGCCATAGGTGGCGACGGTTCCATGCGCATCTCGCACCAACTCATGCAACGAGGCATCCCCATCATCGGCGTGCCCAAAACCATCGACAACGACATGGGTTGCACCTATCGCACGTTTGGCTTTGATACTGCCGTGCAAACGGCGACCGAAGCCATCGACAAACTGCACAGTACCGCTGCGGCGCACGAGCGAATTTTCGTGGTCGAAGTTATGGGACGCTACGCGGGTTGGATTGCCCTGCATTCCGGCCTTTCCGGATCTTGCAATGTGATTTTGATACCCGAGATTCCCTTTACGCTCGATGCGATTTGCCGCCATTTGCTGGACCGCAAGAAACGCGGGCGCTCGCACTCGATTGTGTGCGTAGCAGAAGGCTCGCATCCCCAAGGGCAGGGCATGTTTTACCGTGGCGGCAAGGAAAAGGGTCGTGAGCAGCGTTTGGGCGGCATCGCCGAATGGTTGGCTGGTGAAATCCAGCGTAATACGCAATTGGAAACGCGCTGGCTGGTGCTGGGCCACTTGCAACGCGGTGGATCGCCCAGCACCTACGACCGGCTGCTTGCGCTGCGTTACGGAGCAGCGGCGGTGCGCCTTGCGGCGGAAGGACTGTGGGGGCACATGGTAAGCTTTCAGCCGCCCGTAATGGGGCACGTGCTCTTGGAAGACGTGATCCGCCAGTCCAAATGCGTATCCCCTTACGAAGACACTGTGCTTACCGGTCGTGAAATGGGCATGTGCTTCGGAGATGAAATCAAACCGCATGTGCGAAATTCGCACCCTACGGCAAAAGACAAAACAGCAAAAACAGGAAACCGCTCAGTCGTGTAGAGCGGGCACTGCCCGCCGTATAAAGCGTGCCGACCTCTGCCCCGCTGGGTCGTCCTCGCCGATTTTTGTTGGTCATAGGCCGGAACGTGGACGACAAGACGGTTCTTTGTGGCTTTGTGGCGAACGGCAACAAAAATAGTTCGTGCCTGACGCAAAGTCGAAGCACCCCGTGGTTTGCATTTTTCCATTTTAAGGACGGCTTGCCAGTCGTCATAACATTCCTGATGCCAAGCCGATATAGACCAACGAACGTTCCGCGTCATCCTTGCACTGGCTCAATAAGTCTTGGGCCAAGTCGTAGGCACCCGCAGAGGCGATCGTGGCCGCCAACGGTTCCAAGCATTCCAGGCGTTCGTCTGCGATCACGATACGTGCGACGGATTCCGTAGCGTGGCGTAAGGCCTCCATGAGTTCCGGGCAGCTAGCGCCAGGCGCAGCAACCGCTCCGTACGCTGGATAGAAGCCGGAGCGACTTTTCACTCTCATCCGCGCTAGGCGTAATAGCCCGTGCAAGCGTTCAACCGCGTCGTCCAGCCCGTCCACTAGGCGGCCTGCGGTGGCTAAAAGCGACGCGCCGAAATTGTTCTTGCCGACCGTTAGGAGCGGTTCGGCGGCGTTAAGCAAGGCGTCAATGCGTGCAACGGTGCCAGGCACTTCGTTGGCCGTTTTGTACGCATCGCGTGCGTATTGGCTGGCCTGCGCCAGATCGCCTCGGCGCGCCCAAGCCGAAGCCATGAAACCCAGAATCGGCGCGCGCTCTTCCGGGCTGGCGATATCGTTGAGTATCTTCGTAGCCACTTCCATCTCGCCGCGAAAGACATGCGAAACGGCCACCGCACGCAGCGCCTTCGCCTTGGGCAGCCTGAAGGTGATCTGGTCCGCGATACGCTCAGCTTCCAGCGTATTGCCGGCCTTGGCCAAAGCTTGTGCGACCTGGACCAGAATCAGCGCACGGTTCCACGGGTCGTCGATCAGATAGGCGGTCGACAGGGCTTCCTGAGGGAGGCCGGCCTGCGCCTGCGCGGTGGCCACAGCGGAAATGGCCTGCGCGCGCGCCTTTTCCTTCTCCGGTGGTCCCAGGCGAGGCAGGCGACGGGTAGTGGTCGTAATCCCTGTGCCCCAGATGGCTTCGTTGTGGGTATTGGATTTTGACGGCACCGGATCGCCGGCCTCGCTGCACGCCACGAACCCGGTCAACGCGTTGTGAAAGACCGTGCGTGCGGCCTCGTTGTCCCCATACGTCGTGAGCGCGCGGCCGACTTCAAGCGAAGCTCGCCCACGCGCAGCTGGATCGGGCAAGTTGCTGGCTGCGGCGATGGCGCGCTCAAGGTAGGGCCGCAGGCCCTCGCGGTGCCCTGCTTGGACTGCGCCGGACAGTGCTTGAGCCAGTCCGCAGATGCGTAGTTCCGGGTCGTGTGATTCCACCTGCAAAAGCAGTATGGCACCGTCCAGGTCGCCGCTTCGGGCTTTGGTGACGGCCAGCCGGCGTATTTGCGTTTGGCGCGAAGGCCCGTCTGTGAACGCCGCGATTCGTTCGCGTGCACGATGGAACCAAGCGTCGAGCAGCCGTCGCGGCAGTCGAGCGCGGGCTTGCTCCACGCGCGGGTCGCCGGGGCGCAAGGATGCAGCGCTCCGTAGAGCCGCTTCGGCGCGCGCCCAATCTCCGGCGGCCGCGTGAGCACCCGCCGTGGCCAGGACCTGCTCAAAAGTTAGCTCGCGATCTAGTGCCTCAATGCGGCGCGCGATAGCACCGGGGTCGTCGGCATGTGCAAGCGCAAGTTTCCAATGCTCGATGGCCGCAGCCCATTTCTGCTGGGCTTCGGTCTCTTCGGCGGCATTGGCGTGCTTCAGGAACTGCGCACGGTCGGCCGTGGTCGACACTGCTTCTAGGCCCGGCGCGTTCACTTTGAGAAACTCTGCTGTGCTTGGCCGGCGTAATACGGAGCTGGGTGCGATGTCCGGCGCGGATCGCAGATGCATACCGGAACGATCATCCAGTGGCTCGGATGTCGCCAGGACGTCACTTGCAAAGGCACTCCCGGAATCCTGCGGGTTCGGCGCGGATCTGCGGATGCGTTTGAGCGCGTAGGCCAGATCGTCCGCCCGACTGGGGCGCACGTGCGGCTGCTTGGCCAGGCACCACAGCACGGTGGAATCCAGATTGGCAAAGCGCGCCAAGGTTGGCCGCATGCTGCTGGGCACGGGCGGCTCGGCATGGAGGTGCTGATACAACCAACCTTGCAGCGATTCGGAATCGAACGGCAGGCGGCCTGTAAAAAGTTCGAAAAGCACAACTCCAAGGGAATACAGGTCGGTGCGGTGATCTACCGCCGTGCCATTGACTTGTTCTGGACTCATGTACGCCGGCGTACCTACTAGATCTTTAGACGTGTCCATCGTGATGGTGCGTAGGTCGGTCGCGCAGCCCACGATTTTGGCCAAGCCAAGGTCCAGGATCTTGAGCTGCTCCTGGCCTTTATGGTCGCGCTGAATAATGAAATTCGAGGGTTTCAAATCGCGGTGAATGATGCCTGTTGCATGCGCCTCGCTCAGGCCCGCGCAGGCTTGCAACATCAAGTCGCAAACGCGCGTGGGGTCAAGACCGCCGGGTTCCTTGTGCAGGATGCTCTTGAGATCCGCGCCCTCGACGAATTCCATGACCAGGCAAGGTCGGCCGTTGGTTGAGATGACAGCATTCAGGATCGTGGCGACGTTCGGGTGATTGATGGTCGCCTGTGCGCGCGCCTCACGCAAAAACCTGCGCTGCGCCGTGGTATCCGCAGCGTACCTTTCGGACATCAGTTTGATGGCGACGACGCGGTCCAAGCTTTCGTCGCGGCATTTGAACACCACCCCCATGCCGCCGCGCCCTAGCAGACGCTCAACACGGTAACGCGCCGGAAGTTCCGCTTGAATGCGGGCTAAGTCGATGCGCCGCAGTTCCGGTGTTTCTACTGCTTCGGGCGATGCTTGGGTCAGTGTGATTTGCGGCGGCGCAGTCGGCTGAACAGGCGCGTTACTTTTCAGCGTCACTCCGCAGTAGGGGCAGAAATGCGCACGCGAGGGGGCCGCCTTGCCGCAGGCCGGGCAGGCCAGAGGACGAGGGGCGGCTGTTGTGCTCACGCGATGGCCCTTGTGCGTCCAGTGTGGCGTGTAGAGTTTGCTGCCTGGATCGGAACAGGCGCGGGAAGGATTCCCTTCCGTGTCCGCCAAGTGCTTACGCCAAGCTCTTGCACCATATCCAAGTACCGCCCCAAAGAATTGAATGACCATCCGTTTGTGGTGCAGGGCTTCAGGCCTGTGCCAAAAGGGTGCGGACCTGGCTGGAGGTCTGCACCACAAAAAGCGGATGCCCAGCTACCGTTACGCTCAGCAGAATGCGCTCAACACACTCTAGCGCGCGGGCAGCGCAGCGGCGAGCGCGGTCAACTCCAGCACCGCCTTTTCACGCAGTTCCTTCTGCGTTTGTGCGTTGGGGGACTCTTCGAGTCGGCGGATCCAGGCTGTCAAGGTGGCGTTGGCGGGCGTGTCATTTCCACGGGCGCGCGCCAAACTCAATATCGCTGCGTTGAGGAAGGACAGCTCCGTGGGTTTGCGCGCCAGGATATCCTGCCACATGGAATTGACGTTGTTCGACGCGCCTGCGCGCTGCTCGAATTCCGCGAGCAAATCGTTCACGGTGGGCAGCCGGAGGCCTCGTGCGGCGGCTTCAACCCGCACTTCTCCAAGCACGGCGCGGAGCAGCGGGCGCAATTCAGCACGTAACGTATCCTTGTTTCGCGCTTCGAGAATGGCTCCGAGGGGGTTTAGTGCGCAGTTGAAGGCGATTTTCTTCCAGCGCCAGATTTCCAGATCCGCTAGGCAGCGTGCCTTGATGTGGGCTTGTCGAAAAGCTTCCGCCAGGGCGTGTGAACACGCGTCATTCGGTAGCAGGATTTCTCCGCCCCAGTCTTCAACATGCCCGGGCGCAACGAATGCGGCACCCACATGCGAGACCGCGTGGTAGAGCGCGAACGCGTTGGAAAGGTTTGCGCGCAAAGGTTCTTCAAAGCCGGTCCCATTCTGCAGCGCATACACCGGAAGCGGCCAGCGTGCGTCGATTTTTTCTACCGCTTCGCTTAAGGCCCGTGCAGCGTCGGCTGCTTGTTGAGCCTTAACTGCAAGCAGGATCACGTCGCCCGCAGATAGCGGCGGCTGAAGTTCCGCCAGGTTCTCCGCCAAAGCCAGGTTAGCGCCCGTGCCGAGAGTGAGCTTGGATAGTCCGCTGATGCGCAGGCCTGCTGTGCGGATGGCTTCGAGATGCCCTTTCCGACCCACAAGCGCCACCGGCAGCACGGCAGCGAACTTCCCGCCCAGCAAGCTGCCGAGCGCGCCTGCGCCCAAGACCACCACGCGGCGCAAAGCAGATGGTTTGGTGCAATCGGGATCCATGGGTAAAACTTAACATGCTTCAGTAGGCGGCGAAACGGGTAGATGCAGCGTGGCTACACACGCCCAAGCCGCTGCGCACCAGGTTGTGCAGTTCGCTCAAATCCAGCTTGAGAACATGGCGGTCAAGAAACACGAGCGCATGCAAGGCCTGATTCTGCTTTCTGGCAGAAACCTGACGCTGTTCCGCCACGCGTGAAAGCAAGGCCCCGAACCCATGCGCCCCAGCAGTTTAGCGGCCTGTTTCGCCAGAGGTCTTGGAGCTGCAAGGTCCATCATTGACCCACAAGTTCTTTTGAAGTGGCAACAAAATGTTGCCGCAGAGCTGGCGGGTCGTTACGGTGGTTACCCATGTTGGTAACCGTTCAGTCCCTATCAAGCCGTCCGCAGTGAAGGGGTGGGCTTCCCTGCGCGGTGCTTGCGCAGCGCGCTTTTCAAGTACTCGAACACCGGACGCTTTTGTAGCTTCAACGTGTGCACTACCGTCAACATCCGCTCCGTGAAGCGGCAACCCCTGCGCTGTGCTTTCCGAAACTACGCTTTCGCCACAGCACCGCAGGACGCAAACAACGCTCCGCCAGGTTTTTTCCCGCTGCGAGGCTTTCCCGCAGAGGACTTCCAGGGTGGGTCCGAAGACGGCGGCTTGGAGGAATTGTTCCCGAGCTTGGCTTCTAACGCGGCGATACGCGCATGCTGCTCGGCGCGTGTGCGTTCAAGGGAAGTGCACCGGGAACACGCCGCCGCAATTGCTTCAGCATGCATATGCTTC
>Ga0114940_10000824_pt1 | contig 12716 bp, 14 predicted proteins | sample ColdCreekSource_FD_87195 | JGI IMG/M metagenome (GOLD analysis project Ga0114940, IMG submission 87195) | Groundwater microbial communities from Cold Creek, Nevada to study Microbial Dark Matter (Phase II) - Cold Creek Source | ecosystem: Environmental > Aquatic > Deep subsurface > Groundwater ... | reverse complement strand
GTTAGGTGGAACTAGAAAACGTAAAGGTGGAACAGTTACCCCGTTTGGGTTTAGAAGTGGTGATTTAGTTCAGGCTACAAAAGGGAAACTAACAGTAAATGGGTACATTGGCGGTTACTCAGAACCTAATAGGATTATTAGCGTTTATGACGTTAACTGGAAAAGATTAGGTCAATTTTCTGTTTCTAAAACCACATTGCTTAGGAGGTCAAATGGATTATGTGTAGCCTAAACGCGCTTTGGCGATTCCTCCCCGTTGTCGTCTGACGACAGAAGAGGGGAATCCTCGCCGTTGAATGTTGAAAATATTTGACGATATTCCCAAATTAACGGTGATGCTAGTCATGAAGGGCTTTGTCTAAATTTTAAGAGACTGTGGAGATTTTTTGAGCCCCACAGTCTTTGTTAATAGTCATCAGTTGAAGGTTCTTTACTAAGAACTTCTAGAATAAGAATACAAATAAACAGCCATACTAGTCCCGCTGCATATCCAGCGACAACATCTGTCGGCCAGTGAACTCCCAGATAAAGACGACTCAGACCGATGGCAACAACCAATAAAACTGTAGCAGTCAAGATTGGTTTCTGTGCTGAAGGATAGCGAATTATTAGCCAATAGCCAATAAATCCATAAACGATTAGTGAAACCATAGCATGACCGCTAGGAAAGCTATAATTACGTACATCGACGATATGTTCCCAAAGAGCCGGACGCGCACGGGCAAACAGAGTTTTGAGCCAGAAATTCAAGCTAATCCCTCCGGCAACTACGATCGCGAAAACAGACGCTTCTGCCCATTTTCTTTGCCATAAGGAGATAAATGCCAGAGTGCAGCTTAAAATTATCAGCACAAATGGTTCGCCTAGAAAAGTGACCGCGATCGCGATTTGATCAATTAATGGTGTGTGGAAAGTCTGAAAAGTTTGTAAAATAGATGTATCGATCGCTTTAGTTTCCTGCTCGAATACTTCTTCGGCAATTTCCGCAAATCCCCAGAGAGCCAAACCTGAAATCGCCAAGCCTCCCATCCATAGCACCGATAATAAAGATGACAGCTTAGGACTTATTTGTCGCTTTCCAAATTGAACCAAACTGCGGCTCAACTTCTTCATAAATCGAAAGGACATAAATTCAGAAAAAAATTCTAATCTTAGCCAGATTATATCTCAGGCAAATAAAGTCTATCAACTAAATAAGAACGCGATCTTTGATTAAATTCTTAATTACATTATCTTTAATCATTAACAATTTAGATGTTTGTACTAACAGTAAAAGTGCTTGTTCATGACTTATTCTTTGGGCTGATTCTTCGACTAACTTTAGCTGGAATTCTTGTTCTAAAGTAAGTTGAAGACTTTGATTAAGCTGGTTCATTTCCATGATAAATAATCCTTTTTTACTTATAAGCTCGATATTATCTTTAGATTCAATATACTTCTGTTTTTATTTATAGGTTTCTTCCTTTAGATGTATTATATTATAGAAAAAATATATCAGCTTTCATGAACTTTTTAAAAAAATTAAACATCTTACTCCAGATCGATTTTGCAGCCAAAAATAATTTAAATTAATTCAGTCTTTAGAGAGAATACAGAATATTGTTTTTTAGTTATAAAAATAGTTGAAACGAAGATTAACAGGAAAAAATAACTATGTTAAAGCTTGATTTACAGTCTTTTTTGAAAACTTCAATACGGATTTTATTCACTGTGTGCTTCTGCACCATGATATTTTTATCTAATGCTTTACCTGCGTCTGCTGTCACAAGCCGTCCAGACGAAGGTGTAACCAAACTAAATAAAATTCAAAAAAGGACAGACGATCTGACTAAAACAACAGACGATATAGCGAAAGGAGATCGCTCAGTTTTTCCCTCACTAAAAGAAGTTCAATCTGCGAGCCAAGGAGGGCTCAACGAAATTCAGGGAGATGCAGATAAAGATAAGATGATTAGTCCTGAAGATGCTAAAAATGTAACTACGATACAAGATAAAATCAGCGACTCCTTGTCTAAGGCTCGAGATTCTAAATAATAGAATCTGACAAAAATTCAGAAAATCCTGAAATGGCTACTAATATGCTTTTCCTAGAAGAGCATATTTTTTTTGTTCTCGTAAGAAAACAAGAAACTTGACGAGTAGGAGTAGAATCACAAAGTTCATGGCGAACGCCATGAGCTTTGTGAGATGAGATGATTTCTGATTCTCCTCCAAGAGTACCCATTCACAGCATAGCGAACGCCATAGCTAACCAATGGCTTTTGTAAGGGCGAACCGCTGTTCGCCCTTACAGAATGAAGTGATAAAGTGTAAACTGTCCCATTCTTTTTTAAACTTGGTATTCCAGTTATGGCAATGAAGCTAGAAAAAGTTGTTCCTTTCGGGCGGTCTCTGGATGAATATCAAAAGATGTTCGCTCTTTCAGCATCTGATCTGCAACAGCAAATTTTAGGAGTCGGAGATGGCCCAGCAAGTTTCAATGCCGAAGGAACACAAGCAGGAGTAAAGATCACTTCCATCGATCCTGTATATCAATTTAGCGGTGCGGAAATTAAGCAAAGATTTGATGCAGTCGTCGATAATATTATCAATCAGGTTATAGCTACTCCCGATGATTGGGTATGGTCTTATCATCAATCACCACAGGCTTTAAAAGATAGTCGGGTGGCAACGATTAAGCTATTTTTGCAAGATTATGCAACGGGTAAACAAGAAAATAGATATATAGCCGCAGAATTACCCAATCTAGATTTTCAAGATCGCCAATATGATTTGGCATTATGTTCTCATTTTCTATTTTTATATTCAGAACAATGCGATCGTAATTTTCACGTGGCATCAATCAAGGAAATGCTGCGAGTAAGTAAAGAAGTCAGAATTTTCCCCCTGTTAACTTTGATGTTAAAACCATCGCCCTATCTTGACTTTATTGTTACTGAATTTAGCAATATGGGATATTCTGTCTCTATTGTCGAAGTGCCCTACGAATTCCAGAAGGGAGGAAACAAAATGCTCGTAATTAAGTAGTTAAACAAAATTAAATTTATCGTTGACACTCTCCCCTTTAGAAAAGGGGAGATTCTTGCACAGAGTTAGACCAAAGCCTAACTCTGATGGGCATAGTCAAAATGCCTCTAATAAGTCCACTCAGATCTAATCCGAGTTTTCCCTTTACTTTTCGCAGAATATTAGCTGCTCCATTCGCATCGGCGTTCACATAACCAAAGTTTGCGGTGCGATAAAGTCCACGTTTAACTCTTTTACCTGATGGTTTCCACTGGTTGGGTTTTTCACCATATTTGGGAAGCTCATCATCATCGAGAAAACTGGATTTTGAAGTATAACTTTCTTCAGTCTCAATAAACTGAATGCTATACTGTTCGCACAATTGGGAGATGCGAGTCTTTAGTTTGGCGGTTGGAACAGAGACAAACTTCTGATTAGTTTTAGACCATGTTCATTTGTTAGTCGAATATGATGAGCAAACGCCTATTTGTGAAGTTGTCAAAGCATTTAAAGGTAGAAGTTCTAAGTTTTTAAGAGATGAATTTCCAGAGCTTAAAAAACTACCATCTCTGTGGACTCGCAGCTATTTTTATGATACAAGTGGCAAGGTTAGTACAGCGAAAGTTATGGCTTATATTAATGACCCTCATCATGAAAGGCACTGACTCCAGGAGACGGCGGCTAAAGCCGCTCGCGTCGCTTTTCCACCCCGCGTTGAAACGACGGGGTGGAAAAGCTACCGCTAATCTAGCGTGTAGGGAGATCAGAGGTTTATGGAAAATAAGCAGCTACCACGTGCAGCATAATTACAAAAGCGATAAACCAAGTGACGTATGCAGCGTAAGTCAAAGATTGAGAAACATCCTCAGTTCTCTGTCTATTGGTATTATAGGTTTGTACCAAATTGGCGATCATTTTTAACTGATATTCTTCTGCCGAAAGAATTAAATACCGCTCCAGAAATTTAGTGTCTTCTAAATTGGGAGTTACTGTTTCTTGCCGAGGAAGGAAAGCATTAATTAACAACGTGAAGTTCAGCAAAAATCCCAACACCTCCACCACGCTAAAGACACTGGGCAAAAACATGAGCCTAGAAATGGTCAAATTTGTCCATAAAGCTCCGTTAACTACAAACAAGATGTTGAGTTTAGTAGTTAGGGTGATACTGCGTTCTTTTTGTTGTTCTATCACTTTTCTAACATCTTGCGCAGCTAGAGCAATAGTTAGAGAGTTTAATGTTGGACGACTTTCTTCCCTAGAATCATCTACTGATTCGGCTGTAATAACTGTTTGAGAAATCACCGATGATTGCTGGCTCAATTGATTTGGGATCATCTTTTAGTAAAAGACAAGAGAAACACAAGATAAACAAATGTAAACAGTGCGACGCGCATCGCGCTTATTTGACGTAGAAAAACCCATCTACCAGCTACTCAGGGAAAATATGGTGAAAATATTGTTAATTGTTAGGGTTGAAAATCCACAGATTAACTAAACTTAATTATATCCTGTTAATTAACTCCGCAAAAACTTAAGCAACTCTTCTAATTTAAACCAAGCTGCGCCCGTGTTAATAATCTCTTTAGCTTTTGCTACACCTTGAAAATGATCACCAAAGGCAACAACATCGCCTACTTGTAAGGCTAAGGAAGCATTTAAGGCAACTGCATCTTGCTGGGCTTGAGTTCCTTTTCCTTGAAGCACATTGCGCAAAATTGTGGCATTTTCTTTTACGTCGCCACCTTTTAATTCGCTGATAGGGGCAGGGTTCAAACCTAATGCTTGAGGATTAATCATACCTGAGATTACTTTGCCCTGCCTCAACATGGCTAAGTCTGTAGCATCGCCTAATCCTGCTTCGTCTAACTTTTCTCTACCATGTAAGACTATGGCATTGAGAGTTCCTAGTTTATTTAAGGCTTCTGCCATCGTCTCAAGAAATACACTATCGTAAACTCCAATTACTTGACCAGTAGGACATAAAGGATTGACTAAAGGCCCCAGGAGATTAAATACGGTTCTGATTTTGAGTGTACTCCGTAAAGGTGCCACACTTTTCATTGCAGGATGCCAACCAGGAGCAAACAAAAAAGTAATGCCGACTTGATTAACTGCCGCCTCAACTTTTTCTGAAGGTGCGGTTAGATTTATGCCTAAATATTCTAAAACATCTGCTGAACCAACTTTGCTAGATGCAGACCGATTTCCGTGTTTGGCAACTTTGACCCCTGCTGCCGCCGCCACAAAGGCTACTGCGGTGGAAATGTTAAAAGTAGAAGCCCCGTCTCCCCCTGTACCGCAAGTATCAATTACAGGAAAGTCATGTTGAATTGTTTGTTGTTGTAGAGATTGGGATTTAAGTACGTGCGCCATTCCTGCTAATTCGTCGGCGGAGACACCTTTAGCTTGGATGGCTGTTAAAATTGCCCCTGACAATACTGGTGGAATTTTTTCTTGCAGCCATCCCTGCATCAATTGGGAAGCTTGCGTTTGAGATAGTGATTCTCGATCTAAAAGCTGCTGTAGCAGGTCAGAAAAATCGATATTGGAGGTACTATTTACCATCAGTATTGTTTATATTAACGTGAGTTTGAGTTGATGCTTTTATGTTAATTGCGATCGCATTCTGGGAGATTAGTTTTAAATAGCACTTTTAAGTAGCACCAGGGAATAATTGCTCAAGTTTTTGTTGCAATTGAAAATTAAAATTATTATTAGAATTATTATTTAAAAATATGTAGCTACCAGCGATAGTTAAGCCGATAATACCCAGTATAAATATGCTGATAATTCCTTGACCAGGAGATTTTTTTACTGATAAAGATGTAGATATTGATTCAGGTTTAATTTCTGGTCTTTCTTTAACAATAAGATTAGTTTTGCTATTAGTAATAATCCTGGGTAATTGAGTATCGCGATCGCTAACTACTGCCTTTAATTTAGCACCTTTCAAATTAGCGTGGTCTAAATCAACACCACAGATATTTGCGCCTATAAGCGCAGTATTAGTTAAATTAGCGCGACCGAGATTGCTTCGTCGTAAGATAGCGTGACTAAGATTAGCATTGGTAAGGTTAGCGGATTCAAAGTTTACTCCCTCAAGATTGGCATTACTTAAATCAGCACCAGTAAGATTCTTTTTCGCTGCACCTCGATTAACTATTTCCCAAACGGAATACCATTTGAAATCAATTATAGTTTTGTGGCTAAGTTTAGCTGTTTTAAAATTGGCAAATTGAAGTTGAGCATCTTTAAAATATGTTCCGTCACAAGACGCGCCACTTAGATAAACTTTAGTCAAGTTGGCATGACTAAAATAGGCATTTCTTAAATCGGCATTACTTAAATTGGCATTCGTTAAATCTGCTTTATAGAGATAAGCATCTTTCAGATTTGCCTTACTAAAATTAGTGTTTTTAAGTTTGGCATTACTTAAATTGGCATTACTTAAATCAGCGCGAAACAGATTAGAATTACTTAGATCAATACCAGTAAACTCTTTATTACTTGTCTGCTTATTAATAATTTCCCAAACTTTACGGCTTTTAGTTGCGATCGCAGTTTTGGCATCAATCTTCGCCTGAGAGAAGATAACGTAATCGAGATTTGCACCTCTTAAATTTGCACCTCGTAAATCTGTACCCAAAAGATTAGCACCCAAAAGATTAGCATTAACTAATTGAGCATTACTTAAATCAGTATGACTAAGATTAGCGTAGGTTAGATTAGCTCCTTTTAAATTAATATCACTAAGATTCAGCTGACTCAGATTGGCTTTTTCTAAGTTAGGAATTAATCTTTTTCGCTTCTTTTTCCACTGATTCCATTCTGTTGCTCCCTGCTTCAGTAATGCTAAATGTTCTTCGTTTGCCATCTCCCAAAATTCTCCAGCTTTACTATTATCTCAAGTTGCGATCTCGTTGAACAATATAATTTAGTGAATTGATAATAAGACTCTAAAATCTCGAAAATGTTCCGTAGTATGACAGCTTGTCTTTTGACACAGTAAAAAATAGTTTGATATTGTTGATTGCTTAAAAAATTTCTCAATCAATAAATGAATATAGACAAGAAAAAGCGAAAATTAATCGATATTGGTCTGGCACCCCATGATGGAATAATTAGTATTGGTATTTCACCTCATGGATTTATTTCGATTGGGGCAATTCCTCATGGGGTAATTTCGATTGGACTTGTGCCGATGGGTGTCTTTTCTATTGGTTTAGTGTCGATGGGATTAGTCAGTTTTGGCAGCGTATCAATGGGATTAGTTAGTTTTGGCAAAAATACCATGAGTATTATTCAGCCTCATCAAAATCATAATATGTCATCTCCAGAAAAATCAAAGCCAGAAATGAATATTCATGATCATATGTCTCATTAATTAGCGACTAGCAATAAGCAGGCAAGTTATTTATAACTGCGCTGAGTTAATTTAACATTGTCAAATTCTAATTGTTCTTTTAGTAGTACAGGAGTTTGTTCGTTTCCTTGATATTGCCAAGCCGCAACATAAGAGAAATGTGCATCATTCCGTTGGGCTTCTCCTTCTGATGTTTGGTATTCTTCACGAAAATGTGCGCCACAAGATTCTTCTCTCGATAAAGCATCCCGCGCCATTAATTCACCTAATTCCAGAAAATCAGCAACTCTACCTGCAAATTCGAGGTTTTTATTGAGAGTGTCTTTATTGCCAGGAATTGTTACGTTTTGCCAATATTCCTGTCTTAATTTAGCAATAGATGCGATCGCAAATTCTAATCCCGCCCGATCTCGCGACATTCCCACATAATCCCAGAGTAGTTTCCCTAACTGACGATGAAATTCAATCACGGTTTTTTCGCCCTTAATACTCAACAACTTAGCTACTTGATTATTGATTGTTGCCTCAGCTTCTGCAAAAGCAGGATGATTAGTTTCAACGGGGGGTAAATCTGTTGTGGCGATATAGTTACCAAGGGTGTAGGGAATCACAAAATAACCATCGGCTAACCCCTGCATCAAGGCACTTGCTCCTAGACGATTAGCGCCGTGATCAGAAAAATTAGCTTCCCCTAAGACGTGTAAACCAGGAATAGTACTCATCAGGTTATAGTCTACCCACAAGCCGCCCATAACATAGTGTACGGCAGGATAAATACGCATCGGCACTTCGTAGGGATTTTCTCCTGTGATGCGTTCATACATCTGAAATAGGTTATCATAGCGATCGCGAATAGTTGATTCACCTAAACGAGCGATCGCATCTCGGAAATCGAGATAAACGGCTAGACCCGTTGTCCCGACTCCTTTTCCTGCATCGGTAACTTGTTTGGCATTACGAGAAGCGACATCGCGGGGAACAAGATTACCAAAGCTGGGATATCTTGTTTCTAAATAATAATCCCTGTCCGATTCAGGAATTTGATGAGGATGACGTTTATCCTCTGGGTTCTTCGGCACCCAAACTCGTCCATCGTTGCGCAACCCCTCACTCATCAGAGTTAATTTAGATTGATACTCCCCAGATACAGGAATGCAGGTCGGATGAATCTGAGTGTAGCAAGGATTAGCAAACAAAGCCCCGCGTTTATAACACCGCCAAGCCGCAGTTACATTAGAGTTTTTAGCATTAGTAGAAAGGTAAAAAACATTACTGTAGCCACCAGTACAAAGTAGTACCGCATCACCTGTATATCTTTCTAATTCTCCAGTTACTAAATTGCGAACCACAATGCCCCTAGCTTTGCCATCGACTAATACCAAGTCCAACATTTCCCGACGGGTGAACATCTGGATTTTGCCTGCGGCAATCTGACGAGACATTGCCCCATAAGCACCCAATAATAATTGTTGTCCCGTCTGCCCTTTGGCATAAAAAGTACGAGATACCTGCGCCCCACCAAAGGAACGATTGGCTAACAACCCGCCATACTCCCTGGCAAAAGGAACACCTTGGGCGACACAGTGATCGATAATCTGATTACTAATCTGTGCCAAACGGTGTACGTTGGCTTCTCTAGAACGATAATCGCCACCTTTAATTGTATCGTAGAACAATCTCCAGACAGTATCCCCATCATTAGGATAGTTTTTCGCGCCATTAATGCCACCCTGGGCAGCAATACTATGGGCGCGACGGGGAGAATCCTGAATACAAAAACTTTTAACGTTATAGCCCAATTCTGCTAGGGTAGCCGCCGCCGAAGCTCCAGCCAACCCAGTACCTACAATTAAAATCGTGTGCTTTTTCTTATTGGCAGGGCTGACTAATTGGCAATGATCTTGATAGTAATCCCATTTGTCTTGTAGTTTACCAGGAGGAATTTTAGGGTCGAGCTTCATATTTTAAAAGGATGAATGGAAAATAAACCTTTGCGTCTTTGCCCCAAACTAAGCGGGGTAAACGTCTTTGCGCGAAACAAAATTCATATTAAACCAAAGTAAATAGCTAAAGGTAGGATAAAAAATCCGAGCGCAATTAGGATAGCCAAAACCAAGGCGATCGCGTAAACTATAGTGCTAGTATTAGAATTGAGTGCGCCGAGGGATTGGAAGCCACTCCAGACACCATGACGCAGATGAAGCCCCAGCATTACCATTACTCCCGTGTATCCAAACGCATAGATAGGACTGTGGAATTTTTCGATAACTAAGCGGGATAAATCTCGCATCTCGATCCCATTGATTATGGTGGAATAATAAGTACCAAATTTAAAAGTCAATAGGTGCAATGCTAAAAATACCAATAAGATCAATCCCGTAATAATCATGGTGCGGGAACTAATCGACTGTTTACTAGGCGTACCTGCACTCTTGAACTGGCTGTAACCGATTGGTCTAGCTTGTTGATTGTTAAGTTTGATGGCAATTGCGATCGCAATATGAAAAATAACTAATCCTAATAAGATAAACTCAATTATATAAAGTACGATGCCCAAACTATTGATTGAATGGGCAAGCTGATTATACGTTTGAGGGTTAACCAATAATACTAAGTTCCCCGTCATGTGAACTAGGACAAATAACGACAATCCTAATCCTGTGACACCTGTAATAATCTTTTTGCCAATGGGGGAAGTATAAAAGTTAATTAATTTCGGGCGATCGCTGCTTATAGTCATAGTGCTAAATGTACAAATGGCATTACACTATAATAAGCACAGTCAACATCTAGTTTGCTAGTTTTGGCTAAGCTATCAGCCGTCAGCTACATTGTACCGCAGGGGCATAATATCCCCTTGTGGGATTAGCTATCAGCTTTAAAACTTTTGACTTTTGACTTTTGACTTTTGACTTTTGGAGACTCATCCAAGAACTCTACTCACTGCCCCATTTGAAAATTGCTGCTCCCCAGGTTAAACCCGCTCCAAAACCAGAGGTAGCAATGGTGTCTCCAGGTTTGACCTTACCTTCTCTAACTGCGGCATCTAAAGCCAGGGGAATCGAAGCGGCGGAAGTATTACCATATTCAGCGATGTTGCTTAAAATCTTTTCGGAGGGAATTTTGAGTCGTTTTGCCACTGCATCCATAATGCGTTGATTAGCTTGATGCAAGAGCAACCAGTCAATATCTTCAGCAGTAATATTAGCGTGAAACATCGCCTTGCCGATCGCTTCTGGAACTTTCGCTACGGCAAAACGGTAGACTTCCCGCCCGTTCATAGTCACTGGTTGATACGTACCAGACTCGACAGTAATATTTTCAACTAGAGATTTAGATTGACTTTGGTAATTAAGATTGAGGCTATCGTTTTGAGTACCATCACTATACATTTCAAAAGCTAACAGGCGATCTCCGTTACTAATTCCTTGACAGACTACTGCCCCTGCTCCATCCCCAAAAAGCACACAGCTAGAACGGTCTGACCAATCTAACCAACGAGAAAGAACATCAGCACCGATAATTAGAACGTTTTGATATACCCCAGTCCGAATAAATTGAGCAGCGGTAATTAAAGCAAAAACAAATCCTGAACAGGCAGCGGTAAGGTCAAAAGCTACTGCATTGCTTGCTCCAATTAAACCCTGGACTTTACAGGCACTCCCAAATAGGTCGTCGGGAGTAGAGGTTGCTAAAATAATTAGGTCAAGCTCGATCGCGCTTATCCCAGCCATTGCGAGTGCTTTTTGAGCAGCGGTGGCTGATAATTGACTTAAAGACTCACTTTGTGAGGCAATATGACGGTTTCTCATTCCCGTTCGACTGTTGATCCATTCGTCAGAAGTTTCTACTATCTGAGAAAGATGACAGTTGGTCAAAACTGCCTCTGGTGCAGCCGAACCACATCCAGTAATAGCGATACCCTTTCCCGTATTGTTCAATGTCTTGCTCCGTTCATAATTCACTAACAAAAAGGAATTTTCCTGCTTCATCTAGGGTTGTCGGCAACTACCTATTCACAGGCGTATGTTTGGCGGTGACTCCACCTACTCAAGTTGATACTCGCGTTCCAATCTCTTTCTCTGAAAAAGCTACACACAATACAGAGAAACCACCTATCTGATAACTTTAGATCGGGGTTGTACCATCCACAGTTAGAACAAGTTTTGCTAGATGGAAACCATCTGTCAGCAACAATTAGCTCGCTACCATATAGTTTGCACTTGTACTCTAGCTGTCTCTTGAATTCATAAAACCCCATATCAGCAATAACTTTAGCTAATTTTTGGTTCTTCAACATTCCCGACACATTCAAATCCTCAATAACTATCTTTCCGTGATTCTTAGATAGATAAGTAGTAAGCTGATGTAATGTGTCTTTGCGGATGTTAGCTATTCTTTGATGTAGCCTAGCTATTTTGATTTGAGCTTTTTTCCAATTGCTAGAACCAATTGACTTATTGCGATTGTGCCATTGTAATTTACCTAGTTTTTTCTCGTATTTCTGGTAGGCTTTTGCCCCTTCAAAAGCAATTCCCGTACTCAAATAAGCTAGAGTTTTTATCCCTAAATCCACTCCAACCACATCCCAGGTTTTAGGAGTATTTGTTGGTTCAATTTCTATCTTAAAGCTGATGTACCACCTATCCGCTTTTCTGGAAATGGTCACATTTTTTGGTTTGTAACCATTAGGTAATCGTTCATAGGTTTTAAGATTACCTATTTTAGGAACTTGTATTTTGTAATGGTCTACTACTTTAATTGTTCCATCTAGGGTAAAGCTATCATTTCTGCCTTTTTTCTTAAACCTAGGAGATTTGGCAGTCTTGCTAAAACATTTAGCCCAAGCATTTCTTAGTTGTCTTAAAGCATACTGAGGAGCGCATTTTGAACTTTGATAATACCAAGGATTTTCTGGCTTAACCAAAGCTATCAGCCATTTATGTAAGTCAATTGCCGAAGGAAACTTTATTTTATCGAATGGATTGTTTGTGTTGTGATCTAGTATCTGCTTGGTTAAATCCAGACCCCAATTCCAGCTGTGACGAGCAACGCCAGCGTGTTTTGCTAACATTGTTCGCTGCTTATTGTTGACCTTGAGTTCTGTCTTAAATCCTAGTAGCATAAGAATTTTGATCGCTTCTAATTAGCAGACGCTGTTTCAGTTTTATCTTTAGCTTCGATAATTCTTTGGTCGTTATAAGCTTTAATTCTGGCTAAAACGTCGTTGTCAACCGCTTCTTTAGCCAAACGGATCGCATTAAAAATTGAACCTCTGCGAGAACTACCATGACTAATAATACATATCCCAGCCACCCCGAATAATAAACCACCACCATGTTCGGCG
>Ga0114940_10000823_pt1 | contig 12720 bp, 21 predicted proteins | sample ColdCreekSource_FD_87195 | JGI IMG/M metagenome (GOLD analysis project Ga0114940, IMG submission 87195) | Groundwater microbial communities from Cold Creek, Nevada to study Microbial Dark Matter (Phase II) - Cold Creek Source | ecosystem: Environmental > Aquatic > Deep subsurface > Groundwater ... | reverse complement strand
TGGGAGCGGGGCGAGTGCTTCTGGCACAGATCCGAGATCGGCACATCTTCCACCAAATGCTCTCTCAAGATCATAATCTTCTGTTCGGGTGCGTAATGCTTTCAGGCGTTGGTTTCCATAAGGGTTCCTTTCGGGTTGCCCCAAGTAGGTAACACCACACACCCATTTTTCCAATTTCATCTGAAGCGGAACACACAACCATTGATCCAAAATTGAAATTGCCATTTCGATTCTAATCCTCTACTCTTTTCACACGCCCGCCATCGTAGCTTAACTTTCACTGTTTTTGGCCGGACAATGGGGCCACCTATTCCATTTTTGGGATGCAGTACGATGTGGCTATTTTTGGGATGAGGCAGCATGATCCCGATGTGCTGCGCGATCGGGATGATGCAACGATTGGGCTTGTATTTTTAACTTCCAACCTTTAACTTCTAATTTGCCATATGGGCATCCGCACTTACAGACCGTACACTTCCAGCATTCGCTTCAAGAAGTCCTCGACGTTCGAGGAATTGACCAGGGGGCAGCCGGAAAAAAGTCTCACGGAATCGTTACATCGCACAGGAGGAAGGAATTGCCATGGACGGCTGACGATGCGTCATCGTGGGGGCGGACACAAACAGCGTTATCGCCTGGTGGATTTTCGACGGAACAAACATGGGGTAAAGGCGAAGGTGGAGACCATCGAATATGATCCTGTGAGGTCTGCCCGGATCGCTTTGATCAAATATGCCGACGGGGAAAAAAGCTATATTCTGGCGCCATTAGGCTTGGAAATCGGCCGGGAGGTTGAGTCCGGTCCGCAAGCTCCTGCGGAGATTGGGAATGCGTTGCCACTGCGGAATATCCCGATGGGCATGCCGTTGCATAATATTGAGCTGAACATGGGAAGGGGAGGACAACTGGCACGGAGCGCTGGCATGGCGGCAGTTCTTACCGCCAAGGAGGGTGATTACGGAAATGTAAAACTTCCTTCCGGGGAAGTCCGTATGATCCATCTGGATTGTTTTGCCACGCTGGGACAAGTGGGTAACCTGGATCATGAAAAAATTGCTTATGGCAAAGCGGGCAAGTCCCGTCATATGGGGTGGCGCTCCCATGTGCGAGGCGTGGCAATGAATCCCGTCGATCATCCGATGGGTGGTGGTCAGGGAAAGAGCAAGGGGGGTGGGGGATGGCATCATCCCGTTTCGCCGTGGGGACAGCTTGCCAAAGGGCTGAAAACACGGCAAAAACACAAGCCGACGGATAAATTTATCGTGGAGCGACGGAAGAAGTAGGGAGAGGAATTAGAAGTTTCATGTCTCGTTCATTAAAAAAGGGTCCGTTTGCGGATGATCACCTGGTGGAAAAGGTGATGAAAATGACCGCTTCCGGCGGCAAGAAGCCGATCAAAACATGGTCGCGCCGCTCCATGGTTCTGCCTGAGTTTGTAGGGCACACTTTTCTGGTGCATAACGGCAAGGTTTTCAACACGGTGTTCGCAACGGAAAATATGGTGGGACATCGTCTGGGTGAGTTTTCGCCCACGCGCACGTTCAAGAAGCACGGCGCGCACACGGAGAAAGCGGCGGCCAAATAGCAGGATCGGCGGGGAATGAAGGGGTTTTTCTCAGAAGGGTGCGGCTTGATGCGATTCTGGATTCGACTGATGCTGGTGGTGGGAATTTATTGTTCTTTGTCAGGCAGGGATTCTGCGGAAGGAAGTGCTTCCGGAGTGGATCTGGAAAAGCAGGAGTTGCAGGTGGCAGTGGCAACTCTTCGAAAGGAAAATACGGAGCTTCGACGGTTGGATGGCATTCGCCAGCGCGAACTGGCCATTGTCAGTAATCGGCTGACGCAAGTCGAGTGGCAACAGGGTGATTCACAGCTGGGTTTGGTGGCGGATGATGAGGAAGCCCGGAGTGTTGCTGAATGGCGTGCGTTCTTATTAAACGCCCTGAAAGTTCTCAGCGATACCGACCGGGAATTGCAGAGCGTGCTGGGCCGCATGAGGCGCCTTCTGGGTGCTTCTCAGGATGCCTTTAAATCCGCCGAGAAGGTTGATCCGGCCAAGAGGGCTCGTTTGGAGGCAGAGCTTCGCGAGAGCGAGAAAATGCTGGAGAAGGAGGCAGCGCCACAAAGCCTGTTTGTTCCGGGGCCTGACCGGACCATCCTGTCTGCCGCAAAGGTGATTGGGGTTCAACTGGATCTCGGAGTGGCAGCCGTGGCTGTCGGACGCAAACATGGGGCACGGGTGGGGATGCCATTTTTGGTGGCACGCGACAAAACGGTGCTGGCTGTTCTCACCTTGGTGGAGGTGCGCGAAGACGCTGCTCTGGCGGTGATCGAGCAGATGGAGTATAAGAAGCCGATTCAGGAGGGGGACATCGCAACGCTCAGGAAATTATAAATTATGAAAATTCAAGCAATTACACGGTACGTGCGGATATCTCCGCGCAAGGTAATGGATGTGACACGTGAAATCCAGGGGCTACCCGCGAGCCGGGCTTTGGATCTGGTGCAGTTCATGCCGTTGAAGGCGGCCCGGGTGGTATCGCGCACTCTGAAATCAGCTATTGCCAATGCCGAAAACAACGCCAATCTTTCCCGTGAGTCCTTGAAGGTTCAGGAGGCCGTGGTGGGGACCGGACCGACCATTAAGCGGATGAGCACCCGTGCACGAGGGAGTTCCTCCCTGTTGCGCAAGCGAACCAGTCACATCAAAATTGTCTTGAGTGACAAGTAAACCAGGACTAGACTCCCTCTCTTTTTTGAAACAATATGGGCCAGAAATGTAATCCTATCGGTTTTCGACTTCCCATCACCAGGGATTGGCGCTCGAAGTGGTATGCTCCCAACAAGGAGTATCGACAGTTTTTGCACGAGGATCTTCGGATTCGCGATTACCTCAAAAAGAAACTGGAACAGGCTGCAGTGCCGCGCATTGATATTGAACGCGCGGCGCAACGGGTTCGGATAACCATTTTTACGGCCCGGCCCGGCATTGTCATTGGCCGAAAAGGCACCGAAATCGAGAAGCTGAAAGAGGAGATCAGCAAGCTGACGGCTCTCAAGGAAATTTACGTGGAAATTCACGAAGTGAAGCAGCCGGAGACGAACGCGCAACTGGTTGCTGAAAATGTGGCGCTGCAAATGGAACGACGCATCTCATTTCGTCGCGCGATGAAGAAGGCGGTGCAAACCACCATGAATTTCGGCGCGGAAGGCGTCAAGATACGATGTTCCGGACGTTTGGGAGGCTCCGAGATTGCACGGACGGAACGTTATCATCAAGGAAGGGTGCCGCTGCAGACGCTGCGCGCGGATATTGATTATGGTTTTGCGGAAGCATCCACAGTGTACGGCAAGATCGGCGTGAAGGTCTGGATCTGCAAGGGACAGAAACAGATCGAGGCTGAGAAAGCGGCCTGATTTCTCACTTTTCATTTCTAACTTCTAATTTAAGCAGAGTCATCCATGCCTTTAATGCCCGCCAGAGTGAAGTATCGTCGCATGCAGCGGGGAAGCCGCGCCGGAATGGCCAGCCGTGCCACGCGCATTGATTTCGGCACATATGGCCTTCAAGCTCTGGGCCGGGCGTGGATCACGGCCACACAGATTGAGGCCGCGCGCGTGGCCCTCACCCGCAATATGAAGCGCAAGGGCAAGGTTTGGATTCGAATGTTTCCTCAACTTTCTGTATCCAAAAAACCTTTGGAAACCCGGATGGGCAAGGGCAAGGGAGCTCCGGTATTCTGGGTTGCTGTGATTCGGCCAGGAAATGTGTTGTTCGAAATGGATGGCGTGACCGAGAATGCGGCGCGGGAGTCCTTCGCGCTTGCCGCAGCCAAACTACCCATCCGCACACGATTTATTGGTCGGCATCAGATTGCCGCTTAATCCCCATGAAACTCAAGGAGCTCAAACCACTGACCGTTGTCGAATTGGAAGTCAAGGGGCGTGACTTTCGTCAGGAGCTCTTCAACCTGCGATTGCGGCAGGCCACGGGACAACTGGACAAACCCAGTAGGCTGCGCGAGTTGAAGACGGACATCGCGCGCGTTGAGACATTATTGAACCAGTCCCGGCGCAAAAAGACAGGAGTGACTTCATGAGCGAGCCGCAACAACAGCAGCCATCGCGGGGCATGCGAAAGGAACGAATCGGTCATGTCGTTTCCGACAAAATGCAAAAGACCATTGTTGTCCGTGTGGATCGCCGGGTTCGTCACCCCAAATATCAAAAAGTTCTGACCTTGGCGGGCCGGTTATACGCTCATGACGAAAAGAATGAGGCGAAGGTTGGTGACCGTGTGCGAATTGTCGAAACCCGTCCTCTCAGCCGTTTAAAGCGCTGGCGTCTGGTGGAGGTGATCAAACGAGGCGCGGAAAAAACCACACCGGGCGTCGAGGACGGGAGTGTTCAGGATGCCGCAGTCAGTTAAGCTTTTCTGGTCGATCGTTATGCTCCAATTACGTTCCATCATTGATGTGGCTGATAATTCGGGAGCCCGCAAGGCATCGATGATTGGTGTCCTTGGACGGCCAACGCTGTTTGCCAGAATCGGAGATGTGATCAAGGCGAACGTCAAGGAGGCGGATCCGGATGGCACCGTCAAGAAGGGTGCTGTGGTGGATGCAGTGGTGGTGCGCACGCGTCAGGCGATCAAACGAAAGGATGGATCAACCCTCCGTTTCGACCGGAACGCGGTGGTGATCATTGATAAACAGAAGAATCCGGTTGGCACGCGGATTTTCGGTCCGGTGGCGCGTGAATTACGTGAGAAGAATTTCATGAAGATCATTTCCCTGGCTCCGGAGGTCATTTAAGGATGAAAACGCATGTCAAAAAGAATGATCTGGTGGTGGTGTTCAGCGGCAACGACCGCGGCAAACGCGGGAAGATCCTTTCGGTGAATCCCCAGAGGGGGCATGTGGTTGTGGAGGGTGTGCGGATCATCAAAAAGGCCATGCGGAAAAGTCAGGATAAACCACAGGGTGGATTTCAGGAACGGCAAGCTTCCATCCACATCTCCAACGTCATGCTGGCGGAATCATATGACAAGCGACACAGCGAAACCAAAAAGAAGAGTTGATTTAATCGAGGTTCAAACAGGACATTCCGATCATGAGTGAATTGCTGCAACATTACTCCAACAAACTGGTTCCGCAGTTGCTTGCCGGCGGGCATTATAAGAACCGCATGAAGGTGCCGCGCATGGTGAAGATCGTGCTCAATACATGTGTTGGTTCGCTGGGTGACAAGCAGGCGGTTGAGGATGCAGTGCGGGAGATGACGATCATTTCCGGTCAGAAACCGGTCATCACCAGGGCCAAGAAGAGTATTTCCAACTTCAAGCTGCGGAAAGACCAGGAAATTGGCTGCAAGATCACGTTGCGTGGCAGAAGGATGTTTGAGTTCATGGAGCGATTTTTCAACACCACACTCCCGCGAGTGAGAGACTTTCGTGGAGCGCCCAATCGTGCGTTTGATGGGCGCGGAGCATATACTTACGGAGTGGATGACCAGACAATTTTTCCGGAGATCGAACTGGACAAGGTAAAACGGCGGCTTGGGATGGACATCACCTTTGTCACAACCGCGTGTGATACGGAACAGACAAAGGAACTGCTGCGGCTGTTGGGAATGCCATTTGCCGCGGAGCGAAAAAAGTAACGAGGAAAAAAGACATGGCAAAACTCTGTTTAATGAACAAGCAAAGGCGGCCGGCGAAATTCAAGGCACGCCATTACAATCGGTGCAAGGTATGCGGTCGGGCACGCGCCTTTATCCGCCGTTTTGACATGTGTCGCCTTTGTTTTCGTGAGCTCTCTCTCAACGGAAAAATCCCGGGCGTGATCAAGGCGAGTTGGTAATATGAGCACTACTGATCCCATTGCAGACATGCTGACGCGCATGAGAAACGCGAACCTGAGCGGCCGGGCTGAATTACAGATGCCGCACTCCCGGTTAAAGAGTGACATCGCGCGTGTTTTAAAGCGGGAGGGTTATATCGAGAATTTTAAGCTTCAAAAAGACGGCAAAAAGACCAATATTCAGATTGTGCTCAAGGGGAAGGGAGAGGGGGGTGCCGTTTCGGGCCTGCAGCGAATCAGCACGCCGGGCAGTCGCAAATATGTTGGAGCCAGGGATATCCCCCGTGTGCTTGGAGGAATGGGAATCTGCATTCTTTCAACCTCCAATGGCGTGATGACCGGACAGGAGGCCAGAAAGAAGAATCTTGGTGGAGAGGTGCTTTGCCACATTTGGTGACAGGGGTGGTCACAGTTAGAAATTCAAAATTAGAAACGAAAAATTCGAAAGTAAGAAAAGAAAAAGATCGCAACAAATAGTCTTTTAAATTTTCAACTTCTCATTTCCCCCTTATTTTTTTATGTCTCGTATTGGAAAAAAATCGGTTGAAATACCTCCCAAGGTCAAGGTGACCATAGAGGGTCTCCGTGTTCATGTCGAAGGCCCCAATGGTAAGTTGGACATGGAACTTCCTTTGTTGATCGAAGCGGCGGTTACCGGCAATGCGCTTTCCGTTCGTTCAAATGGTGAAGACAGGGATGCCAGGGCCAGGCATGGTCTGGCCAGAAGTCTGATCAACAACATGGTGCGTGGCGTTACAGAGGGATTTCAGAAGAAATTGGAAATCCAGGGGGTCGGGTTCAAGGCGGCGCTTCAGGGAAAAAATCTTAATTTGAGCCTTGGCTTTTCGCACCCGATCCTTTTTCCGATTCCGCACGATATCAAGGTTCAGGTTACGGATGGCACACTGATCCAGGTTGAAGGCGCTGACAAGCAGAAGGTTGGTGAGGTGGCTGCCTCCATTCGGCGGTTTTATCCACCCGAGCCGTACAAGGGCAAGGGTGTGCGGTATGTGGGTGAAAAAGTTCGCCATAAGGAAGGAAAAACGGTTCAATAGAGATATGTCCCAAACGAAACAGCAGTTACGTCAACGCCGGCACTGGCGGGTAAGAACCAAGGTGCAGGGCACCGGTAACCGGCCCCGGATGAGTGTCTGTTTTTCAGGGCGCAACATCCATGTTCAGTTTGTGGATGATCTGAAGGGTGTAACATTGGTGTCGGCATCCACTCTGGAGGAGGCTTTTCGAAAGAATGGTAAAAAAAATCGGGCGAACATTCCATTTGCGGTTCAAATTGGCAAACTGGCTGCCGAGCGCGCGGTTTCCAGACAAATCAAGACCGTGGTTTTTGACCGCGGTGGTTCACGTTATCACGGCAAGGTCAAGGCCCTTGCCGATGCGGCCCGTCAAGAAGGGCTGATATTTTAACAAGGAGTATTTGTGGCAGGCGATGAACAACAACCTGTTAGTACGCCGGAATTGAGCACGATTCCGGCTGAGGTGGTAGTGCCGAAACGACGGGAGGGTCGTTTCCATCGCCATGACCGGTCCACTGAGTCCAAGAGTGATTTGACTGAGAAGGTGGTCTTTGTGAACCGTTGTGCCAAAGTTGTCAAGGGGGGACGCCGTTTCAGTTTCAGCGCTTTGATCGTTGTGGGGGACCAGAAGGGACAGGTTGGTTATGGTTTTGGAAAAGCCAATGAGGTGGCCGATGCCATCAAGAAGGGAACGGAAATGGCCAGGAAAAACATGATCCGGGTTTGCCTGAAGGAACATACCATTCCGCATGAGGTTGAAGGCATTTTTGGGGGTGGGCGTGTGATTTTGAGACCTGCCAGCCCGGGCACCGGCCTGATTGCCGGTGGGGGTGTTCGCGCCGTGGTTGAAGCGGCCGGAATTCATGACATTCTTTCAAAATCGCTGGGTTCGAGCAATATGGCCAATGTGGTTAAAGCGACTTTGAACGGGCTTCGTCAATTGCGCCTGCGCGCACAAATCATGCAAAGACGGGGATTGATCGAAGCGCCCAACGGGCAGGTTCCGGCAACGCATAATGAAACATGAATTCCAGTGATTGATTTATGCGACTTCACAACATCAAACCCGTTATTGGCGCCAGGCATCGGACCAAGCGACTTGGATGTGGCGAAAGTTCCGGTCATGGCAAGACAAGTTGCCGGGGGGGCAAGGGGCAAACGGCCAGGTCCGGGAGTTCGATCCGTCATGGTTTCGAGGGTGGACAGACCCCCTTGTACCGCCGCCTGCCAAAGCGGGGTTTCAATAACCGCCAGTTTAAAGTCCGGGTGGCAGTGGTGAATCTATTTGACTTGAACAATTTTGCGGATGGTGAAGAAGTGGGGCTGGATGCGCTTCGCAAAAAGGGCCTGATCAACGGTCGTTTTGATGCCGTAAAAATACTGGGCGGCGGTGAACTCAGGAAAAAGTTGAAAATCCACGCGCATCTTTTCAGCGCGTCCGCCAAAGCCAAGATTGAAGCGGCTGGAGGTGTGGTGGAATTGATTCAACACAAACTGTAAGTCTGATAAGGAAGATCAGGATATGGCGGCTGCTGCTGCGGGCCTGCAAGTGACGAATCATCAGGGATCCAACTGGGTGATGAATGTTTCCACCAATTTGAGTGGGCGACATGTAAATATCAAAGATTTCGTGGTGTCCAGCAACGTGGTGAAACTGATTTTGCCGCTGACAAATTCCATGCACACCCAATTGAACGAAAAGTCTCACGAAGAAAAGGAGAAGCCGCCCCGACGCATGTCGGGGCTTAATTTAAGTGTGGGTGTTTTACAAGAGAATAATCATTTCTCCTTCAGGCCGGTCCATGGTTTGAAGAGGCGGTGTTCCAGGCCAAGAAGATCGAGGATTTTACCAATGGTGTGATTGATAAGGTCATCGATATTTTTAGGGCGATGATAGAAAGCAGGAATGGGAGGCAGGATAACACAACCGATTTCGGCGACCGCCACCATGTTGCGAAGATGTCCCAGATGAAGCGGCGTCTCACGCGGAACCAGGATGAGTACCCGGCGTTCCTTGAGGGTGACATCCGCAGCTCGTGTCAGAAGATCGCCACCCGTCGAATGCGCAATGTTACCGAGGGTTTTCATGCTGCAAGGGATGACCACCATCGCGTGCGTGCGAAAAGAGCCTGAAGAAATGGAGGCTGCCAGGTCGGATGGCGCATGCACATGCGTGGCGAGCGCTTCAACATTTTTTCGTGTCCAGCCTGGCGCTTCGAGTTGAATGGTAAGAGCGGCGGCATCGCTAAGGATCAGGTGCGTTTCCACCCCTGATATCCGGCGTAATACTTCCAGGAGCCGAATACCATAGATTGGCGCGCTTGATCCTGAAATACCTATCACAATGCGTTGGGTCATATTCTTTTCATGAATATTCGTACAGCCTTGCAGGAGCCATCGCTGATGGCGACCGGCCACATGTGGGTGGCAAGATCGGCGTCAGCGACGCCTCATACACTTCAAATTTGCACAAAAAATGATAAAAAACATCCTGTTGTTATTTTCACCAACGGAAATAAAGGCGGATTAAAGTAGCTTGGCAAGGGTTGCTCCCATGTCCGATGGCGTTGCTGCCACAGCGATGCCTGCATCCCGCAAGGCGGCGATCTTTTCGGCCGCTGTTCCTTTGCCTCCGGAAATAATGGCGCCAGCATGGCCCATTCGACGGCCCGGCGGAGCAGTGGCGCCCGCAATGAACGCGGCCACCGGTTTCTTACAATGATCCTTGATCCATACGGCCGCATCTTCCTCGGCTGTTCCACCAATTTCACCGATCATGATGATTGCCTGTGTTTCGGGATCTTCGTTGAACAATTGGATGGCCTCAAGATGTGACGTGCCATTGACCGGATCACCGCCTATGCCGACGCATGTGGATTGACCAATGCCAAGAGAGGTAAGCTGCCATACAGCTTCGTATGTCAGCGTTCCTGAACGGGAAACCACCCCGACACGACCGGCTTTGTGGATGTAACCTGGCATGATTCCCATCTTGCAGCCTCCGGTGGAATCCTTGCCATTACCAGGTGTAATGATGCCGGGACAATTCGGTCCGATCAGTCTTGTTTTGCGGCCCTGCGTGGCGCGCTTTACGCGAATCATATCATTCACAGGAATGCCTTCTGTGATGCAAATCAACAGCTCCAACCCGGCATCCATTCCCTCCAGAATAGCATCTGCGGCAAAAGCTGCGGGCACAAAAATGAGGGAAGCGGTGGCTTCCGTGACAGCCACGGCATCCGCCACGGTATCGAAAATGGGAACCTTGCCTTCGAACGTTTCACCGGCCTTGCCAGGTGTCACGCCTCCCACAATGCAGGCGCCATATTCCATGCAGTGATGAGTATGGAAGGCACCGGCCTTGCCTGTGATTCCCTGAACAATGACACGCGTGGAGGAGTTGACGAGGATGCTCACAAATGGGATGAGAAGTTGGAAGTGAGAAATGAGAAATTCGGTCAGATATGGTAACTTGAAGCATTCGCCACTTCCGCCCCATTTTTCACTGCAGCAACAATCTTTCGAGCCGCATCAGAGAGGGAATCAGCAGAAATGACAGCCAGACCACTCTCCTGAATTATTTTTTGCCCAGGATTTACATTGGTGCCCTCGAGTCGGACGACAAGCGGCAGTTGAAGCCCAACCTCTTTGACGGCGGCGATGATGCCTTCGGCAATCACATCACACTTCATAATGCCGCCAAAGATATTTACGATGATGCCTTTGACATTGGGGTCCGCGAGGATGATTTTAAAGGCGGCGGTGACCTGCTCTTTGGAGGCTCCACCTCCTACATCCAGAAAATTGGCGGGTGAGCCACCAAAGTGCTGGATGATATCCATGGTGGCCATGGCGAGGCCAGCGCCATTGACCATACACGCGATATTCCCATCGAGCTTGATGTAATTCAGCTCGAACTTGGAGGCCTCGACCTCAAGGGGCGCTTCCTCCCCAAAATCCCGCATCGCCCGGATGTTGGGATGACGAAAAAGGGCGTTGTCATCAAGAGTGACTTTTCCGTCGAGGGCAAGCAGGCGGATTTTTCCATCCGTGCTTTTTGCAAGGATCAGGGGATTGATTTCCACCAACGAAGCGTCACATTCCCAAAACACCTTATAAACACCCAGCATCAACTTCACAGCCTGAGAAATCAGGTCGCCTTTCAGCCCGAGCCGGCTGGCCAGATTGCGGGCCTGATACGGCATCATGCCGACGGCGGGATCAATCACCTCCTTGAGAATTTTTTCCGGGGTCTTCGCTGCGACATCCTCAATTTCCATGCCGCCCTCCGTGGAGGCCATCACGACCGGGCGTGAAAGTTTGCGATCCAGCAAAATGGCAAGGTAAAGCTCCTTTTGGATGATCGATCCGATTTCGACCAGCACGCGGCGCACAACACGTCCATCCGGACCGGTCTGTTTTGTAATGAGTTTGCAATTCAGCATTCGGGAAACATTACTTCGCACTTCCTCGACTGACTTGCACAACCGAACGCCACCCTGAAAGCCTCCTTCAAAAACCCCCTTCCCGCGTCCACCGGCGTGGATTTGTGATTTTACCACGACCAACGGTGCGCCGGCCGAAAACATGGGTTTTGCGGCATCGATGGCCTCTTCCATGCTGGCACAGGCCACTCCGTCCGGAACAGGCACTCCGTATTGACGAAATATTTCCTTGGCTTGAAATTCGTGGATGTTCACCTTTGCTCAATATGGACAAATTTCAGATTATTGAGGCCAATATATTCGCTTTGTGGACGGATCAGGCGGTTGTCGGCCAGTTGTTCCAGCACATGGGCGGTCCAGCCGGCAGTGCGGGCAATGGCGAAGATGGGTGTGAAGAGATCGGTCGGAATATTCATCGAATAATAAACCGTGGCCGAATAGAAATCCACGTTGGCGTTGAGGCCCTTTTCGGTTTTCATGATTTCGGCGATTCTCTCACTCATCTGGATCCATTTGGGTTCACCGATTTTCGCGCTCAACTTCCGGGCCATGGCCTGGAGATGCGGAGCGCGGGGATCAAGGGTTTTATAGATACGGTGGCCGATTCCCATGATCTTCTTCTTCTGGTTCAGGCACTCATGGATGTAAGCGTCCACATTTTCCAGGGAACCGATTTCATGCAGCATTTTGATCACCCCTTCATTGGCTCCCCCATGAAGCGGTCCCTTCAATGTTCCAATGGCTGAAGTAATGGCCGAATACATGTCCGAAAGTGTGGCAATGGTGACGCGTGCCGAAAATGTGGAAGCATTCATGCCATGATCCGCATGAAGCACGTAACACATATCCATGGTATGAACCATCTCATCGCTGGGCGGCTTGCCGTTGAGCAGGTAGAGAAAGTTGGCTGCTTCACTTAGTTCCCGGGAGGGGGAGAGCAGCGGCAGCTCCTGACGGGCGCGGTGAAAATAAGCGGTAATCAACGGAATTTTGGCGATCAGGCGTCGGGCTTTGCGTCGGTTGTTGTCCATCGAGCTGTCATCTGTATCCGGGTCATAACATCCCAGGGCGGAAATGGCTGTGCGGATCACGTGCATGGGAGCCGCGCGTTTCGGCATCTTCTGGATCAGGTCGATCACGTTGTCAGGTAGTTCTCGTTCGGCCACCAGTGCCGCTTTGAACTCCGCAAGCTCCTTGTGATTGGGCAGGTGCCCATGATGAAGAAGATGAATCACTTCCTCGAAGGTGGCTTTACCTGCCAGTTCATTGATGTTGTAACCGTTGTAAATCAGAACACCAACATCGCCCTGAACATCACTGAGACGGCTTGCAGCTGCGACGATACCCTCTAGTCCCTTATTAACATTGGAAGTCATGGAG
>Ga0114940_10000822_pt1 | contig 12720 bp, 10 predicted proteins | sample ColdCreekSource_FD_87195 | JGI IMG/M metagenome (GOLD analysis project Ga0114940, IMG submission 87195) | Groundwater microbial communities from Cold Creek, Nevada to study Microbial Dark Matter (Phase II) - Cold Creek Source | ecosystem: Environmental > Aquatic > Deep subsurface > Groundwater ... | reverse complement strand
CGCGACCGGCGGCAAAGACCCGCTGTTCGCTGCTTTTGACGGCTCGAACTGCCCAACGCTGCCGCAAGCCGCCAAGGCCTCGCACTCGCTGCTGATCGAACGCGGCCTGATCCGGATCGAGCGGCCTTGGCCGGCGCAGAGCTTTCAGGGCAAGCCGGTGACGCCGGACTTCAGGATCGAGGTCGTGCGCGATCCCAACGGCTGCAATTCCGCGCCGGGATATGGCCCGGGTGCGGGCAAGCTCTCGGTCTATCGCCGCCCGCGCCCGGTGGCGAACATGAAGTACCTGCTCGCAGTCGGCTTTGCGTTCGATCCCAAACAAGGCTTCGCCCTGCCCCGCGATCCTGACGATGGTTCGCAGCAATCGGGCAATCTGCTGGCCGATGCACGCTCCGGCAACCTGCGCCTGCAGATGGAGGATGCGACGGTGACGCACCTCGGGATGCTGCGCGAACTCTCGCCCATCCAGCGGGCGCAGATCAGAAGCTTTGAGGGCAGCGTTTATGTAGCGCAGCAGGTCGGCATGGGTGGCGCGCTCGATACGCTCGGCGCGCAGGGCGGACCGGCCAAGCTGCGCGATTCCCAGCCCGGTGCGCTCGGTTCGATCGGTACGCCAGTGTGGAGCGAATTCGCCGCGTGGGACAAGATCGACCCGGCCGAGGCGGCCAAGCTGACGCCGGATGCACTCGCGTTTCGTCAATCGGTCGCGCGCGGCGCACGGGTGTTTCGCGACAAGACTTTCCTGATCACCGACAGCGCCGGGATCAATTCCGGCCCCGGTTTCGGCAACCCGGTGCGCAACTCCTGCGTATTCTGCCACAATATGACCCAGATGGGGAACGACGTCGCCCCAGGGCAAGTCGATCTTGGCACCACCACCCTGCCCTTTGCCGATCCGTGGAACGACCTGCCGCTGTTCCGGATCACCTGCCTCGGTTCGCCGCATCCCCACTATGGCAAGATCATCCTGACCTATGACCCCGGCTACGCGCTAACCACCGGGCGCTGTCAGGACGTCGGCAAGATCACGCTGCAATCCTTGCGCGGACTGGCTGCCCGCCCGCCCTATTTCTCCAACGGCCTGGCCAAGGATCTGCGCGGGATCGTCGACTATTACGAACGGCGCTATTCGATCGGCTATACCGAGCAGGAGAAGCAGGACCTCGTCAATCTGATGAGCGCGCTGTGAGGCGGCTCGGCACCCTTCTCGCGCTGACCGCGCCGCTGGCCGCGCAGGCCTCGACCACAGGCGAACTGGTCCGCTTCATCGCTTGCCCGGTCTATCGCGACACTGACGCGGGACGGAAATCGGGTTGCTGGCTGGCGACCAATCCGGCCAGCGGACTGCGCTATGACGTAACGACATCACCTTACAAGCCTGACTGGAATCACGCGATCCTGGTTGAAGGGCGCGTTTCCACCAGTGCCGATCAGCCCTGCGATGCCGTTTCGCTCGATCCGGTGCGGACTTCGATCCTGCCCGAACCCTGCACCCGCCACGCGCTTCCGGCCGAGGGTTTCCCCGGTCGCAAGTTCAAGCTGCCAGCGCGCAACAACGATCCGGTCGCCTTCGCGCGCCCGGTGCCACCCGGGCCCTATGCGGAGCGCACATTCACGCTGTTCTTCGAATTCGACCGCGACTTCATCACGTACCAGTACAGTGACTTCCTGATCGACCGGGCAGTCACCTGGATCAAGGCCGCCAAGCCGCGCAAACTGGTCGTGACAGGCTTTGCTGCGACCACGCCCGAGTCAGTATCCGGGCAGACCATCGCCGAACGTCCCGAAGTCGCCAAGGCGCGGGCTGAGATGATTGCCGAGACAATTGATCGCTTGTTGCCCGGGCTGACGATCGAGACGCGCTGGGAACTGGATGCCAAGCCGGTCGATACGCCCGATGCCGATGGTCTGCCCGGCCAGTCGCAACGCCGGGTGGAAGTGCGCGCGGTCTTCTAGTTCAGGCGAACAAGGCCCCGACATCGGCGCAGGTTTCGAGCTGCATGATCGCACCTGCCATGCGTCCGGCCTCTGACTCAGCAAGCGGCATTTGTGCGCGGCCTGCACAGTCGCTGAACTTGGCGATCAGTGCGGCATCGTCGAGCGGGCGGTCGGGACAGCCGAGCGCGTTGTGGACTTCGCCAGAATAGCTTGCGCCGTCGGTCATTCGAATCGTCAGCGCCCCGCCCGATCCGCGCTGGCGGGTGCTGGCTGAAGCGACCGTTGGCCGCACCTTGCCCGCCACCGCGAGCACTGCAGGATCGGTCAGCGATGCGGCCACGAAAGTGTCGAGCGTCACCGCGCCGCGCACCAAGGCAATCGCTGTGCAGAACGGGACCGAAAACTTGGCGTCAATCACCGTCGCCGGGGCCTGCTTACGCGCCAGCGGATCGACCAGCATCTGCTGGACATCGTCCACCTCGACGACAATTTCGGCAATGCTCGCCGGAGCTATGCCGTGCCGCGCGCGAAGGTCGAGCGCGAGTTCAATGAACGGGTGCGTGCCCCGGCAGCTTGGCCAGGGCTTGAAGGTCATCTGCTCGATGCACCAGGTCTCACCCGGTCCGCTGGTCAGCACGGCCGGATCAAATTTGCCGTCTGCGTAGAGCGCGTAGAACCCGGACTTGCCCTCTAGCGGAGCCTCGAACCCGGCCACACCTTCGCGAGCCAGCAAAGCAGACAGCACCGCTGCCTGCGCTGGGAAGCCCTCCCGGACTGCGCGGATGACCGTATCTCGGCTGTGCTTGATCTCGCCGGGCATGGTCACTTGGCAAAGCATCAGCGACAACGCATCGCGGGTCTGCCGCGCATCGAGCCCGAGCAGATTGGCCGCGCCCATCACTGCACCAAGCCCGGCCTGAATCGGCGGCGGATACCAGCCGCCGACTTCCATCTGCCGACGCAGCGCCAGTCCGACCCGGCATGACACCTCACACCCGACCGCCAGCGCGGTCAGGAAGCGCGGGCCGCTGACCGGGCCTTGGGATTGTGCCAAAGCCAACAGCACGGGAACCAGACTGGCATTGGGATGCCCGGTCGTTCCGTCAAACGCATCCTCGTAATCGAGCGCATGGGCCATCGCCCCGTTCGCCAGTGCTGCCATGGCCGGCGCGACGTGAGCGCCAGTGCCAAGGATCGAACTTGGCCCTTCGCCACCAGCCCGCGCGACCGCCAGAAACGGCCGGGCCTCTGGTGCGAGTCCGCTTGCTCCCATCATTACGCCAGCGGCGTCGAGCAACACCCGCTTGGCAGCGTGGAGCGTCGCGGCAGGAACTGCGTCAGGGGCTGCGCCCGCAACAAAGGTGCACAGGCGGTCGGAAGTGCCTGCGCTCATTCGACGAGGAAATAGTCGATCACCACGTGATCAGGCCGCCGGATGCCGCGCGCGACGAACACCGCGCGTTGCAGCCAATCGTATTGCCTGGCCGAAGTCGCGAATTGCGGTGTGGTGCGAAAATAGTAGAGCGAAGGATCGACCTTCTCGCCGCGCGAAAGCTGCTCGATCACCTCAGGCGAGGCGACGCGCACGCCCGGGTTGGTGACCTCGATTACCGCGCCGTCAGCGGTCTTGAGAAAATATCGAGCGAGGATCGCGGTGAGCCCGCCCTCCTTGATCACCTGCCAGTCACCGCCGCCAGGCAGGACTGTGCCGGTCAGGCGCGGGCCATAGATGCTGCCACCCGTGATCGGAATGAACCGCCGCCGCCCGCCATCGATGGTCCCTTGCTCGATCGGCGCGGCAACATCGACACGGACCGAGAAGACGTAGGTAAGTAGCGGCGTTGGCGCGGACTGGCCGACCGGCTGCGCAGGCTGCGCAAAGCCCGGCATCGCAGCTAAGGCGAGTGCCAGACTTGCCAGGATCGGTCGCAGCATGGCCTTCACCTCTTGCTCAGATCGGGTAGTGCCCGGGCAGCGTTTCGATCGTGATCCAGCGGGTTTCGGTGAAACTGTCGATCCCCTGGCGTCCGCCGAACCGGCCATAGCCCGAAGCGCCGACCCCGCCGAACGGCATCTGCGGCTCGTCGTGCACGGTCGGACCGTTGACGTGGCAGATGCCGGACTTGATCTGCCGCGCAACGCTTAATCCGCGCGCGGTGTCGCGGGTGAAGACCGCCGCCGACAGCCCATAGTCGCTGTCGTTGGCGATGCGGATCGCGTCGGCCTCGTCCTTCGCACGGATGATGGCGACGACAGGGCCGAAGCTTTCGTCGCGGTAGATGTTCATCGCGGTAGTCACGCCATCGATTACAGTGGCGGGCATGACTACGGTCTCACCCTTGCCCCCGGCAATCACGCTTGCTCCCTTGGCGGTTGCATCGTCGATCAGGCTGTTGACGTGGGTGACGGTTTTCTGGTCCACCACCGCGCCGAGCGGGGTTATGCCTTCGCGCGGGTCGCCGGCGGGCATCGATGCGGCCTTGGCTGCGAAGCGTTTGGCGAATTCGTCGGCAACGCTCTCGACAACGATGATCCGCTCGGTCGACATGCAGATCTGGCCCTGGTTCATATAGGCACCGAAGGCGGCGGCCTTCACCGCCTCATCCAAATCGGCGTCTTCGAGCACCAGCAGCGGGGCTTTGCCCCCCAGTTCGAGCAGGCACGGCTTCAAATGCTCGGCGGCGCGCTTGGCGATGATCCGTCCCACCCCGGTCGAGCCGGTGAAGTTGATCCGCCTGACCTCGGGCGCGTCGATCAGTGCGCCGACCACTTCGGCGGCATCGGCCGGGGCGTTAGTCACCACGTTGACCACGCCTTCGGGGAAGCCCGCTTCGGCGAAGGCTTCGATGATCAGCTCATGCGTGCGCGGGCAAGTCTCGCTGGCCTTGAGGATCACGCTGTTGCCGCAGGCCAGCGGCACCGCGATCGCCCGTACGCCGAGGATGATCGGCGCGTTCCACGGCGCAATGCCCAGGATCACGCCGACCGGCTCTTTGAGCGCCATTGCAATGCAGCCGGGCTTGTCGCTGGGGATCACTTCGCCCGCGATCTGGGTGGTCAGCGCTGCCGCCTCGCGCACCATCCCGGCGGCGACGCCGAGGTTGAACATCGCCCAGCCTGCGGTCGAACCTGTTTCGGCGATCATCGCTGCGACGAAAGCGTCTTTCCTGGCTTCGAGCGCGGCGGCGGCCTTGTTCAGCACTGCGCGGCGAGCGTTCGGTCCCATCGCGGCCCAGGCCGGGAAAGCGGCTGCGGCTCTGGCGGCAACGGCGGAAATGTCCGCCGCTTTCATCGCCGGAGCCGAGGAGGCAACTTCGCCGGTCATGGGGTTGATGCGTTCGAACTTCATGTGGGCTCTCCCGAGTATTTGGCTATTTGATATAGCGATTATGCAAGCGAGGCAACCCGATTCAACGGCGCGCAAATCGCGGTGCGAGCGAGAGCAGCGCGATTGCTCCGATCAGGATCGCTGCGCCCATCAATTCAGCCGGTCGCGGCGCCTTGAGTCCCCAAAACTGCGCGAGGATTAGCGCCCCGCCAACCCCGGCGATCAGGCTCGCGGCACGCTCAAGCGGCACGCAATAGGCATTCTCGCGCGGGTCGAGCAAGATCAGGATCGCGAAGACTGAGATCACCGTCAGCGTGCCGCCGATGAAGGCCAACGGCCAGATCACCGGATCGCTCCACACCTGGACGAAACCCCAGGTCAGTTCCCCCGCTTGTCCGCCCAACCCAAGCGCCGAAATCAGCGCGAGGATCGCCACCGATAGTGGCAGCGCGACAACCTTCTCCTCGACGAAATATTTACGCACCGAGACCGGATCACCGCTCTTGGAAACGGTGTTCATCACCCACAGCCGCAGGAAGTAGCCGAGCGTGTAAAGCACCACCGTCAGGATCGCGAGCGGCGGCAGGTAGAGCCCGCCGCGGTCGACCAGCGCCAGTGCCAAAGCAGCGGCGACCATCGCCAGTGCCGCCCATGACCACCAATGGACCTTGCGCCCGAACATCAGATCGACAATCGGCGCAATGATCAGGATGTCACCGCGCATGATCAGCTGGATGAAGGGGATGCTCACCCCCTCGAACGTAAACGACAGCGGCACGGTGAACAGCACCAGCGAGGTGCCAAGGCCTGAGAGCAGCGTCAGCCGGGTCGGCACCGGCACGCGCAGCCCAGCGATCTGGGTCGCATTGGCATCGCGGTGCCAGCCCGACAGCCAGATGAACAGATAAGTCAGTACCAGACTAACGATCAGCGAGGCGGGCAACGTCTCCAGCCCGGTCAGCGGCCGACCCAGCCCGGCGTGTGGCAGCGAGGTGACCAGCTTGGTCACGATCACGTTGGGCAGGTAGGAAATCAGGTACAGCAGCACCACGAATTCGAGCGGCAGATTGCGCCACAATTGCCGGATCATTGCACCAACTCCACCATATCATCTGCCACCCTGAACCGCGCGGAAAGCCCGGCCTCGGTGGTCACTGCGGTCAGATATTCGAGCACGGCAGCGTGCTCATCACTGCCCGGTTCGGCAAACCGAGGTACCGCGTCGCGGCCGATCGTCAGTGGCAGGAAACCGGAGCGTTCGATCTTGCCATTGCCGATCACAAGCCGTGCGACGATCGCGAAGCGTGAGGCGGTGGGAAAGTTGTAGAGCCCATCGAAGTCCGGCTCCCATTCCTCGGCCAGGACGCGGATTTCGTTCCAGCTCTTGGACTTGGCGTGCGCCTCATCCATCCGCAGGTCGACTGCAAAATTGCACAGGCAGTGGAACACCGGTTTGCCGCCAATTATGTCCACGCCTTTGAGCACATGCGAATGCCCGCCGATGATCGCATCGGCTCCGGCAGCGACCGCGGCGCGGGCTACCTCGCGCTCGTAGTCGGCGATGACAGCGCGGACGAAGTGGATCCCCCAGTGCTGCGAGACGATCACTACGTCGGCGTTCGCCTTGGCGCGGCGGATGTCGTCCTGCATCGCCGCCAGGTCCTCGCGGTGCGCGTGCGTGATGATCCGCGCCGGCGTACCCGGCTGGTCGATCTCGACCTGCTCGTAGAGCGTGTGCGCGCGCATCGGTGCGCAGCCAGCATGGCGCTCATCGGCCCAATAGGACTGCGGCAGGATGCTCGAATAAGCGAGCACGGCGACGGTCGTTCCGTCGGGCAAGGCAAAGCGTGCCGGTTCGCGCGCCTCGGCGATGTTAGCCCCTGCCCCAACGACCTGCACGCCAGCACCGCGCAGGTTGGCGTGGGTTTCGAGCAAGGCATCGGGGCCCCAGTCGAGGCAGTGGTTGCCGGCCATTGAAATCACATCGAACCCGGCGCGGGCGACTGCTGCTGCCCCATCGGGCCGCGCCAGCACTGCATGGCGCGCCTGCGGCAAACGCACGCCGCTCTCGGCAAAGCTGGTTTCGAGCTGGGCGAAAGTGATGTCCGCCGCCCTCAGGACATCCCGGGTTGCCGCGAAGCTCTCGTCATAGTCGGCGCGGTCCATCGCCAGATCGCCGGTGGCGAGAAACACCTGGCTCATTTGCAGGTCCGACCGCGCAGGCACGGACGCAGCATCGGCGCGGGGGAGTGCGGCACCAGGCTGACCGGTGTCTTGGGCCACCGGCCGCGATCGAGCCGGGCTTCGAGATAGTGCAATGCCGTGACTGCGACCTCAACCGGCTGGCGGCAGTGCCCCGCCGCGTTCTGCCATAGCCCGCGCACCATCCTGGGGTTCGCTGCCTCGACATAGCTGCGCTGGAGCGAAGGCGAAGTCATCCCGTCGCCGATCGCTTGAAGCGAGATCAGCGGCACACGCGGCCGCGCGGTCGGCGTGTAGTGGCGCAGCATATAGTCGACCGCGCCGGGCTTCGCGGCAATCCGCGGTGCTGCCGCCAGCTTCGCCAGATCGGCATCGAGGCTCAGTCCGGCCTTGCGGTAGAGCGCTTCGATCATCGCCCGACGGCCTGAAAGCTTGAGCTGTGCCGCATAGTCGATCCCGGTGTTCCACGAGAAGGCACCCCCCGCCCGCGCTTCCTGATCGGCACGCGGAAAGACGATTCCGAGCACGAAAGCGGCGCCCATTTCATCAACCTGCGCTTCAAGATCATCTGGCGCTGGACGCGGACGATCGGTGCGGCTCCAGTTGGGCAAGCCGCCCAGCACGCCCGCCAAGGCCAGCCTCGCGCGGCCTTGTGGGGACGTCAGCGCCGCTGCCACCGCAGTCCTGGCGCGGCCGCCATTGGCCATGTCATCCTTGATACTGACCAGTTCGATCCCGGCGTCAGGCGCGGCTAATATTGAAAAGGCAAAAGCCCCGTCGAGCGCCATGTTCATCATCCCCACCGCACCGCCGATCGAAGGGCACAACGCAATCGCGCCCTGTATCGCCGGCCTTGCCTCTTCGGCCAAGGCGGTTGAAATGAGACCACCCATCGACGAGCCCCAACCGATGGTGCGCCGTGGTTTGCCGTAAATTTCCGTGAACGCAGCGACGGTCGCGCGCTGCGCGGGAACCGCCTGTTCCAGCGCCCAGCCTGCTGATCCAAAGTCGGAACCGGCCAGCGCATAGCCCATTGCCAGCAACTGTTCGCGCCAGGCTGCGGGTGCGACTTCCGGGTTGCCCAGCCTTGGACTGTAGCCCCTGCTCCACAGCAGCAGCGTGCCGTTCTAGTTGCCCGGCACTTCCGCACGCCATTGCGCGCCGCTCGGCAGCGTGCCGCTTGCCCTTGGCGGCTTCGCTGGCGAGACCGGAAGGGATTCCGCCAGCGCACCTCCCGCGAGCGTCAGGCACAACAGCGCGAGCGCTGCTCGAGCCAACCGCAGCATCGCCATCATCCCTTGATGCATCTGTAATTCTCCGCCGCATCGCTGCTGCCACGCCCGCCCCACACTGCCCGCTTCGGCCACACGCAAAGCGGACGCGTTCGCGTCGTTGCACCGTCCACCTGCTTCGTAGCTATGATCCGCTCGGGCGCTTTGCCTTGCAAGATCCAAAGCTCCAGCGCGGAGAGCAGATCATGGTCCGGATCGACCAGCGGCGCATCGCCGCCTGCACCGCCGAACAGGTCTGGACCGGAGCCACCGCGACAATGGTCCATCCCGGGTGCCATGAACAACCGCGCGGACTTGCGTAGCCGCGTGCCAAAGCGCCGTTCGAGCGAATCGTAATAGTCCAGCGTCGGCAGCGCCGCGACCAGTGGATCGTCCCAGCCTTGATAGAGGATCAGCTTGCCGCCGCGCCGGACAAATGGCTCGATCACCGGATCGTCGGCGTGGAGATCCATAACGCGGTCGATTGCGGGCAGATCGCGCGCGATGTTGAACTGGCGCGCGTCCCAGTTGGCATCCCCGTGAACGCCTTGCGCGAACAGGACCGTGGCGAGGTAGGACGGACCCGGTGTGAACGGCTCGGGCAAGGGCACAGGTGAGATTGGCGCGGTGAGCAGCAGGCCTTGGTCGATCCGGTTATCGTCCTCGTCGGTCAATGGCCCAGTCAAAGTCTGCACTGCCTCGACCTGCGAAGCGGTCAGGCATTCGCCCGTCTCGCCGGTCCGGCAAAGCAGGCTGGCGGCGTCAAAGCGGCATTGCCGCGGGTCATCGACCACACCGTCGCGCACCCCGTCGAGCCCATCACATTGCTGCGTTGCTTTGTGATGGACGAGTTGCCACGCCGAAGCAGGCATCAGCGATCCCCACTGGCTGTGACGCTGCATTTCCCACAGCCGCCGCGCGCTCATCGCCGGGGTGTTGACCCCGGGTGCACCGGCAATCACCCCGTCGAAATCATTGGGAAAGCGCTGGACGGCAGTGAGTGCCTGACGCCCGCCACCCGAGCAGCCAATAAAGAACGAATGACGCGGAGCTTCGCCATAGGTCGCGCGGATCAGCGCCTTGCTGACTTCTGCCAGCCGGTGATTGGCGCGCCAGGCATAGTTTGCCGCACGGTCCGGCCGGTTCAGCAACCAGTTGCGGTCGCTCGCCTTGTGCCCGGTATCGGTGCTGGCGCTGGCATAGCCGCGCCGGACGCCGCGTTCGAGTTCGCGGAAGTTGAAAGCCCCAGCCTGTCCGCCGACTCCGCCGACCAGCATTCGCCCATTCCACGCCTCCCGTTCGGGCAGCCAGAGCTCGAACCCAATCTCTTGCTCGATCGTGCCCTCGATGCGGCAGAACCGGGTGGCGAGCGGAGGTTGGCCCGGCAAAGGAACAACTAGCGGTCGTTCGGGCGATACTTCTGTCAGTCGGTCAAAACGGACGTCGGGGTGCGTGATCTTTGCCGCCGCATCGCACGGCCGGGCCAGAGCCGGAACCGACCACAGCGCGAACGCAGCGCCGAGACATATCCCGGCGGCGCGCCTCATCGCTGCGAAACGACCGGCAGGCTGATCGTCGAAGGGTGCGCCTTGTCGCTGATCAAAGTGATCGCGGCCGGCTGCGATTGCAGATCGCGGGCCCGCTCGCGGTAGTCCGAACCCGTGAAGGTGAACTGGATCCGGTGGCCTTTGGCGAACACATAGCTGGTCGGCATCAGGTCGAATTGCAGCCGCACCGGCACGCCGGGCTGAAGTGGCTGGACATCTTCCGCAAAGGCGCGGTGCCAGGGCAGCCCTGGCAAGGTCCAGGGTGCCGTTCCAGGCTTGCGCAACGAGGCCTTGAGCCGCCCTTCGGTGACGACCTTGATGGTGCCATCTGGCGCGACGTCCTCCAGATAGACGAACAGGTTGGCATCGAGGGTATCGGCCGCGATCCAGACGTCGGCAAGGCCGTGTCCGGTTACTTCGACTGCACCAGCAAGCGGCTTCCCGGCCAGCGACAAACCCTGTCCCGCAATATGCCCCGGTTGCGCGAACGGACCGAACCCGCACTCGGCACAGGTCACCGCATAATCGACCGGAAAAGCGCGCTTGAATGGGCGGGCGCTGCCTTTGCCCTGCACCAGCCCGTTCGCGCCCAGTGCAAATGGAACCTGCGCGGATTGGGCCAGCGGCCAGACCGCGCTGGACCGCCACTCGTCAGCCCCGGTGACAAAGTAGTGGATCGGCGGATCGCGCTCGATCCCGGTGTCGATCCCCTTGAGGTGAAAATCGAAAAACCGGTGCGCCTCTTCGGCCAGCGCGTAGCCGTCGTTCATGCAATGCTGCCAGTTGCCAATCACGATCCGGCTGCCCGGAATGTTGGCCTGTGCGATCAGCCCCTGATCACGCAGTTCATCGCGCCAGCCGCCGACAATATAGAGCGCCGCGCCGCTGCGCTTGATCTGCGTCATGTAGCTCGACGCGCTGCCTTCGGCCCAGAAGGTGCTTTGCAGTTGCGGGCTGAAACTGTCGCGGAACGGGAGTGCCTTCCACACCTCGAACAGCGGCACCCCGCGCTGGTGCTGCTCCGCTGCGGCGCGCAACAGGACCTTGCCTTCGTCCCCCGCAAGCGGCGGGATCGCCATGTCCTGCTCGATCGTCCGGGTCGGGCCGGTTCCCCACTGCGCGAAGATGCCGCCGCGCCGCATCGCATCGTACTTGTTCCACGAGAAGCACCCGGAAAACACTGCTTTGAGGTGCGGCGACCCAACCGTCATCGCGTGCATCGCCGCGTCGCCGGTGTTGGAACAACCGTAGATTCCGACCTTGCCAGTCGACCACGACTGGCTCGCCAGCCATTCCATCACCTCGAAGGCATCGTGCGCCTCGTTGCGGTCATGGTAGCCGCGCATGGTCCCGAACGACTGCCCGTTCCCGCGCCGCGCGACCTGGACCACGACGTAACCGTGATCAGTCAGCCCTGGCATCGAACCGAACCCGGCCTTGCGCGGCCCCACGCCATCGCCGGGCATCTGAGAGGTTCTAAGCGTATGGTGCCAGATTACGGGGAAGCGGCCCTCGGCGGCCTTGCCGCCTCGCGCCGGCCGCGCGACCAGCACCGCCAGCCGTGTGCCATCGCGCATCGGCAGGTAAAATGTATCGGTGACCTGTTCGGTGTAGGCCTTGGGCGGCTGGTAGTGTCCGAACGAGGATTCGACCCCTGCCGCCAATGTTGCAAGAGATGGCTGCGCTTGCGCCCCGGCCGCCGCAAGAACGAGGGCCAGGACGACAAGCGCGCGCCGCATCAGAAGGACTTTCGCACCGACACGGCAAACAGCCGGCCAATCGGATCGGCCGAGGTGGCATCATAGCCGCCGCTGCCGTTGCCGCTTGGCGCGATATTCACATAGGGCGGGCGTTCGTTGAGCAGGTTCCGCACTTCAAAGCCGAAGGTCAGCCCCGAGTCAAAGAAGCCCGAAGCACTGCGATCGCCGATCTTCCAGCTGAGCGAGAGATCGACCGGATCATAGCTGCCGACGTTTTGCACCGGATTTGATGCGGTGTTGCGATAGCCGTTGACATGGACCCACTGCACCCGCGCATTCAGCGGCCCATGCTCCCAGGTCACGCTGCTGCGGATCTTGAAGCGAAGCGGGTTGAAGATCGTGTTGAGCTTGTCGACCATCGGCGCGCTTGGCGCGACCGAGACCTGATAGCTGGTCAGGTAAGTGCCGCCGGTCGCGATGATCAGCCGGTCGCCATTCCCAAACGTGGTCTGGTAATCGGCGGTAAAGTCGATGCCCTTGGTTCGTGATGCACCCAGGTTCTGGCCCCGGCCATCGACGAACACGGTGACATTTGCGGCGCCACCGGCAGGCAAGGTCCCCACCACGCCAATGCCCGCGTTGATGTAGTTCTGCACCTGCTGTCCTGCAGCTGCGCCCTGGTACAACACGTTGGTCCCCGCGTAGAACGGAACTTCGCCCAGGATTGCCAGGTT
>Ga0114940_10000821_pt1 | contig 12733 bp, 11 predicted proteins | sample ColdCreekSource_FD_87195 | JGI IMG/M metagenome (GOLD analysis project Ga0114940, IMG submission 87195) | Groundwater microbial communities from Cold Creek, Nevada to study Microbial Dark Matter (Phase II) - Cold Creek Source | ecosystem: Environmental > Aquatic > Deep subsurface > Groundwater ... | reverse complement strand
TGGTGACAGGCGTTTGCGAAACGGATTTTTCTGGCTACCCAGATTGTCGCGATGACACCATGAAAGCCATGCAATTGGCGCTGTCATTAGGTATGGATAAACGGTTTTTGATTGAGACGCCGTTGATGTGGATAGACAAGGCGGACACCTGGGCGCTGACGCACTCTCTAGGCGGGCAAAAGCTAGTTGATTTGGTGATTGAACATACCCATACTTGCTACCTAGGCGATCGCTCTCATCGTCATGCTTGGGGTTACGGCTGTGGTACTTGCCCCGCGTGTGATTTACGGGCTAAGGGCTACGAGCGTTGGGTGGCAGCAACCGTGTAAGTTGCGGCGTTTGCATCGTTTACAGCACTAGCAGTCGTTGATTTTTCAAGCGTCCACGTTGTGTTGTGAAATGCTGCAACGCTTGGTCTATGAGCTATAGATATAATAGCGCCCTTGGCAAGTAATACGCCGGCAATGAGCTTTTTGTAGAGCGTATTTTCAGCTTCTACATCCAGCGCACTGGTTGCTTCATCAGCAAATATCCATTGTGGTTTTTTGAGCAGCACGCGGGCAATCGCTAAGCGTTGTTGCTCACCGCCAGAGAGCATTTGACCCCATGCTTCTGTGTCGTCTAAACGGTTTGCCATTTGTGGCAGCAATGCATCAGTCAAAGCTGTTTGTAGCGCAGCATCGTCATACTTTGAAGCGGCTTCTGGGTAAGCCAATGCATCGCGCAACGTGCCGTTAGGAAAATACGGATGCTGTGGAATGAACATGGCGTTCGCAGGCATGTGAATTTGCCCTTTGCTGAATGGCCAGATGCCAGCAAAGGCGCGGAACAGGGTTGACTTTCCGCTGCCAGACGGACCACTGAGCAAAATCGCATCGCCCGCTTGCGCATTGAGAGCCGCGTGTGCAAGCAGCACTTTACCGTTGGGGAGTGACAGCGTTAAATCGTTCGTCGATAGATCGTTTGAGTCAGCATCAACGAGAGTTTGGTTGGAAAGTAAACTTTCACTCTTTGACATGCTTTCGTCAAAACTGGTCAATCGGTCCGTCGTGGCGCGCCAGCTGGCAAGGCCGCTGTAGCTATCTACAAACCAACTCAATGAATCTTGCACCTTGCCAAACGCGCTGGCAATTTGCATCAACTGCCCAAGCTGAATTGCACCGCTGAAAAAGCGAGGTGCAGCAACGATAAACGGAAAAATAATCGCGGCTTGGCCAAAAAAACTGGTGAACCAAATCAAGTTCTTTTGTGCCTTGATAAGTGCCAAATAGTTGCTGATGACGGTCGTAAACCTCGTATCTAACTGGGTTTTCTCAACGCCTTCGCCTTTGTCTAAGGCAATAGATTCGCTGTACTCACGCACGCGCACCATGTGGTGGCGGAAATCTGCTTCGTATTTTTGTTGGAAGAAGTTTAGGCTGATTTGCGACCTGCCGATGTAGTGCGTTAACACACTGCCAACCAAACAATAAATCACCGCAGCCCACAGCATGTAGCCAGGTATGGTGTAGCTACTGCCACCCAAAGTAAACGAAAAAGCGCCGGAAAGTCCCCAAAGAATGCCCACAAAGCTGACCAATGTGACGACTGAATTGAGCAAACCCATACACAGCGAAATCGTCTGTGTGGTGAACTGGTTCACGTCTTCAGAAATCCGCTGGTCAGGGTTGTCTGTATTGATAGCGTTGGTACCCACACCCTCTGATTTAGTGAAGCGGGTGAGTTCTAATTTGTAAAAAGTTTGGTTACTCAGCCAACGCTGCAAGTAGTAACTCGTCATCCACTTTCGCCAGCGCATTTCTAGTATTTGCGTGAGGTAAAACTTATACACAGCAATCACAATGCCGCCAAAAGCCAAATAGCTAAACACGCCCATTTGCTGCCAAAAAACGGTTTCATTTTTCGCTTGCAAAGCGTCGTAAAAAACACCGTTCCAGTCGTTGAATTTAACGGCAACGTAAACAGTCGCTAAATTCAGGGCAACTATTGCCAGCAGCAGCCCACGCGCTTGCCATTTTTGATCAGACTGGAAGTAAGGCATGGCCAGCTTGATAACGCGTTTGACGAAGGCGTTGAAAGATTGAAATTTTGCAAATAATTGCATTTCAGTTCCTCATAAAAATGATGATTTAACGCTATTAATTATTTGACACACCACTAGCCACATGGCCAGATGGCACATGCATAGCGGCAGAATTGACGTGACCTGTTTGGTCGTCAAAAAAGAAGTCTGGCTCAAACTCGCGCAAAAACTCGCCCTTAGCCAAACCGCCTAAAAACATGGCTTCGTCCACTTCAATGTTCCAATTCATCAAGGTGCGAATCGCTCGCTCATGCGCAGGTGCGCTGCGGGCGGTGACAAGGGCAGTGCGCAGCCGCATGGTTGGCGTGCCTTCTTGCTGCAAGCGGTGCAAGGCTTCAAGCAGGGGCTTGAATGGACCGCCGCTGAGCGGTAAGTTGGCATTGTCTTTTTCGTGTTGTTGAAAGGCAGACAAGCCTTGCTCTTGGAAAACACGCTCCGCCTCGTCACTGAAAAGTACGGCGTCACCGTCAAAAGCGATACGCACTTCGTTGGGGTGCGCGCTGCTGGCGTGGGTGGATTGTGGATAGACCTGCGCAGCGGGTACGCCGGCTTCAAGCGCGGCGCGTACGTCGCTCAAATGTGTGGATAAAAACAAATTAGCATGCAGTGGCTTGAGGTAACGCCACGGCGGCTGTCCGCGTGTGAATGTGCCACGCTGAACGTTCAATCCGTAATGCTGTGCCGATCTGAAAACCCGCATGCCAGAGACGGGGTCGTTGCGCGACAGAATGACAACTTCGACACGTTTGATGTCATCAGTATTGAACGCAAGCAGCTTTTTAACCAGTGAAAACGCCACGCCAGGCTTGGCAGGCTCGTCTAGCTTGGCAAGCTGCAAGTCCATGTAGGCGCGGTCATCGCCTTGTTCAAAAACTTCGTTTTCTTGTTCAAAGTCGAACAAAGCGCGGGATGAGATGGCAACGACGAGTTGCCCGTTTAGATTGGTAGCCATACCGCGAGTTTAATAGACTCGCTCCCTCTAACAAAGGCTTAGGCTTGCAATAGCCCCAAGTTCTTGCAAAGTGCCAATGTCGGTACGCTTTGGTTCATAGTGTAAAAGTGAATGGCTGGCGCACCGCCTTTGATCAGCTCTTCACACAAACTGCTCACCACATCCAAGCCAAAAGCTTTGATAGAGGCGGTATCGTCACCAAAAGCGTTCAGGCGCAGACGAATCCAACGTGGAATCTCAGCGCCACAAGCGTCTGAAAAACGCATCAACTGCGTTGAGCTGGTGATGGGCATGATGCCTGGAATCACCGGGATGGTGATGTTGTGCTTGGCGCACTCTTCCATGAAGTGAAAGTAAGCCGCTGCGTTATAGAAATACTGAGTGATGGACGAATCCGCCCCCGCTTTGACCTTGGTCACAAAGGCTTGCATGTCAGCCTCAGGCGATTTTGCCTGTGGGTGGATTTCTGGGTAACTAGCCACTTCAAGGTGAAAAGCGTCGCCTGTCTCAGCGCGGATGAATTCGACCAAGTCGCTGGCGTAGTGAAACTCGCCTCCCGCGCCGTAGCCACTTGGCAAGTCGCCACGCAGCGCTACCAAGCGTTTCACGCCATTGGCACGCAATTCTGCCAATTGTTCGCGTACAGTGGCTTTGGTTGCGCCTACGCAGGAGAAGTGCGACGCAGCATCCACGCCTTCAGCCAAAATTTCATTGACTGTGCCAAACGTGCCGGCTTGGGTTGAGCCGCCTGCACCGAAGGTGACAGAGCAAAACTGTGGCTTCAGCGGATACAAAGCTTGGCGCACCACGCGTAGCTTTTCAAAGCCTTCTGGTGTTTTAGGGGGGAAAAACTCTAAACTGATCGGTAATTTGTTAGATGAGTTAGTTGTCATACTGATTCTCTCAATTTGTCTTATTTTGTTTTTGCGTTTGCTTTGGTTTCAGTTTTTGAAGCATGAATAAAAAACTCGCGGTTACCGTCCCCACCTTGAATGGGAGACTCCAACCAAGCGTGAACCGTCAAACCTTGTTCTTCATAAGCTTCGCGCACACGCTTTTCAACCTGCTCATACAAAGCCGCTTCACGCACGATACCGCCTTTGCCGACCTGCCCAAAATTCAGCTCAAACTGCGGTTTTACCAGCATCACCAAGCAGCCATTTGGCTTTAGCAGTGGTGCAATGGCGGGTAAAACAAGGGTTTGGGAGATGAACGACAGGTCGCCGACGATGAAGTCAAATTCCGCAATAAAATCAGGTTGAAATAAGTCACTAACCGGCGTATTTATTGCCTGAGAAGCTATATTTTTAGGAGTAAATTCAGCCCTATCATCGCCATAGTCATGGTCATCAAACTCTGAATCTTCATCCAAATCTGCATCAAGGTCTTCTTCACCCGAAAGTAATTTACTAATTTCTGTTGCAATCGCACCTGGTTCACGTGCGTTCACACGTTCAAAGCACAAAACGCGTTCGTCCGAGCGCAGTTTGTCATGCAATTGACCAAAGCCTACGTCCACACCAACGACTCGCGCAGCACCTTGCTGGAGCAGGCAATCTGTAAAACCGCCGGTTGATTGACCCACATCTAAGCAAGTTGAACCCGAAACTGACAAGCCAAGCGTTTGCAGCGCGCCTTCTAGCTTCAAACCACCGCGTGAGACGTAGCGGGCTTCGGCATCGTTGAGCAGTTCAATTTCTGCGTCGTCCGGCAAGATGTCGCCGTTTTTGGCGATACGTTGCCAATAAAGTGCTGAGCCTGAGCTGCTGGCAGCGCCGCTTTCCGACCCGATAACTGCACCACTCATCGCCCCCTGCGCGGTGTGGTGGTGACCCAGTTTGAGCCACTGCACACCGCTGGCAATCAGCCGCTGCGCTTGTGCGCGGGTGCTGGCTAAACCACGATGGACGAGAAGTTGATCTGCACGCATGTAATAATTATTTCAGAAGTAAAAATAGCGCTAACCGGCGTATTTATTGCCTGAAGCGCTATTGTAATCATAGCAAATATTAACGTCCAATATAACGATATTGGACGTTAATGAATGCCAATTAATAGCGGTATGTATCCGCTTTGTAAGGGCCAGCTTTGTTCACGCCAATATAGTTGGCTTGCTCTGTGGTCAATTCAGTCAACACAGCGCCCACCTTTTTCAGGTGCAAACGTGCGACTTTTTCGTCCAAATGCTTAGGCAAAACATACACTTGGCCCACTTTATAATCTTTTGGTTTTGTGAACAATTCGATTTGTGCAATCGTTTGGTTCGCAAAGCTGGAAGACATCACAAAGCTTGGGTGACCCGTGCCACAGCCCAAGTTCACCAAACGGCCTTGCGCTAACAAGATGATGCGTTTAGATGGCTTTTTGCCAGATTTCGGGAAAATCACGTGGTCCACTTGTGGTTTTATCTCTTCCCACTTGCATTTGCTCAATGAAGCAACGTCGATTTCGTTGTCAAAGTGACCAATGTTGCAAACGATGGCGTTGTTTTTCATCGCATCCATGTGCTTGTAGGTGATGACGTTTTTATTGCCAGTTGCGGATACAAAAATATCGCACTTGTCAGCGGCGTATTCCATGGTCACAACTTTGTAGCCTTCCATTGCGGCTTGCAATGCGTTGATTGGGTCAACTTCAGTCACCCACACTTGAGCGCTCAAAGCGCGGAGTGCCTGTGCGGAACCTTTGCCCACATCGCCGTAACCAGCAACCACAGCAATTTTGCCGGCAATCATCACGTCAGTTGCGCGTTTGATCGCGTCAACCAAAGATTCGCGGCAGCCGTACAGGTTGTCGAATTTTGACTTTGTCACTGAATCGTTCACGTTAATAGCGCGCAATTTCAAAGTGCCTTTGGCAGACATTTCGTTCAAACGCAAAACGCCAGTGGTTGTTTCTTCGGTCACGCCCATGATGTTTTTCAAGCGGCGGCTGTACCAAGTTGGATCAACTTTGAGCTTTGCTTTGATAGCGTTGAACAAGCAAATTTCTTCTTCGCTGCCTGGCTTAGAAATAACTTTGAGATCTTTCTCAGCTTGAGTGCCCAAATGCATCAACAATGTAGCATCGCCACCGTCGTCCAAAATCATGTTTGGGCCTTCGCCAGCTGTGCCTTTTTTGCCGGTGAATTCAAAAATGCGGTGTGTGTAATCCCAGTACACGTCCAAGCTCATGCCTTTGTATGCAAACACTGGTGTGCCAGCAGCGACCAAAGCGGCAGCAGCGTGGTCTTGAGTTGAGAAAATGTTGCATGAAGCCCAGCGCACTTCTGCGCCCAAAGCTTGCAAAGTTTCAACCAACACAGCGGTTTGAATCGTCATGTGCAAAGAGCCAGTGATACGCGCGCCTTTGAGTGGTTGTGATTTGGCGAATTCTTCACGGATAGACATCAAGCCAGGCATTTCTGTCTCGGCGATGTTCAGCTCTTTGCGGCCAAAGGCGGCAAGGCTCATGTCTGCAACAGCGTAGTCTTGCTTGGCAGCAGCGACTACTGCATTAACAATGGCTTTAGCAGTTGCAGCTGGCTTGATTGTTGATTTTGGTGCTGCTTTTTTCTCGGCAGTAGTTTTTGATTTCGATGATTTCGCTTGAGGCTTCATAGCTCACTCCAAATATTTAAAGTTAAATAGATAAGGTTAACCACGGTGGCTATGAAGAAATTCTTTTTGGGAGAACTCACCTCACAGAACAGTGGGTGAGCGCGGTTGCTGCAGTGCGGCTGAACTTTAAGGCTTCAACCTAGCATGCTGTCCGAGCCTCGTTCAACGGTTTGAACTGCATCGCTCCTCGGATTAACCCTGATTATATCTAGAAACTAAAAAAGCCGCAAAAACCTAAGTCTTTGCGGCTTTTGCAGAACATTAAATCGGTTTAACGATTTTGTGGGTAATAAATACGCTCACGTGGTTGGCGACGGTCGCGGCGCTCAGAACGGATACCCTGGCCCGCTTGGTCAAGCGCTGCGTTGAGGCGTGCAAACTCGTCTTGCGACAAAAAGCCATCAGCTAGAAACTGGCGCTCTTGGTTGCTGATTTGCTTTTGTTGTGCCATTAAATTAATAAACTCGTCTTTGGTAATGCGCCCATTGTTCACACCTTCAACGATTCTGTCGACTTGCTGCTCTTGACGATCATTGATAGCGGCAGAAGCGCGCTGGTTGTTTTCAACCACCAGTTGCCGTTGCTTTTCGCGCTCCAAGAAAGCTTTTTCGCGAGCGAGGAAAGCACGTTCGCGCTCTAACCAATAGTTTTCACGCTCTTGGAAACGCTCTTGAAAGCGGTCTTGAAATTGACGATCCCGATCACGGTTGCGCTCCCAGCCATCGTCTGCACGGCCGTCTCTGTTATCTCTGTGTCCTTGGATGGCAGCTGTGCTGGCTGGCGGCGGCATAGCCACTGGCGGTGCCACCACAACAGGCGCGACACGTACTGGCGCTACTTGTGCAGGTGCTGGAGGGACAACGATGCCTGGGCCGGTGATGATCAAACTCCAATCAGGGCCCGCCGCTTGGGCTGCCATGGCAGCTGTAGCCAAAAGGGCTGCGCTGGCGATTTTTAGTAAATTGAGTTTTTTCATGTTCTTTTTTCCTTATAGGTTATGCAATTAGCGCAATCAGTTAAAAATAATTGATTTGCGCTACTTTAACGCGGCTGCCCCTTAGGTCGTGGACGTGTTCCAGCGGTAACGACCAGCTCTACGGCTGTTTCTTTACGAATAATGCCAAATTTCTCACTGTTTCCGGGTTTGATGCTGGACACTTGTGTCAAAAGTTCCGAAACGTTACGAACGGGTTTTCCGGCGATACTCATAATAATGTCCCCTGGCACAATGCCCGCTTTGGCCGCTGGAGCACCCTGCAAAACACCGGTGATGATGACACCTTGTAAAGCTTCGCCCGATTTTGATGAATTTTTGATTCCAAACGTAACGGCTAACTCGGGCGACAGGTCTTGCGGCTCCACACCAATCCAACCGCGTGTCACCACGCCGTCTTTCACAATGCCTTCCATCACCTGCTTGGCGGTGGACACGGGAATCGCAAAGCCAATGCCTAAACTGCCGCCAGAGCGTGAATAAATCGCGGTGTTGATACCCTGCAAATTGCCATTCACGTCCACCAGCGCACCGCCTGAGTTGCCGGGGTTAATAGCCGCATCGGTTTGAATGAAGTTCTCGAACGTGTTGATACCCAGCTGGTTGCGCCCCAACGCGCTCACAATGCCGCTGGTCACCGTTTGCCCCACGCCAAACGGGTTACCAATCGCCAGCACTTGGTCGCCCACTTGCAGCGCGTCAGAGTTGCCCAACACGATGGCGGGTAACTTATCTAATGTGATTTTGAGGATGGCGAGGTCAGAATCAGGGTCTGTGCCAATCACTTTGGCAATGGTGCGGCGGCTGTCGTTCAAGATCACTTCAATTTCGTCCGCACCTTCCACAACGTGGTTGTTGGTCAAAATATAGCCATCTGTGCTCACAATCACGCCGCTGCCCAAACCCGCTTGCTGTGGATCGGAGCCTTGACCACCTTGGTTGCCTTCGCCTCTTTCGCCAAAGAAGAATTTAAACCATGGGTCGTCCATGCGCGAATTTTTCACAGCGTTTTTGCTGATGTTCAAGCTCACCACGGCTGCAGACGCTGTTTGTGCCGCTGTTCTGAAGCTGCCCACAGGCGCAGCGCCAGCAGCTTGCGCAGGCGCTTCCGTCACCGAAATGCCAGCCACCTGCGTTTTTGAGCTGCCCAGCCACGCGCTTGAATGACCCAGCCAAGCCGGCTTCAGCGTAGTGACGATAAATAGCGCCGCAAGTAAAACGGTCACTGCTTGTGAGAAAAAGAGCCAAAATCGTTTCATAGTGCGTCATTGTCCATGTAAAAGTGGCAAATTTGCCTTTGTTTGCCTTTGTAATTAGCAAAGTAGGGGCACAATGGCAAAATTCCATACGTTCCATACACGATTACCGTGACAAAATTCATGACGGACAGACAAGCCCTACTCGCCGCCTTCAACACCCTGCTGCAGCCCGAACGCTTCACCGACTACGGCCCTAACGGCTTGCAGGTCGAAGGCAAAGCGCAGATTCGCAAAATCGTCAGCGGCGTCACAGCCAGTCGCGCCTTGATAGAAGCAGCCATCGAAGCCAAAGCCGACGCCATCTTCGTTCACCACGGCCTGTTTTGGCGCGGACAAACGGGCGTGGTCACAGGCTGGATGAAAGAGCGCCTGAAACTGCTGCTCGCCCACGACATCAACCTTTATGCCTACCACCTGCCGCTAGACTCCCACCCCGAGCTGGGTAACAATGCCCAATTAGGCCAAAAACTCGGATTTATCACTCCAAAAGCGGCGGAAAGAGGTGAGATTTCCCACTTTGGCGACCAATCACTGGGTTGGCTGACAAATATTGGGCGAAACAGCGATACAAATGCGCAAAATCGGTCCTTTTCCCCCGAAAACCTGCAAAAACACCTAGAAAATACCCTAAAAAGACCAGTATCCTCCGTATTTGCTGCCTCAGTAGCTATTAAAAATATAGCATGGTGTACGGGGGGTGCACAAAGCTATTTTGAAGCTGCCATCGCCGCAGGAGCTGATGCTTTCATCACCGGTGAAATGTCCGAGCCCCAAGCGCATTTAGCCCGCGAATGCGGCGTTGCCTACTTCGCCTGTGGCCATCATGCGACTGAGCGCTACGGTGCGCCAGCGGTGGCGGCTCATGTGGCGGAACAGCTTAATTTGCAACATGAATTCATTGAAATCGATAATCCAGCGTAAAAAATGAAACCCATCGCAATCACCATGGGCGATCCGTCCGGCATCGGCCCTGAAATCATCGTCAAAGCGTTCATTCACGAGCCTGAGCTGACTCAAAACTGCTTTGTGGTGGGTGATGTGGCGGCAATGCGGCGGGCGGTTGGGTTTGTTACATCAGGCTACGAATCTGCTATCAAAATTGAAGCGATTCTAGAGGCTGAAATTGGCACTCAGCCGGCGTATTCATTGCCTGAGCTGCTATCAATAAAGGTACTACAAATAGGTGAGCTTCAAGAGGGTGTCATTGATGCTGAGCCTTTCGAAATCGGCAAAATCAGCGCCAAGTCGGGCAAAGCTGCGGCAGATGCGGTGGTATGGGCGGCTCGGGCGGCTTTGAAGGGGCAGATTGCGGCGCTGGTGACCGCACCGCTGCACAAAGAGGCGTTGGCGTTGGCGGGGGTGAAGTTTCCTGGACATACCGAGCTGTTGCAGGCAGAATCTGCTGCTTTTTTAGGCAAAAGCATAGAGCAAGTACCCGTTCGGATGATGCTGGCGAACGAGGAATTACGCACTGTTTTGGTGAGCATCCACATGTCGCTGCGGGACGCGATTGAGGCTGTTTCTTACGAAAACGTGCTTGAAACTATTCGTATAACGCGTGATTTTTTACACAGAACCGTTGGTGAAAAGTCACGTCAGCGCATCGCTGTGGCTGGTTTGAACCCGCATGCGGGTGAGGGCGGTTTGTTTGGGCGGGAGGAGATGGAACTCATTTCACCCGCCATTGCAGCGGCTCAAGCGGAAGGCATCGACGTGGTCGGGCCGTTTGCGCCAGACACGGTTTTTATGCGCGCCAGAACCAAAAATCTAGATAAAAAAATCAATAACATCAAGCAGTTAGGCGAGTTTGACGCCGTGATTGCGATGTACCATGACCAAGGACTGATTCCTGTGAAGTATCTTGGTGTGGAACAGGGCGTTAATGTGACGCTGGGCTTACCGCTGGTACGCACCAGCCCTGACCACGGCACAGCGTTTGACATTGCTGGGCAGGGTATTGCGGATGCTGCTAGCTTGATTGCGGCGATCAAAATGGCCAAGAATTTGGTCAAAGTTTGACGAAAACTGCTCAAATTCGTTAAATCAAGGTTTATAGATCGATTTTATAGTCGATTTTTAGTCTATTTATGCCTTTAGTCGGCGTATTTACTGCCTACGCAGCTATAAAATAAATAGCAAATATGAGATGAATATTAGGAAATAAGTTTCTCAAGTTCCCCTTCATTTGAAGGGGTGGCGCGAAGCGACGGGGTAGTTGTTGCTCGCTGAAGAGCTACCCCGCCCGTTGGGCACCCCTTCAAATGAAGGGGAAGTAAGCCCAAAGATGCGCTTACTTCTTCAAGCTGTCGCGAATTTCACGCAACAAAACGACGTCTTCAGCAGGTGCGGCTGGGGCTGCAGCGGCTTCGGCTTTCTTCATTTTGTTCATTTGTTTGACCATCAAGAAGATGACAAAAGCCAAAATTGCAAAATTCACTGCGATGGTGATGAAGTTACCGTAGGCGAATACAGGCACGCCGGCTTTTTTGAGTTCCACCAAATTCATCGCCGTGCCAGCAGGCACTTTGCCCAAAACGGTGAACATGCTGGAGAAGTCCAGGTTGCCGAAGATTGCGCCTACGATAGGCATGATCAAGTCATTCACCATGGAATCGACGATTTTGCCAAACGCGCCACCGATGATTACACCCACAGCCAAGTCCATCACATTGCCCTTGAGGGCGAATTCTTTAAATTCAGACATCATGCTCATAATTTGTTTCCTTGAGTTTTGTTAAAAAGCTAACGGCGCGATTATGACCTTTGTAAGTTGTCTGTCAACTTCGGTTTTTTGAGAACAAAAGCAGTAAAAAAGCGACTAAAAAATGCTGTTTTAGCCAGCTTTGAAGCATCTATAAAGCGTCCCTTGAGTTGATTTTGGTTTAAGCGGTCAGCTACAATACGGGGTTACCCCTTGATTTGCATCCCATTTCGTTAAATTTCACAAAAGAATGCACCTATGAGCGCAAGCGTCGATACCAGTAAAAGAACATGGCTTATAGCCTCCAGCTGCGCAGGCGCAGTGGGCGCAGGCTTTGTAGCCGTCCCCTTCGTCAGCAGTTTTTCCCCATCTGAGCGAGCCAAAGCGGCTGGCGCAGCTGTTGAGGTTGATATTTCTGCCCTAAAACCAGGTGAAAAGTTGACCGTGGAGTGGCGCGGTAAGCCGGTTTGGATCGTCAAGCGTACGCCCGAGCAGGTGGCTGCCCTCAAAGGCATTGATAACCAGTTGGCCGACCCTAAGTCAGAGCGTAAGCCAGAAGAGTTGACGCCTGAGTACGCCAAAAACGAAGCACGCTCCATCAAGCCTGAAATTTTTGTTGCAGTCGGTATCTGCTCGCACTTGGGTTGCTCACCTTCAGACAAGTTCACACCTGGCGCGCAGCCTTCGCTGCCCAATGATTGGACAGGCGGCTTCTTGTGCCCTTGCCATGGCTCTACTTTTGACATGGCTGGCCGCGTTTACAAAAACAAGCCCGCACCTGACAACCTAGAAATACCCCCGCACATGTATTTGTCTGACTCTCGCTTAATAATTGGCGAAGATAAAAAAGCTTAAGGTATAAAAATCATGGCCGTTTATAACGAAATTTCTCCAAACGCCTCCGCAGGCGAAAAATTGCTGAACTGGGTAGACAACCGTTTTCCAGCGTCCAAGCTCTACAAAGAGCATTTAAGCGAGTACTACGCGCCTAAAAACTTCAACTTCTGGTACATGTTTGGCTCATTGGCGCTGTTGGTGCTGGTGATTCAAATCGTCACAGGCATATTCTTGGTGATGCATTACAAGCCAGACGCTGCTTTGGCGTTTGCCTCTGTTGAGTACATCATGCGTGATGTGCCTTGGGG
>Ga0114940_10000820_pt1 | contig 12744 bp, 11 predicted proteins | sample ColdCreekSource_FD_87195 | JGI IMG/M metagenome (GOLD analysis project Ga0114940, IMG submission 87195) | Groundwater microbial communities from Cold Creek, Nevada to study Microbial Dark Matter (Phase II) - Cold Creek Source | ecosystem: Environmental > Aquatic > Deep subsurface > Groundwater ... | reverse complement strand
ATCGCTTCTCTTGGTGTGACATATCGAGCCATTGAGCGCAGCCTAAAGATTTGCTCTCATTATACCAAGTTATCTAGTAATATCTAGATATTACTAGATAATTAGCCTTCTATTTACAACAGTACATTGACACTGCCGCAATGTCCAACCATCAGCGATCGCTAAATCTATTTTGCCCTCTCCCAGTGCAGCGGTTGCATCTCGTCCGATTTCCCAGACTTCCACATTGATCCTGGGCGCAATCGATTGTAAACGGTTCATCAATCGAGGAATCAGAATAAATGCCCCATAATCATTAGTGGCAATCCGAATAGTCCGCTCGATCATACTGGGATTAAAAGGAGCCCGAGAGGTGAGCGCGCGTTCGATCTCGCCCAAAATTGTCTCCAGAGGTACGAGTAACTCCTGCGCTCTAGGTGTAGGAACCATCTGTAACCCATCCCTTACCAAAATGCGATCGCCTAATGCTAGCCGCAATCGTTTCAGTGCAGCACTGGTGGCAGGTTGACTCAGATGCAACCTTTTTGCTGTGCGAGAAACACTTCTTTCGGCAATTAGTGTGTGAAGAACTACTAACAGATTGAGGTCGAATTCTCGTAAATCCATTGGACAAATAAACTATATTCACATTATTGATTTGAATTATCTCATTTAGAAGATAATATCGGCTCTCTAAACTTCACTCTCAGCCCTGAACAGATCGACAGATTGCAGCAAGTTAGCCGCTTTAACTTACCCTTTCCCCACAATTTTATGGCATCTGCCATGTATAAAAGTGTAGTAGATGGTCAAAACGCGATCGAGTCAGGATTTACAGTCTACGGCTAAGTAATTAGGCGCATAGCTGGACTTATGCAAACACCTTCATGTTGCAGCAACCACTGTTTGCGCTTCAGTCCCCCGGCATAACCAGTGAGTTTAGCTTTAGCTCCAATAACTCGATGACACGGCACCACAATCGCTATTGGATTGAGCGAATTTGCCATACCCACTGCTCTAGCGGCAGTTGGCTTACCCAATTTTGTCGCGAGCTGCCCGTAGGAAACTGCACTACCCACTGAAATCGTCCGCAGCATCTGCCAAACCTGCTGCTGGAAATCGGTACCGCCAGCATTAATTGGAATATCATCCAAGCTGCCATAATCTCTGTCGAGATAGGCGCGCACTTTGCTACTAAATCCTTGTGGATCGATCGCATTCTCTAATTGCAATGATTCATATCGCTTGTAAAGTAACGCCATCATGCGCGGTTCATAGTCAGCAAAATCTAGCGAGCATAAACTTTTGCCATCAGAAATCAGGATAATTGTGCCTAGCGGTGAGGCAATTCGATCAATTAGAAGTTTCATATTATAGTGAATGGTAAAAATGTTGCTAGAGCTGAGAGACAGACTATCTAGTTCATCCTGCCGACCAGAGATACATTGCGGCATAAGCCCGCCACGGTCGCCAAGCCTCTGCCAGTTTCGATAACTTAGCTTTGGTCATCGGCTGTTCTCGTTTTTCCATCGCCCGCAGTAATGCTAAGTCACTAGCTGGAAAAGCATCGGGTTCACGCAGCGATCGCATAGCGATATAATGGGCTGTCCACTCGCCAATTCCTGGCAGTTTACACAATTGTTTAACGGCATCTTCGAGAGTTTGAAATCCTGTGAGAGTATGCGGATTTTCGGTCATGGCAGCAGCCAATGAGGTAATAGCTCGTGACCTAGCCTGAGTAATTCCCAACTTAGTCAAATCCTCACCAATCAATAGTTCTGGTCTGGGAAACACAAATCGCAATTCTGGAGCAGCCCAGGATGTATCGCTAGCAACTAATGGTTCACCATAAGTCGCTACTAGCCGACTAGCTAAGGTAGTAGCCGCAGCTACACTAATCTGTTGACCCAAAATAGCCCGCACTGCTAGTTCAAAGCCATCCCAAGCACCAGGAACCCGTAGCCCTGGTCGTGCTGTAACGACACTTGCTAGATATGGAGCACTAGCCAAATGTTCTGAAATCATCGCGGTATTAGCACTTAAATCAAAAATGCGCCTTAGTCTTTCCACAATTAACGCTAGCGCCGTAACTTTGGGAAACTGAATATTGGCAATTAAATAGTTTTTACCTCGCACTGGGCGGACTTCAATCACTCCATGACACTGTTCTAAAGCAATTGTGCGTTGATAGGAATTGATCGTTACAGATTCTATCCCTGGCATTGCTCTGCCTGCTAAAAACTGTACTAAAGTAGCCCAGTCATAGGGCGGACTAAAAGGTAACTTGAGGGTGATGTTTGGTGTTGGAGAGATTTTGCTAGCCACTGTTCGGATTTTTCGTAAAGCGCGCGGTGGTTTCTGATAGGTTTTCTGCATGGCATCATTAAAACGGCGAATACTAGCAAAACCAGCCGCCATTGCCACTTCTGTCATAGAGAAATCCGTTTCATCGATGAGCTGTTTCGCAAAAAGAATTCGGCGAGTTTGAGCAACAGTAACTGGCGATGCCCCTAAATGTTCGGTAAACAATCGGCGTAGGTGTCGATCACTCACCTCTAACTGGGAAGCTAATGTTTTCACTCCGCCTTCATCTAAGGCTCCAGCAGCGATCGCACTTAATGCTCGATCAAACACCGTTGATGTTGCCCCCAGCCGCCCCAGCAAGTTTGGAGAAATTTCGGGACGACAGCGCAGGCATGGCCGAAATCCCGCTCCCTGAGCCGCTGGTGCCGAAGGCATGAACAGGCAATTTTGCCGCTGGGGCGTACGCGCAGGACAAATTGGACGACAATAGATTTTGGTAGTCAGCACTGCTGTGAAGAAATGCCCGTCAAATCTGGCATCTCTAGTCTGTAGCGCTCGATAACAAATGTCTTGGTCAAGTTTCATGGTTCCAGCATAAACTTGATTTTTGACAAAATCTAGCTGTTTTCGGACATGAATGTTGCTATGTATTTCAAGATCCTAGTTAAAATCGTTACGCGATCTTTGATGAGGCTTACTAAATTTCATCCCAACCGCTGACACCTGTACTCATCACATAACTAGTTACTCCAGCCTCAAAGAAATTAGCTTTAGTATGACCTTCTTTTTTCGTGTCAGAAAATCGCTCTAAGTGTTTATATGGGCTTTTTTTGTAGATATCTTCTGAGTACAAAGGTTCTAAGCCAATAGAACGCAAGCGCAGGTTAGCCATATATTTTGTGTAGTGTTCGGTGCTAGCTGCGGTGATGCCTAGAACGCTGTCTCCCACAATATGATTTGTCCAACGGCATTCATGCTCTACAGCGGTGTCGAACATTTCGTAGATTTGCTCTAGAGAATGAGGAAATAATTGCATCGCTTCGGGAAGCAGTTTCTGATAAAGTCGGACGTGGCTTAATTCGTCCCGGTTGATCATCTTGAAAATGTCAGCACTACCTGGCATGAGCAATCGTGTCGCTAAATTGTAGAAGTAGATAAAGCCGTTATAGAAATAAATTCCTTCTAATAGATAGTCTGCCAACAGAGAAACAAAATAGTTTTCTGTTGTGGGATCATCTACATATTTTTGATAAATCGTAGCAATAAATTTACAACGATCTGCTAAGACTTTATCCGTGCGCCAAAAATCATATACTGATGAACGGCGATCGCTGGGAATTACTGTTTCGATGATATACTGATAGCTCTGGTTGTGCATTCCCTCTTGAGAAATTTGTTCTGCCATACAGACACTAACTTCTGGAGCGGTGACGCAGCTCTTGATATGAGGAATATTACAGGTTTGAACTGAGTCTAAAAAGGTTAAATAACTCAGAATGCCATCATACGCACGACGCTCTTGGGTAGTTAAATTCCAATAGTCGGTTACATCCTGGGTAAGATCTAATTTTTGCGGGATCCAGAAGTTTTCACGCATCTGTTGATACAAACCAGTTGCCCAAGAATATCGAACATCATTGAGCTGCATCAAGTTGGTAGTATTACCAAACCAAATAGAGCGATTTTCAACTCTGTCATCCCCACCTGGATTAAAAATCAGGTTAGCTGACATTGTTTCTTGAGGTTTTGATAAAAAAGAAGTCATAAAAACAAGAATTAAAAGTTAACGCTATATACGGTGTTATAGCCTAACAAAAATATGAACTAAAACACTATAAAGAGGATCAGCTATTACGCATTTAAATTTAATTATTATGGATGACGAGGGGACGGGGAGAAAGGGAGGCTGGGGGAGCTTTCAAGGGCATGTTTTTAAAATATGCGATCGCTTGACATTTAATACAGTCTCTGCAATATACGCGATCACACTGAACTAATAAATTGATCGCATTACTATATCTATCGCTCTTCTAATCCTACCGCTTTAGCGATTGCTGGCAAACTCTTCCTTTTAAGGTCACTTATTAATCCCAACTGAAGATATTTAAAGGATTCGTAGGCTCTCACTTGTATGAATAAATCTCTATATAGTTCACAATAAGTATTTACACATTGAACTGTTGATCGAGGGGAGCGAAGCTTAATCATAGTCTATGTCTAACTTTCAAGCTTCTTTCCTCATTTCACCTTCTCTACTTTGACAGAAGTGAGCTAATTAGCGCAGGCTACACACCCATCACTGGACTCTTTGAAATCGTCTTTTTGGACAGTACGAATATAGTAAACTGCTTTGCAACCTTCTGACCAAGCCATTACTAGTGTGTCAAAAATATCGATCGCTTTGACCGCTCTTTCTGGTTCATCGGGGAAATAAACCCCCTGGTTAAGATTAAAAAGTAATTCCATCGAGATTCCTGTATCGATCCACTGTTGCATAGTGGCAACTGCCTTGACTACTTTCTTTTGATCTAGGCTTTTGTTTTCGTGATAGTACCAAAAACATTCTTGCAGAAATGGTGGTGCAATGGGAACAGTTCCTTTTGCCCACTTATCGTAAAAGAACTTGCTGTAAACAGGTAAAATACTGGCGGTGCATCCCTGTACCAGGGAAGAAGAAGTATTAGGTGCGATCGCTGTAATATGGGAATTGCGAATCCCGTAGGTCTGAACATCTGCCGATAATGTGACCCAACGCTCTGTATCGTGAGCAATGCTTAAAATGGATTCTAAAGATTTGGCACCAAGTAGTTTTCCTTTACTCCATTCGCTACCAGGAAAAGCTTTGTATGCACCTCTCTCTTTGGCTAATTCCATTGAAGCATGGGTACACCAATAAGCAACGTCTTCAAACAAATTACTAATTTCGGACAAACTTTCGTAGGTTAAATGGCGTTTGGCTAACCAGTCTGCTAATCCCATACAGCCAACCCCAATAGTGCGGTATTTATCGTTATGAGCTTTACTGGCTGCAAAAGGAGGGTTGGTCAGATCAATGGTGTTATCTAAAATTCTGACTCCCAATTGAGAGATATCAGGTATTTCTGTCTCTGTAACATTGGCGAGATTGATCGAAACGAGATTGCAATTGTGAACAATAATTCCTTCGGCAATAAAGTGATGACCGTTAGGAATATTTAAATCGTAAACTTGTGCTTGGCCAATATACTCTATTGCGACTACTTCTGAAGTTCTTCTATATGTTGGTTTTTCAGTTTTTCTAGAACGTTTGATTTGCTCGTATTTGTTAGTTTTATCGGGACAAAGATCGAAGCCGATAACCTCCATAAAGCGTTCTACTGCCCAACCTGTAATATTTAAATTACCCTGAGAACGTCCTCGACTGCTTAAGTAGTAATAACCAACTGTTGAAGGAATACCGAAGCAATCAAGACATTCTCGAACATCGTTTAAAAGTTTGAGACTTGCGCTAGATAATTGAATAACGGGATAGTTTCTTGAATTAGAAGGATTCTGAACGCATCCATCCGCACTAAATAAACCACTGAGGATACTTGCTAGTCGATCAGCCGGTAAAGATTTAATTAGATTCCCTAGTTTTTTGGTTGCACCTTTTCCTGTTGTTAATCCATATTCTTGGGTAAGATATTCGCGGAAAGATTGTTTATTCGTTACCCAAGATTTAACGCCAGTTCGTTTGTCAATGCGAATATGCGGTGTTCCCTTTTGACTGGCTGAAGGATGATAAGCAGTAGTTTCATGAATTCTTGCCATTTCTGCGACTACTTTTTCAACAGCCAGAGTTTCGTGAGAGCCGAAACAAACTCCAATCGATTTATCTAAAATCCAGCCATCTCCGATTAACCAACCGATTGCTGCATCACTAAGATTGCGAGAAACACTATGAAATTCTGGTAAAGACCATTGAGGAACTTGAATTTCTAATCTATCGCCTATCTTAATTTCATCTAAAGTCAACCATTGACGGTGACGATTTTGTGAGCCATATCTGGCTAAAAATTTATGATTACCCGTTGCTTCAATGATGCGTCCATTTTTTAGCGTTAGACGATAGACATCTTTAACACCATTATCAATGAGTTTGGCTGTTTCAAAATGATAAACAGGCCTAAAGTCTCGATCTGACTCAAAAGGTACTAATACTCTTTGACCTTCGCATTTTTCAATCGCTTTCCAACCTTTTTCCGTCAAAACTTTCGTTCCTGCTGCCAAGCAAGTATGAGCTTCGACTCCTGGAGAAACGTTACTGAAGGATTCGCAGCATAAATTTACTCCAGGAATATAGCCTTCGTGCTGATTAGGATTGCCTCGATTAATTGTATCTTTGAAAGCAAGATAGGGCATTCCCGTCTCTACCTGCGATCGCATGATATGCTTAAATAAATCGCGGGCATCAACTTGTTTGTAAAGAGTTATTTTATTGCCTAGTTCTGATTCAATCTGGTTATAGGCAATTTCAAAATTTTCGCCCCATAATTGCGCTAACTCGATGCCCAATTTTTCTCTAACTTCATAAGGATCAACCAGTGTCCACTTTTGTTTAGCAACTACTCGACGCATAAATTCATCGACGATTACCAATTGAGGAAACACATCATAAGCCTTGCGTCGGCGATCTCCATTTTCGGCCTGCATTTCTAAAAATTCAGGGACATCTAAGTGCCAGATATCTAAACCAATAGTTACGGCACCAGCTCTACGCCCGCCTTGGTTGACAGCGATCGCTGTGTTATTAAGCAGCTTAATCCAAGGAATAACGCCACCTGAAGCATTCTCCTTCTTCATTACCCAGCTACCAGTAGCTCGAATGCGACTGACATTAACACCAACGCCACCACCATTTTTCGAGATCCGAGCAGCGTTAGTAATTTCAGCAAAAATACTCTCTAGACTGTCATCCATACCGATGATAAAACAACTACTAAGAGAGCCTTGAGGAACTCTTAGATTAGCTAAAATCGGTGTTGCTAAAGAAATTTTACGTAGTGCGATCGCTTGATAAAACTGCTTTGCGATCGCTAATCTGTCTTCTGGCTTTTCCCCGGAGGCTAATAACAGCGCACAGGTTAAATAAGCTTCTTGGGGCAGTTCATTAGGCAATAAATAACGCTTAGTGAGCAAAACCGCCCCTGCGTAATCGTAATCTTTATCCCATTCTGGGTTTATCCAATTGCCCGCTGCGGCTAATTCGCTAGCAGAATAACTTAAAATATTGCGATCATAACGTTTGGCATCAACTTGAGATTGAACCGTCGCCTGATAATTTCCATAGCCATAGCCTCGGCTAACGATTACATCCTTCCAAAGACTCCACATATGAAGCCTACCTGCAACATAACGCCATTCTGGTTCTGAAGGGCTACACATTCCCAAGGCACAGTCAATCAAATTGTCTTGAATATCTCTGGTAGTAACACCATTACGCAAGCGTGTAGTTAGCCCCGCTTCGAGGGTTATAGGATTAACGTCCTTTCCAGCACAAGCCCATTCAACAACAGAACGAATTTTAGTAATATTGAGCAGAGCTTTTGAACCATCTCGCCTAATTACCTTGATGCCCTCAGTTTCCGAAGTTTTCCCGTCCAAATTGCCTTTGGATACTGGGTCTGTCTTTGCTAAAATGCTTGTTAGCGATAGGGTTGGCTGCATACGTAGGACTAAAACAATTAGATTAAATCTGGTCTTCTACTATAACTTAACTTTAGTCACATTTAGCCACATATAGTGTTGTATAAATAAAATTAAGCTTCTGCTACTCTATATGTAGTTTTCAACTTACTATTATTTAATTATTTATCTCTAATCAAAAAGCACTAACTGATGTACCATATTACACAAATAGTCTTCTAGTCTTCTTAAAAATATTTGGGGAAACTTCTACAAGTTTAGGACTACAATCCTTGATTTATTGCTTTCCTGATCCCCTAGGCTTTTACTGGTTATTCGCGACTATTATAATTTTTAAAATGTTGATGAAGTCTATAAAAAATCAATTGAGCTAGAGTTAGAGAGTGAATAATAATCAAAGTGAAACCTACCTAAATCATCCAACTTTCGGACTTCTCTACAGAATATGCCTCATCCAGGACGATCAGGAGCTTTTCACAACCTTGTATGCTCAACGTTTGTTTTTCATGGTGACAATTAGAGCTGATCGTCTTACATTTGAACTAATTAGTCGCTCTGATGCTCGTCTGTTGGTGGAAAGCTTGCTACGGCGATTTCTAATGAATCGAGACACAGAAAAACATCAACAACTCCAGGGAATTTATCAACGCACTTTTCAATAGTTTTTTTAGATTTGAGGCTATGATTCTACGATCAAAATTCCCACAAATTTTTAAACTTTTAACTTTTCTTTGATAAATTCGATGACAGGCTCTATATCTCGAAAAATTGACCTGATTAAACAGCAAATTCCCGACAACATTAGTTTGATTGCCATCACTAAGCAAACCAGTATTGATGCTATGCGTGAAGCTTATGCAGCAGGAGTACGAGATTTTGGTGAAAATCGTCTTCAAGAAGCCTTATCTAAACAAGAGCAACTGCAAGATTTACCAGATATTAGTTGGCATTTTATCGGTCATGTTCAAAAAAATAAAGCTCAAAAAATTATTGAAAACTTTGACTGGATTCATTCCGTAGATAGTTTGGTTTTAGCGAGACGATTAGACAGATTATGCGCAGATTTAGCTTGTAAACCCAAAGTGTTTATCCAAGTAAAAATACTGAGTGATCCGAATAAATACGGTTGGCACGCAACTGAATTGTTAGCAGATCTAGTAGAATTAAATGAATGTCAAAATATAGATATTCAAGGCTTGATGACAATTTTGCCTTGGGGATTGTCTACCGTAGAAACTCGGAGTGCTTTTGAAGAAACTAAAAAATTAGCAACAACAATACAACAGAAAAATTTTCCTAATCTGTCAATGGAGCAGCTATCTATGGGAATGTCAGCTGATTATTTATTAGCCATAGAAGCTGGAGCAACTATGATCCGTTTGGGCAGAATTATTTTTAGTGATTAAACAGCTTGAAGTTATGTTTTATAAAGTACAATTAAGGATTTTCTAATTCTTCTTTATATCCTTCGCGAACCCCTTGATATAAAGAAAAATCAACAAAAACTAAGTTTAATAAATTTAAATAAATAAATAGATGCTACCGAACATGATATTTATGGTTTTCTGAAGTAGAATTAGATCGCCAAACAATATTTCTTTAATACAGCCACTTTCTCATTCAAATTTGAGAATGAAATTGCTAGTCGATATCTATATTGTACCTGGAATGTCAAACTACCAAAAGATGACTTACAAAGTATTGTTGTTTTTAAGTATTCATTTCTTCATTTAGATAAGGATCAAAGCAATTAATTAAAGAAATATGCCATCAGTCACAATTAAAGTCGTAAATTAATAGGATTGGAAGCAATATGTTAGATACCCTAAAAGAATTTTTTGGAATCGAAGGTAGATACGAAGAAGAAGAGGAGTATGAAGAATATGATCCTGCCCAAGAGGGAATGAATAATCGAGCTTATACAAATTCTTCTAGCTCAACTCAACCAGAACTTACACGACTGGGAACTCCAACCACCCACAAAACATCCACTGGAAAGCAAGAAATGAAACTAAACAACGTCATAGGTATGCCTGGATTGGCTAACGGAAATTCTGAGGTGGTAGTCATTGAACCCCACTCTTTTGAGGAAATGCCTCAAGTAATTTTGGCATTAAGAGAACGTAAATCAGTAGTGCTAAACCTAAACATCATGAATCCAGAAGAGGCACAAAGAGCAGTGGATTTCATTGCTGGCGGAACTTATGCTATGGATGGTCATCAAGAACGAGTCGGAGAAAGCATTTTCTTGTTTACTCCTAGTTCGGTTAAAGTGAGTAGTCTTTCTGGAGTTCTTCGGGATGTACACACCCCCGAAACTCATGTTCGTCGCCCCGCGCCAGCTCCTGAAGCGTGGGGACAACAAGGAAACGCCATGGCTCAATAAGCTCAACAAAATAAGCTCAATAAATAGTACTATTAGGTGATGACACTTAATAGTATTTGCCTCGGTATAATCGGGGGTGGGGTTATGGCAGAAGCTATTTTATCTCGCCTCCTGGCACAAAAAGTTTTCGCTGCTGATCAAGTATTAGTAAGCGAACCTCAATCAGAAAGACGTAATTTTTTACAGCAGCAATATAAAGTAAAAGTTACATCTGACAATCAAGTTGCGGTATCAGATTCACAAATATTGCTGTTGGCGATTAAACCTCAAGTTTTTGATCTTGCGATCGCGTCTTTGACTCCAAATCTAGACAGCACGGTCATCTCTATTTTGGCAGGAGTAACTCTAAGCAAACTAGAGGAAGCTTTCCCGCAACAGCCAGTCATTAGAGCCATGCCAAACAGCAACGCAACAGTCGGAGAGGCAATGACAGCGATCGCATTAGGCAGCCTGGCGCGATCGCAAGATCTTCAGCAGGCTAAATCAATCTTTGCAGCAATTGGCGAAGTTGTAGAAGTTCCAGAGGCCTCGATGGATGCAGTTACGGGCTTATCGGGTTCTGGCCCGGCCTTTATTGCGATCGCTATAGAGGCTTTAGCCGATGGAGGAGTAGCATCAGGATTACCTAGAGCGATCGCCCTGAACCTGGCAACTCAGACAGTTTTAGGCACTGCCGTTCTAGTTCGAGAATCGCGAATGCACCCAGGGGAATTAAAAGATCGAGTGACTAGTCCTGGTGGCACTACGATTGCAGGAGTAGCACAGTTAGAAAAAGCAGGATTTCGTTCAGCATTAATTGAAGCGGTAAAAGCAGCCACAGAGCGATCGCAACAGCTGGGAAAGTAACTAGCGACTAGCGACTATAGCAACTAGCAATAGTAATTAATTCATTTTGTTTGGACGCTAACCTACGACTTCATATCCATACCTGCGAATTATGACTACAAGCAAAGAAAAAATAAATTCCCTTCCTGAACCGCCTGGTAATTCTGGTTTGCCCTTGATTGGTGAAACTCTGAGCTTTTTTAGCGATCCAGAATTTAGCCGAAAACGGATTGCTAAGTATGGAAAGATCTATAAAACTAGCGTTTTTGGTCGTTATACAGTGATGATGATCGGCTCTGAGGCTAACGCTTTCTTATTTCGCAACGAGAATAAATACGTTGTCTCTACTTGGCCGAAAAGTACAAGAGTCTTGCTAGGCAAAGAATCTCTGTCAGTCAGTAGCGGTAATATTCATACATCTCGACGCAAGTTGCTCTATCAGGCTTTTCAACCTAGAGCTTTAGCTAGTTATATTCCCACAATGGAAAAAATTACCGCCCAATATCTAGATAAATGGGAAAAGCTAGGAACTCTAACTTGGTATCCAGAATTAAGAAACTACACATTTGATATTGCTAGTAATTTGTTTGTCAGTACCGATGGAGGTTCTCAGACTCCTTTGGGGCATTTGTTTGAGGATTGGTGCGCGGGTTTATTTACGATTCCCATATCTTTACCCTGGACTAAATTTGGTAAAGCCTTGCGCGCTCGCAAGAAGTTACTCCAGCATTTAGAAAAAATTGTAATTAAACGTCAACAAGCCGAGACACCTGGAGATGATGCTTTAGGATTGTTAATTCAGGCAAAAGATGAAGAGGGAAATAGTCTCAGCCTAGAAGAATTAAAAGATCAAGTACTACTGCTTTTGTTTGCTGGACACGAAACTTTAAATTCTGCGATCGCATCTTTTTGTCTCCTTACCGCACAACATCCAGCAGTTTTACAACGTTTAAGAGAAGAACAGCAAACGCTAAATGCGAATTCTCCTCTAACATTAGAAGGTATTAAGCAGATGACCTATCTCGAACAGGTGCTTAAAGAAGTCATGCGAATTATTCCCCCTGTTGGCGGTGGATTTCGAGAAGTAATTGAGTCGTTTGAGTTTAACGGTTATCAGATTCCCAAAGGTTGGACGGTTCAATATCAAATTGCTCAAACCCATAAGGATGAAGCAATTTATCCAGAATGCGATCGCTTTGACCCAGAACGTTTCTCCCCTGAAAGGGAAGCTGATAAACAAGCCAACTTTGGTTATATTCCTTTTGGCGGTGGTTTGCGAGAATGTTTGGGTAAAGAATTTGCTCGCCTAGAGATGCGTCTGTTTGCCGCTAAATTATTGCAAAACTACGAATGGGAGCTATTACCAGACCAAAATTTAGAGTTAGTCACTATTCCCACTCCCCATCCTCGTGATGGACTAAAAATTAATTTCCGTCGCCGTTAACTAAATAAACCAAATAAATTAGGACTTACGCAAGAATCATTTCGAGAGAAGGATTTTTAAGCTGCTGAATCAGGTAATCTCGAAGAAGACCATTTTTTAGTTGGTAAACATTAGAATGATTGGCGATCGCTAAATACTT
>Ga0114940_10000819_pt1 | contig 12762 bp, 18 predicted proteins | sample ColdCreekSource_FD_87195 | JGI IMG/M metagenome (GOLD analysis project Ga0114940, IMG submission 87195) | Groundwater microbial communities from Cold Creek, Nevada to study Microbial Dark Matter (Phase II) - Cold Creek Source | ecosystem: Environmental > Aquatic > Deep subsurface > Groundwater ... | reverse complement strand
CGCCCGGACTCGGAAATTGCATTGGCTAGAACCTATCCCCTAAAATCCTCTTCCGTCAGTCCTGACTGGAGAATGATGGATTGAAAAGTACCGTAGGGGATTTCTTTCTTGCTGACTTTTACGGTCACTTTGAAACTTGTTTGGGGAGTTACTTTCTCATATCTGGAGTGTGAACCTTTTTGCCTCACGAGCAAGAAGCCTTGTTTCTTAAGCACTCGTAGTACGTCTTTGAGTGTGATTGGCCTAGGCATGTTGAAAGGAGAGTCTGCCGAGAATGGGCCGATCTACCTTTTGTATTTTTGAAAGGGGAACGTCTTCAAGATGAAGTTCCAAAGCTTCTTGAAGGGATTCCAGAGCTTCTTTTCTGGTGTCTCCAAAACTAGAAACGCTTGTGTTTATATTCCAAGCTACATAGGTGTCTCCTTCTTTCCATACCACATTTTTGAGGTCGATCTTGTTCATGTGTTTATTCTATCCCAAGGTTTATTTTCACGCAATCTTTGCGAGCAGTTGTTTCTTGATGAAGCTTTGCACAATGTTCAGTTCCAGGTAGCTGGCTTGGATTTCGGGTGGGAGCTCTTTGAAGTCTTTGATGGTGTGACGGCAGTTGGGATTTTGGCACTTGCACTCCATGGTCCAACCATCATCCATGGTGGTGGAGTAGTCGAAGCAGATTTCTTGATCTTGGAGAATGTCTGTGATGGCCACCAATGATTGGTCGTTTTTGACGCCTGCGTTGGGAGAGCAAGAATGATTCGCCAATACTCCAGGTTCTTCCACTTCCAAATATTCTGTAGGGCCGATTTGGAGGGGATAACCTCCCATGTCTTTTTCGAGTACTTCTTGGAGTGACATGGGGGTGCCTTTGAATTCCAGGATGGGGCTCCCTTTTGGAATTCGTTTTGTAGCAAAAAGGCCTCTGCCGATTTCGCCACTGGGTCGGATCTCAAACGGTTTTGGTTGGTTCAGGAAATCTTCCCCCATTTTTTACTCATGGTTAGGAATTTGCTGCCGGCTTTAGCCAGGGGGTCCCACTCGGTTTTTTTGCGGGGATCGAAGGTGAGGAGGGCGTGGTCCCAGCGCTCCAATGTGGCGGAGTCGCCGACGCGTTTGCCGGTGCTTTTTTGGTACCATAGCTCCAGAATGTTGGCGCGGAGAGGGAAGGGCAGGCGTTTGTAGGCGGCGCGGTTGAGGCCGAATTTGGGGTCCAGGAATTCGCTGAGGAAAAGTTCGGAGGAGTTTTCCAGCATGCCTTGGAGTTCGAGCCAATAGGGTTTTTGCGCTTGCCAACGTTCGGCGAGGCCGGGGTAGACGTGGTTCAAAACGGGGATGACTTTGTTGCGGAGGAAGTTGCGGCTGAGGGTGTTGTCTTCGTTGCTGGGGTCGTCGCGGTAAGGAATTTCTTGAGTGGCGACGTAGGCGTTGATTTCGGCGCGGGAGGTGAAGAGGAGGGGGCGCACCAGGAACTCGCGTTTCACTTGCATGCCGGAGAGGCCTTTCACGCGAGTGCCACGGACAAAATGCAGCATCATGGACTCGAAGTCGTCGTCTTGGTGATGGGCGGTGAGCACAAAATCGGCTTTGTATTTTTTGCGGAGTTTTTCAAAAAATTCGTAGCGTTTGTCGCGGCCCCATTCTTCGGTGTTGCCTTCTTTGGGCGGGCGAGGGCTGAAGAGTTCGCAGGGCACTTCCCAGCGGAGCATCATGCCTTTTACAAACTCGGCGTCGCTGGCGGCGTCTGGGCGAAGGCCGTGGTTGATGTGGGCGGTGATGACCGTGAGATCGCTCCGTTGAGTCATCAGCGCGTGGACCAAGGCCATGGAGTCGCGGCCGCCGGAGACTCCTACAATGACGGTGCTTTCTTTGGGAATGAGTTTTGATTCGAGCGAGAGTTTCATGTGGGTATGTGGCTAAGGGCGATGATAGTGTCCATCGTATCATCGTCAGCGACCTTATTGCGAATTTTTACGCCACATTTTGTACATTCGTGCAAGACAATCCATCCCTTTTTACCCGATTGAGTGACCCCGATTGGCTTCATTAAGGCGTGGCAATTGGAAGCTCGATCCCCGGGATATGCCGCATCCACATGCAGGGAATGGAGGCACTGCGTGCAGTGATTTCGGCAGCTTCCCTTCTGGGGAGGGACTTTTGTGCCACAGTTTCGACATTGAAAACCTTCGTTGATGACGGTAAAATTCATGCCTGAAGCATATCTTTTCCTCGCCACCATGGACAATACTTTTGAGGCCCCCCAAGGGCGACTTCTTCCCACGTTAGTGGCGTTCGTCTTCGTTTTAGGGCTTCTGTACACGCTTTTTCTTGTTTTTGAACAGTACAGTTTGAACCGTTCTATCGCGAGTTTGCAGGCCGATGAAGCCAAGGTTCAGGGCCAAATGGAAGTTTTGAACAGCCAACAAGTGGCTGAAATTTATGTGGCGCAGCAAGTGAAGGACAAGCTTGAGGCAAGTGTGTTGCGTTGGTCCGGCGTCATCACGAACCTACAACATTTGACGCCCGTGGGCGTGTTTTTGAGCAGTTATGGAATTTCGGAAGACGGCGGCATCCAGCTTAGCGGAGTGGGGGACGGCTTTGGTTCCGTGGCTGACATGATTGCGGCCTTGAATGGCAGCACCGATTTCGTCGATGTCTTCGTTCCTTCTGTCACGCAAGGCAGCACCAGTGATGGGCAGACCGTGGCCACGTTCAGTTTAACCGCTCACACCGTCAAGCCATGAAAAACTCCCAATCTTCTCAACTCCTTTCCGTGCTTTTGCTTTTGTTGATGCTGGTGGGTGGCGTGTTTTTTGTTTTGCCGATGCGTGACAACTTGGTGGTGCTCCAGACTCAAAAAGACAGCGTGACGCAAAGTCTCAACGACTTGCAAAGTCAGTACGACGCGCTTTCCGCGCTTGCGGATGAAGTTTCTAAAAGTGCCACGACCAAAGACAGCTTGATGAAGGCGGTTCCTCAAGGTTATGGCGAAGATGCTTTGCTCTTGGATCTTGATTCCATGACTTCTGCGAGTGGATTCAATCTCAATGCGCTCAATTTTTCTGCGGGCACGGATGAGAATTTGGGCAACACGATTTCCGTGACCGCCAATTTGACGGGCAGCTACGACCAGCTGGTGAAATTCCTGCAAAAAGTGGAAAGTTCGGAACGTTTGATGCGTGTAAAATCCCTCAATGTCCAGCGCACCAGCACCACGGCGATTGCTTTTAATCTTTTGATTGAAGCTTACTACCAATAAACATGGCGGAGTCGCTCCTTTCACGTCCATCCGAAAAAGAAACTGCTGTGGTTTATGGCGTTTATGATTCGTCTTCGCAACCCTTTTCGGTGCGTTTTCAGGATTTTTTCATCGACCGTAAGCGCGTGGGGATTGAAGAGAAATCCTATTTTTATCATTTGCTTGGAGTGATGCTGGATGCGGGAATTCCCATCACACGGGCGCTGAAAGTGCTGTCTAAAAAAACAGAAAATCTCCGCTTTGCGCGCATTGTGAATACGCTGGCCTACGACGTGGAACGCGGAAAAGTGCTGAGCCAATCCATGGCCAAATTCCCGGATGTTTTTAAAGAGTCCGAAGTGGGAGTGATTCGCAGTGGAGAAAGCATTGGAAACTTGGCGCAGCTTTTGTTCAAACTGGCGGACCAAACGCAACGTTCGCACGCGCTTTTTTTGAAGGTGCGCGGGGCGCTGATTTATCCCAGCACCGTGATTGTGACCTTGCTGATTGCGGGCGCGATTGTGGTGCGCGTGGTGATTCCACAAATCAATCAATTTTTCCAGCAGGCGAATTTTGAAATGCCGTGGCTCACACAAGTGGTTTTAAAAGGAGGAACTTTTATGGTGGATTTCAGTTGGCTGCTCATCATGCTCGTGGTCTTTATTGTTTTGCTCACGTCTTTTTATGTGAAGACCGAATCTGGTCGCCGCCGCGTGGATGAAATGGCGCTGTCTTTGCCGTGGCTGAGTGATGTGATTCGTAAAGTGAATGTGGCGCGTTTTGTGCAGATTTTGAGTTTGCTCGTGGAGGCCGGCGTGCCGATTCATGAGGCGATTGGAATTTCTTCCGGCGCCATGAACAACCGTTTGTATCAGGATTTTTTGACCGAGCTGCGTTATAACGTGGAGCGTGGCGAAAAGATTGCGGACAATTTGGCGAAGGCGCCGTTTTTGTTTCCGGAAACGGTGGTGGCCATGATTTCTGTGGGAGAAAGTTCCGGTCAACTCGCCAGCATTTCGCAAAAACTTGCCGCGCATTATGAAGACGAAGTTTCACGCTCGCTGGAAACGTTCACGGCCTTGCTCGAACCGTTGGTGATTGTGGTGGTGGGAATTGCGGTGGGCGTTCTGGCGCTCGCGCTGCTCGGTCCGATTTTCTCTTTGTCCTCTTTGGTTTCGTAAACCTCTTCTCATGCACCGCTCGCTGCCCGGGTTTACCCTCATCGAACTTTTGGTGGTCATCACCATCATCGGGATTTTGTGCGCGGCGGTGGTGCTGAATTTCAACGGAGTGAGGGAGCGTCAACAGCTGGCTTTGCTGGCGGATGAAAGTGTGGCGATGCTGCAAGCTGCGCAGCAGGAAGTGCGTTCCGGGCGTTATGTGGACAGCGCGTACCAGTGCGAAGGTGCGCATTTTGTGGTGGGTGAGGTTCCTCTTTTTGTGGCGGCGCCGTACAGCGATGGGGCTTGTGATTTTGCTGTGGCTTTGGAAGAAACGTATGGACTCTCCAGCGGCACCGCGGTGGTGGGCTCGATTGAAGTGGGTGGCGTCCCGGTGTCCGGCGCGGATGGAATTTACGCGATTTTTGCTCCGCCGGATGCGACTTTGCATTTTTATGAGGGTAGCGGTTCTGTGGAGCAGAGTGGCGATGGACTGGTGACTTTCAATAGCGGTTCAGAGGAGTCCGTGTATCCTGTGGTTTTAAAACTGGCTTCGGCCACCGGCCTTGTTTCTCTTTCCCTTTCCACTGACGATGCAGAATAAATCCGCTTTCACTCTCATTGAAACTTTGATCGCTGTCACACTGATGACCGTGGTGATCACCGCTGTGACGGGTTTGATTTTGACGACGATACTCGCGAACGAACGCAATCAGCGCACTTTACAAGCGACTGCACTGGCGCAGGAAGGACTCGAGCTCATGCGTTATATGCGTGATTCCAACTGGCTTCAAAATTACACGTGGAATGATGGTGCCGCTTTGTGGAGCGCCGATTTTGTTCCGAAGGCGGATGGAACGGCCCGCACGATTTATGTGCAAGTGGGTGGTGCCAACGGAGCTTCAATTGTGAGTAGCGGCGAAATCACGCTGGGGACTTTGGTTTTTGAACGCGCCATTACGCTGGAAGCGGTGATGGCGGATGGAACTGCGGTGCCTGATGAAGAGAAAGCGACTGCCACGGTGACGTGGCAGGAGCGGGGGCAAGAACGCAGCGTGGAACTCTCTACTTATTTGACCAATTGGAAATGAAAATCAAAGCCACAGCGCCGGCCTTCACTCTGGTGGAAATGATCATCGCCATCACGGTCTTCACGATTTTCATCGGCTTTGCGATTTCGGCATATTTGAGTTTTCATCGCGCGGATCAAGAGGCTTTGGTGCAGCGCAGTTTGACCATGGAAGCCGGCACGGTGATGGACACGCTCACTCAGGACATCAAGGCGAATAAAATTGATTACACGGCGTATGCTGCGAACGAATGCACCAACTCGCTTTGTTTGATCAGCGCGGACGGCACGAGCACAACGGTCTACGCGTGGGACTCCACTACCCAGGCGCTGACGGTGCAGAAAGACGGTGGAGAGCTCTTGCCGCTCACGTCTGAACAGGTTTATTTGAATGCCGCGAGCTTCACGGTTTTTCCCACGGCGGATCCGTATGATCCAGCGAATGTGTCTGACGATTCCGTGCAATTTCAACCTTTGGTGACGCTCGATTTGATTTTTGCTGCGGAGGGCAGCGTGCGTGAAGAGGTGACTGTGCAATTGAAAACTTCTGTTTCTAGCCGCTTCTACCAATGAAAACTTTTTCCTTTCATCATCGGGCGAGTGCGCTGCTGCTGTCTTTTTTCATGATGAGCATGCTGGTGATGGTGGGCTTGGCGGTTTCTATTTTGGTGATTCACGACCTCCGCGCTTCCCGCACGGAACTGGCTGGTGCGCAGGCCTCTTATGCGGCGGAAGGCATGACTGAAATTGGCCTCCAATTGATGAAAGACAACTTGCCCGGCTACGAGCCCACGTCCACTGGTGATCTGGGAGTAGACATGGCTTCGCTCACAGTGGACGCCTTGTCCACTTCGGGCACCATGCCTTGTGACGGCCAGAACGACGCGGATGACGGTTGGCGAAAACTTAGTCAGAACGAATCGATCCAGATTCCGCTTTTTGCTCAGACGACTGCGGAGGGGGCGATTCAAAATGTGCAGAATTTTTATGTGGAGTTCTATGTGGATGGAAGTACTCCAGTCACTGATGTTCTGCGATGGAAGATTTTGGGAATGACTATCCCGCCCAATTCTCGCACGGAAGCGGTTTCTGAATACATCCCACTGGTGGGTGGACAAAACTCTTCTGGGAATCCTTCTATTTTTGGACCTGCCGCTCAGGCCACTGCGACGGGTTATAGCAGTGGAAAATATTATCGAGCTAGCTATCCATCGGTCACGTTCCCTACGTATTCGATCCAAACTTTTTTACAGGGGCATGAATACAACTATTTGGTGCTCACTAATGTGGTGACCACGTCGACGAACAACGCCATTTATTTCAAGTACCATGGTGTGGATGAGCTGCCTGTTTGTGAGTATACCCAGCTCAACTCCAGTGCAGAGTTGACGAGTGAGCAGGTGCGTCAGGAGTTGGTGACGCTGGTGAAAGAGGGGCAGAACCTGCCGGTTTTTGACTTTGTGATTTATCATACGGGGAAGCAGACGCCTTAGCCGGTTGCCCGGGCATGGGTTTTGTTCTATAGTGGTGCCACTTTTTACTCCAGATCAGATGGCAAAGTTCTATCTCAGCAATGCGATTGCGTACGTGAATGCGGGCCCGCACATGGGGCATGCGCTGGAGCTTTGTCAGGGGGACGCGCTCACGCGGTATCACCGGATGCTGGGGGACGAAGTGTTTTTTTTGGTGGGAACGGACGAGCACGGGAGCAAAATCGCTCAAGTGGCCAAGGATCAGGGTATGGAACCACAGGCGCTGGCGGACAAAAATAGCGCTTTGTTTCAAGGGATGAATGAACTTTTCCGTGCGGCGAACGATGGTTTTGTTCGCACCACGAGCGAGCTCCACAAACGCGGGGCACAGAAAATTTGGAAGCTGATTGAGGCGGCCGGGAAGTTTTACGACAAAGAATACGAGGGAAAATATTGCACCGGTTGCGAGGCTTTTATCTTGGACAAGGATTTGGTGGAGGGCCTTTGCGCCATTCACAAACGGGCGCCGGAAATTTTGAAAGAGAAAAACATGTTCTTCAAACTCTCTGAATATTCTGAGGCGATTCGTCAGAAAATTTTGTCCAACGAGTTGGTGATTTTGCCAAAGTCTCGACGCAATGAATTTCTTTCTTTTTTGGAAGAGGGTTTGCAGGATGTGAGTTTTTCCCGCCCCAAAAAAAGTTTGGAATGGGGGATTGATGTGCCGGGGCACGACGACCAAGTGATGTACGTGTGGTGTGATGCGCTCACGAATTACATCACCGCATTGGGCTATGCGGACGACTCCGATTTGTGCAAAAAATTCTGGCCGGCGGACGTGCATTTGATTGGAAAAGACATCATTCGTTTTCACTGTGGAATTTGGATCGGCATGTTGATGGCGGCTGGATTGCCGCTGCCCAAAGCTGTTTATGTGCATGGCTTTGTGACGAGTGAAGGGCAGAAAATGAGCAAGTCACTCGGCAACGTGGTGGATCCCGTGGAGCTCTTGGAAAAGTATGGAGCGGACCCCGTGCGCTATTATTTGCTGCGAGAAATTCCCAGCGACGACGATGGCGATTTTTCACGCGAGCGTTTCCAAGTGCTCTACCGCGATGAACTTCAAAATACGATTGGAAATTTGATGCGTCGCGTGCTCACGATTGCGGTGAACAATTTCCCGGGCAAGGTTCCTGTGGGCGATGGATTCTTTACGGCTCGCGTGGAGGAAGCGTGGAAACTCTATCATCAGCGTTTTGAAAATTTTGAAATCAAAGGCGCGCTCGAAGCCATGATTGAACTCGCCCGACTTGCGAATGCGTACGTGGATGAACAAAAACCATGGGCACTCGCCAAGACGGATCTTGTGCGCCTGGAAGTGGTGCTGGGCAATTTGCTCACGCTCATGCGTGCGATTGGTGGAATGCTTGTGCCTATCATTCCGGACACGGCACAAAAAATCCTCACGCAAGTGGGTGAGGACTCTTTGGTGCTCGGGGATGCTTTGTTCCCTCCGATTACTGAGAAACCATTGCTTTAGCTAGGTCTGCCGCTTCAACTCCTTTGGCTGTGAGAGCTTCACCGCACTTTGCTTTGAGTTCATTTTCTGTGTTTGTAGAAACGGTGTTTAATTCGTCTGTTCCTTGGATGGTGGCGATGTAATCGTCAATGTCCTGGGCCTTTTCAAATCCATATTTTTTCATGATTTCGTCGGTTTGAGCCGCGATTTCCTCCATGTTCACGTCTTCATTGAAGAGCAAGCAGGCTGTTTCAGCCATAGCTTTCCCGGCATTCTCAGCTTTTGAGCCGGTGCTGCCGCACGCCGTGAGTAGTAAAAGAGAAAATAGGGCGAGAGATAGCTTCTTGTTCATGGGCGCAGGGTTAGGGTCTTTGCACAGTTTAGGCTCATCACGTGGAAGAGTCCACCTTGAGAATGATGGAGATCACGCCTTGCACGATGGAGTAGGAAAAAAGAATGATGATGAGCCCCATGAGAGACCAAAAAATTCCTTGTTTCCCTTTCTCGATGCGTTCTTCCTTCCCCAAGGAAAAAACATAATTGGCTCCAGCGATCACAATAAAAATAATTGCGATGGAAGCCGTGAAAAGCAAGACTTGGCTCAGCAGGTTTCCCACGTAGAGAATGGCGGTTTGGGTCGCGGCGATTTCCGGATTAGCGTCGGTGCCTACGCCGATTTCACTCATGGCTGGCAAATTGCTGGGACGTGCGCTGTCCGGCAGGGTGATGTACGCCAATAGAATAGCTTTTGGGATCATTCGGCGGTGGAGTCAGTGAATACGTCGTCGGAGGTGGTGGTACTGTCTTGGGTGAAATTGAGAGTGGCGATTCCGTAGATGATGCCGTAACCCAGGGAAATCAGCGAGAGTGCAATGGCAGAGTAGAGGACAATGCTTTTTGCTTTGGTCACCTCTTCTTCATTGCCTCGCCCCAGTACAATCAATGTTCCTCCGTAAACGAAGCTGATGAAGATCAAAAAAGCGGCTGCGTACATGAGGTTGGTGACTGCGGCAGGCACTACTTCTCCCAAAAAATCTCCGTTGGGAAGAGCCACCCGACCTTGCTCGTCTTGGTCTTGGATGATTACTTTTTGGCTGGGGAGTAGTGTTCCTAAGTCGTTTTCCACGTCTACGGCGTAGGCGCTTGGAATCCACGAAGTGCTGCTTTCGTCCGTGTTGGGAAGAGCGATGGACACGGTGATGGACACCATTGCGTAGGCCAGTATGGAAAAGAGAAAACCGGTGAGGATGTAGCGCACCGCATTTTTTGCGGTGGTGATTTTAGTCTCGTCTCCGTAAGCAGTGAGCATTCGGATGGCTGCAATCAAGAGCCCCACAAAAGCGCCGATTCCTAAAATTCCCAATCCAATGTTGAGTGCCTTAGGAATCGCCGTGGAGAGGGCGTAATCTTGTACACCGGAACCCGTTGTGTCTTGCGTGGGCCCCGGTAAAAATTCCGGTTGAGGAATGGTGGGTACCGCGACGCTGCTTGCGTCTGCGAGCCCTGCCACGAGTGGCAAAAGCATGGTGCTGAGCAGGGCGAAAATCATGAGGAAGATGAGGATGCGTTTGATCATGAGAAGAAGTCAGGGTTAACGGTGTATAAAATAAGAGCGGACATGAACAATAGTACAATACCAGCGATGGCTTGGAAGATTTTATTTTTTGCCTCTGAAATGTCTCCACTCACTCCGGACATGGAGATCCTCACGCCGTTTAAAATCATCGTTCCCACGGCCATGGAGCCCACCGCGAACGCCCCCCAAGTGTACATTTGCTTCACAAACAGTTTGAGGAGCCCGATGCCTGTTTTTGCAATCAGCCACTGGCGTTGTTGGCAGTTTTGGCCTGCGGATTCGCAATTGGCATAGCTGTCTGCATAGATGTTGCGAGTTTGGTTGCAGGTGAAATCGCTGCTGCCGCCGTCGGAAGTGTATTCTATGCAACAAACCCCCTGATAAACATCAATGATTTTGGTGTCTGCATCCAGGGTTACCTTGGGAGCGATGGGTTCGGTGATTTCGGTGATGATTTGACCTGAACTTGTACAGTCCCCTTTTTCAAAAAGGCCACCGCTGGCCACGCCACAAGTTCCTCCAGTTTCTGCTGTGCCATAGTTTTCCGTATACCAAGTTTCGTCCGATTTATCATCTGCGGCTTTGTCTCCTGTAGAGGCTGCTTCATGGTTTAGGGTACACAGTTCTTCTACGACGGTGCCGTTTTGAACCTCGTCCGCCATCACCAGAAAGGGCGCAGTGAAGGCCATGAGGTAGGAGAAGAGGAAGAGGGTGAGGATTTTGCGTTTGAGTTTCATGCGTAGAAAAAGGATTGGACGAAGGTGACGATGTAGTAAGCCAGGAAGGAAATGACGAGTCCTGTTATGGCTTGGACCAGGATGGGTTTGGCGCTGTCGATTTTTCCGGTGTCTCCGCCGGCGGTGATGAGTTTTACTCCGGCATAGAAAATCACTACAAAGGCGAAGGTTCCGATGGTGAGGAGTAGGATGTTGATGACTCGAAGGATGAGTTCTGCGGCTACGGAATTGCCTGAGGCGTCGGCGGCGGATTTTATTTCATCGCTGAGTTTGGTGGTGCCTCCTTCTTTTTCCCCGTCTGTTGTGGTTGTGTTGCTTAGCCCTTGGCATTCTTCTACGCTCAGAATGTTGAAGACGGAGAAGTGGTCTTGTTGATCGGCGGTGTCGTCGAGGTTCCCGCAGCCTGTGTCTTCTGCGTGCACAAAGGGAGTGTGGCCGGCGACGAGGGCCAGGCTGAAGAGGATTGAAAACAGCACTTTTTTGAGCATGGAAGGGTCGGGCGTGAATTACTCCTTATAATTATACCTTTTTTTGATCTTTTCTTCAACTGTGGATCGGGGGCGGCTCATCTGGAGGCGGGAATGTTGGCGGAGGCTTTCACGCGGGTTGGCGGTCGTGGTGGACTTGAGTGGGGGCAGGGGCTCCACATTCAGGCGGAAGAGAGGATCGAGGTTTTGCTCATGTAGAAGCCGTGCGTAGGCCTTGAAGGGGGCCAGTTGGGTGAGGTCTTCCTCGACCAGTCCGAGGGAGGGCGCCAGGGTTTGGGCGTCCAAAAAACTGGTGCGGAAACAGAGCAGCGACCCACGTTTCCCAGCACAGAATCTTGCACTTCCGGTGGGAGTTGGGTGAGGTATTGGTTGGCCAGGGTGAGGGCGAGGCCATATTTGCGGAGTTCCGAGAGCATGGAGAGCAGCGTTTTGGAGGCGAAGTTTTGGAACTCGTCGATGGTGACGGCCACGGTGCGGCGCTCGTTTGCGGGGCGGTCTGCGCGGCGGAGCAGGGCGCTTTGAATCATGGCGATGAAGATCATGCCCAGGAGGCGGCTATGGTCTTCCCCGAGTTTGCCTTTGGACAGCGAGATGAGGATGATTTTTCCGTCGTCCAGGGCGCTGTCCCAGTGGAATTTGCCCTGCGGTTGGCTGAACATGTTGCGGAGCAGCGGTGTGGTGAGCAGTGGCCCTACTTTGTTGAGAATCGGGGCGATGTATTCGTGACGGGTTTTTTCGTCCAGCGTGAGAAATTCTTCTTCAAAAAAGCGGCGAAGTTCGGGGTCGTTCACGTTCTCCAGGATTTTGCGCGTCCGCGTGGGGTTGGTGAGAAAAGGCGGAAGATCGAGGAGCGTGGTGTTGGGCGCGAGCGTGAGGGCGAGCAGCGTGTTGCGCAGAATGTACTCGAGGCGTGGGCCCCAACTGCCTTTGGCGAGCACTTCAAACATGTCCACGAGGGCGGAGGTTTTGAGCACGGGATTTTCGTGCGGGAGGCATTCCAGCGGGTTGAGCGCGAGGGGAAAATCGGCGTCGCTGGGGTCGATCCAGAGCACGTCTTTGTGGCGCTCGGGTGGGGTGTGGGCCAGGGCTTCTTCGATGAGGTCGCCGTGCGGATCGATGAGCACGATACTGTTGCCGCGGCGCAGGTCTTCTCGATACAAATGCAGGAGTGTGGTGGATTTTCCCATGCCGGTTTTGCCCACCAAATAAAAGTGGCGCTTGCGATCTTCGTCGCTGAGTTGGAGCGGATTTTTGCGCGAGCAGGGGAGGTAGGCCGTGCTTTCCGTGTGTAAAACGGGGGTGAAAATTTTGGCGTGCGGTGGGCTGAGCAGGGTGGCGAGTTCCTCCGCGCTGAAGACGAGTTGTGACGGTTTTTTGCGGACGGAAAGGTAACTGCTCACAGGGGTTGCAGGGCTGGTAGAGAAGATAGCGCGGCGAATAGGTTCTTCGGATGCCTCCTGAAGTAGGTCATAAGAACAGAGGCGCAAGTTTCAAAGGCTTTTGCCCCTT
>Ga0114940_10000818_pt1 | contig 12772 bp, 12 predicted proteins | sample ColdCreekSource_FD_87195 | JGI IMG/M metagenome (GOLD analysis project Ga0114940, IMG submission 87195) | Groundwater microbial communities from Cold Creek, Nevada to study Microbial Dark Matter (Phase II) - Cold Creek Source | ecosystem: Environmental > Aquatic > Deep subsurface > Groundwater ... | reverse complement strand
TGGTCATACGCCTGAATGTGAACGACAAGACTGTTCTTTGTGGGCTTTGAACCTGCGTGGTGAACGGCAGCGAAAAACGGACTTAAACAGCGGGCTGGCCTTGTTCGGAAGGCACGCTTGACCGGCCACTTTCTGGTGGCGTCTTCTGTTTGGGCGCGGGGTCTGGTGTGGGCGCGGCTTGCGGGCCGGCCTTGATGTAGTCTTCGAACACGGATGTGGGCCAGATTTCAATACGGTCGTCTAGGCGCACGATGGTCACGCGGTTGCCCACGCCTCCCAGCATGCGTTTGATCAAGTGCGTTGGCAGGACCAAGCGGCCCTCGCTATTGACCTGAATCTTCATGGAATTCTCAATGAGTCGCCGGAAGTGTTCTTCTTTCTCGGGAGTCAGTGCTAGGCGTCGTTCTCGTTCTAGGTCCTGCTCCGTCAAAGCCGTAACACACGGTTCGCGCTGTTCGGAGGTGCCGGGGCGACTCTCTTCTAAATCTACGATGTACATTTGCGCCATGTTTAATTGATCCGGCACCGAAACAGAATCTTCATCCAATATCTTGTCCCACGTCAGCGCGTTGCGGCGTTCGGTGAAGCGATCCCGACCCACTTGATTCCCATTGCTCGCCACCAGGGTGTCGCGGAACAGAAAGTAAGAGGATAGCGTCAGACCAAAGAGCACCATGGCTGCGGCCAAAGCGCCATAACGCACCCATACGAAGCGCGACGTTTTGCTGGGCTTGTTCTGAATGGCTCGTGCGGTGGATCGGGCGCGCTTACCCAAAGGCGTTACCCGCGAGGCCTTGCCTGACGAGCGCGTCGCTTCACGGGCGATTGCGGCATGGCCGGGCTGCCACTCGGTCGTCGAACCAGGGCGCTTCTGAACGTGGCTGCGTTTGGTGTGTGCCACCGCTTCCGAAATGCGGTGCTCTAAGTTCTTGCGGAAGGCGGCCGAGGGTTCAATGAGGGGTATCTTTTTGAAAGTCTTGAAAACAGTGCGGCAACTTTCCAACTCTTCGCGGCACTGCGAACACGTCTCGATGTGGCACGTGAAAACGGACTCTTCGTCCGTGTTCAATTCATGCTGGAGGAAGGCGACCAGATCTTCCTGAGTTTTATTTTCACATGCCGCCATAGAGTTCATCCTATGTGCCGCTTCTGGGCTTTACTGCTGTTTCCAAGGCCCCGTCGCGCCCTTCATCGAGCGCGACAAGGTGTCTTTCAGGCGCCTCACCGCATGAAACATACGGCTTTTCACGGTGCCTACCGGGATACCCAAGGTTTCCGAAATCTCCACGTACTTCATGCCTTGCACTTCACTAAGGACAAAAATAATTTTGTGTTCCTCGGGCAACTCGTCGATGGCTACTCCTAGCGCGTCAGCCAACTCATCCTTACGCCCCGAAGCTTGCGGGGCCTCCGTATTCTTTAGCGGGAGCATTTCCATCAGCGTCCCGCCACCTTCGTTCTTCGCGTCCAGCGATAGATTGTGACGCTCCGACTTCGTCCGGCGCAGGTAATCGATCCAGCAGTTGCGCCCTATGTGATACAGGTACGTCGTGAACTTCGCCCGAGGCTCATAATCGTTCTTGTGCGTGAAGAGCCTCAAGAAGACCTCTTGCGTCAGATCCTCCGCCAGGGAATGATCCCACACGAGCCGAAAAAAGAAGTTAAGCAGCCCGACTTGGTGCCGCTTGACCAGCTTGTCGAACGCGGTTTCATCACCGTCGCGAAACTCGCGCATCAGATCGGGGTCGGTCTTCATTGGACCCACCCCTCTCCGACGCAGGCTACAACGCGGCAAAAAAAGGGTAGGTTCAAAAAATATTTAACTTGCAACATTTTTCATAACCCATGGTTATGGCCTGAGTCGAAGGCTTACTGTCCAGCAGACACAACGTGGAACCACTTCAAAACCTGCATACTATTTTACCGTAACCACAACTCCGGCCAGGCTGCACTGATGTACTTCAAAAGTCAGGAGCTACTCGATGCTCTTGCTAAATGCCGTCTCGGCTGCCTTTCGTAGCCTTTAGTTTTTACTTTTATTCGATACCACACGTGCATTCTGGACCTTCCGTTTCACCAGGAATGAGGTTTTGGCTCATGAGGCCAACTGAGTGTGGCTACCCATCGTGCAGCGAGAGTCGCACGTAAACTTCACACAGTTGGCCCATGAGCCGAGTTTTTCACCAAAGAACCAATTTTACACCGTTGACAAACGTCAATTACGAATTATGTGTTGAAGCTTATTGTTCAGTCAATCGCTGCGTCACGTGCAAATAGTGTAACTGGCGCTCGTCACTGTGTGCACAATGGGTCATCGGGTGCCATTTGACGCATGATCCCATTTTTAGCTAAGCCGTAGCACCAAGACTCGCTACGTCCAAGGCGCGGCAATATCGGGGAGTGGTCTACCGCAGATTGTCAAAAACAGGTGCGGGCGCTTCAGGAACACAGGAGGGACGTTCGACATGCGCGTGGAGAAGAAAAACACAGTCCCCGTCAAGACACGCAACAACACTCTTCCTGCGCGCGTCCGAGTCGGCTGCAAGTCCGGTCGAATCCAAGATCTTTCCACACGTTCCGATCTGCTGGACAAAAGTCCCGAACGCCGACGCGTCGCCTCGCCTGTATCCGCATCGCTGAACGCCCGCCCCGTTGCCGAAGTCATGGGGGTAGCGCAGGGCGCAACAAATGCGGACCGTGCACGCTACGAAGCCAAACAGAAGAAGCGTAGCCACGCAGCCGCACTCTGGGCCGCCTTCCAGAAGTCCCGTAGCAAGGCCGCGCGCAACGCGCTGTGGGTGCATTACCAGTCCTTGGTCAGGTACATCGGTGAGCGCCTTAAGTGTAAACTCCCCGAATGTGTCGACGTCGGCGACCTGATTTCCGCCGGCCACATCGGACTGCAAGACGCGATTTCCAAATTCAACCCTGCCCTGGGCGTGCGCTTTGAAACCTACTGCGTGCCGCGCATCCGCGGAGCGATGCTGGATTCCATCCGCGCAGCCGACTGGGTACCACGCCTCATCCGCAATAAGAACAACCAGTACGGGCGCATCTTGCGCGCATTAGCCGCCCAACTCGGGCGCGAACCTAGCGACGAGGAGATCGCCCAGCGCCTTGACATGGACCTCGGAAAACTCGATGCGCTGCACAAAGAACTGGATGTCAAAGCTCAGATCTCCCTGGAATCCGGTATCAAGAAGTCTTCCCATGAGAGTGCGCTGCTGCGGATGGAAATGTTCGACAACGGTGAACAGTACGAACCCACCCGCAATCTGCAGCGCGCAGAAATCCGCGAGATTGCTCTGCGCGAGCTGCAGCCCAACGAGCGCGTGGTTGTTGAACAGTACTACTTCAAAGGTCGCAGCATGCAGCAGATCGGCGACGATCTTGCTTTGAGCGAGTCGCGTATCTGTCAGATCCATGGAGAGGTCTTGGTTGCGCTGCGCAGGAAGTTCCGTGCCTACCAGGACTCGTGCTGTTTCTAATCTCGCGACGCCGCACTGGAAATCCGTCTGCGCCGAATATCTCTCGCGTGTTGTTATACCGGACCCATTTTCCGTGGGTCACATGACCGCGGCTTCCCGCCAGGAACCTTACGCAAAGTTCAACATGGCGAACTCGTGTCAGGGGTGCATTACGCTCGCACGCAATGGCAAGGCGCGCTTATTTCAAGACGTATCTTTCAAGGGCATGGGCAGTCCAGCCACCATAAAGAGCACTTTATCGGCGGCGCTTGCGAGTCGCTGATTGGCGCGGCCCAAGAGGTCCCTGTAAATCCTCCCCAAGGGATAAGCAGGCACCAACCCCAGTCCTACTTCGTTAGAAACCACAATCCAATGGGCCGTGCTGGCGCGGTGCGCGTCCAGCAGACCCTCGATTTCTAGGTTCACTGCGGATTCAACTTCTTCCGCCTGGTAAGGTTTCACCGTCGTGCTTTGCGTTACGCTGTGACCAGCAGCGGTGCGGGATGCTTGGGCGGCGCGGCTACCGCAAGCCACCGCGCTACCTGCTTCCTCTGGGCCGTGCTCAAAGGAAACCAAGATATTGCTGACGAGCAGCGTTAAGCAGTCCAGCAAAACCACTTCGGCTTGGTTCACGTGAGGACCGCTGGCCATACCCACGTTGCAGGGCACTTCGAGCGTGCGCCAATGTGCCGGACGCTCGGCCCTGTGCCGCGCGATACGTACGCTCATTTCAGCATCGACCGCTTCGGCCGTGGCTATGAACAATACGTGTTCCCCCAGTGTGGCGGCCAGCGTCTGGGCATAAGAGCTTTTTCCGCCCCGCGCGCCGCCAAGAATCAGGGTCAAGCTTTTTCCCATAGGTCCTCCAGTGTTTGCTCCAAGGCTTGCTTGGAACTGAAAAAATCCGCCTCTCCAAAGACTTCCAGGGTGAGAACTCCCGTGTAGCGCTCCGCCAGGAGCAACTTGAGCACCGGCACTAGTTTTTCCCTGGGCATATGCGCGAGCGACTTGTGGTCCCGTCCGGCGAGGCCATGGATATGGATGACCCGCGTCCGTGGCAACGCCTGCGCAAGGAAGGGCAATGGATCATGACCATCCAGCCAAAGGTGGCCGACATCTACGCAACGGCTTACCGGCACCCGCTCAAGAACGGGAGTAGCGAAATCAAGGGGATAGCCCTCTACATTCTCGACCGCCAGACGTTCGCAGCCGCCCGCCCAGACCGCCACGATTTCGAGCGCACGAACGGCTTGCTCGCACCATGCGTCCTTTTGGGCATAGCTGGCACCGTGTTTGATGTCCTTCCCGTCCAAGTGCAAGACATAAGCCCAGGGATTGAGCATTCGAGTGGCTTCGATCACCTTGCGCGCTTTCGCCAACGAGACATGCCCAGCCTCGCCCGACGCACCTAATTTCAGATCGAGCGGCAGATGCACGGTATAGGTCAGTGCGTGGGCAGCGGAAAGTTCGGCCAGCCCGGCCAGCGTTTCAGCGGACGGCAGATTGTTGGGGCCGTCGTCTACTTCAAACAAAACCAATTCAACATCTTGCACCTGGCCCGCGAGAAAACGGACATTGGGCAGAATATCGGCGGGGATGATGTATGAAGTTGTGCCGAGTCTAAATGGATACGGCGTGCAAGAACTGAGCTTATCCATGTCTTGCGTCATAGCGGTAGCCTCGCCGCATACACCAAGAGGACACAAAGCTCCGTGAGTTCCACGCTGGCACCCATGACATCGCCGTTGACGCCCTCGATTCTCGCACGAGCGAAGCGAACGAAAAGCCCCGTGACCAGCAGCGCCACGGCTACCGCAACCAGTGCTCTTAGGCCGCCCAGTCCGATGAGTACCAACGGAAGCCAGATCGCTCCAAGCAGTACGGTCGGCGAAAGCCCGGAAGCAAAGTCGCGACCCAGGCCGGAAGTCCTGGCTGCGGGTTGTCGAGCCACCCAAAGCGCCACCCAGCGACCCAGGACCGGGGCGAAGAGCAATGCAAACAGTCGTTCAGGAAGTTGCACATTGGCCCATGCGGGCACGCTGGCTGCACCCTGAAGCGTGCCGATAGACACGGCTTTCAAGAGTAGAAGCAGCACCAATCCGACTACGCCGAAAGCTCCGATCCGAGGGTCGCGCATGATTTCCAACCGCCGTGCGGGGGTCGTCATAACCCACAGGCCATCGCAGCAATCGGCCCATCCATCCAGATGCAGGGCACCCGTCAGTGCCGTCCAGAGCACGAGCACGAGCACGGTCGCGAGCGGTGGCGGAAAAGTGTTTTCCAATAAGACCTGCGCGGCAACCAGCAGGCCACCGAGGGTTAGGCCAACCAACGGAAACCAAAGTCCTGCGCGGCCCATTTCGCCGGAGTTCGGCGTGGGAGGGTGCACCGGCAGGATGGTTAAAAAACCGAAGGCCAGTCGCAACGTCCTCATGGCTTTGCGCTGACCCGGGCTTCCTCGAACGTAGCCATTTCATTCAAGAGGCGCGCAGCGGCTTCGATCAGATGGAAGGCTAGCACTGCGCCCGTGCCTTCCCCAAGGCGCATATCCAGGTCCAGGAGTGGGCGCTTACCTAAACGCTCCAAGACAACCCGATGGCCTCTTTCGACCGATTGATGGGACGCAATGAGAAAGGGCTTAACTTCAGGAACCCATTCTGCGGCAACCAGAGCTGCCGCACCGGAGATGAAACCGTCCATTACGACGGGAACCCGCCGCGCCGCCGCGCCGAGAATCACGCCCACGAGTCCGGCAATCTCCAGCCCGCCAACCTTGGCCAAAACATCCAGAGGGTCCCATGGGTTGGGCCGGTTGAGGTCGAGGGCGCGTTGGATGACGGAAATCTTATGCGCCAGACCCGCCTCATCCACGCCGGTCCCGCGTCCGGTCACCTGCGCAACGGGACTTTCGGTAAGCGCGGCGACAATAGCCGCCGAGGCCGTGGTATTGCCAATGCCCATCTCACCCAGGGCCACGAGATCCAGCCCCTTGCCGCATTCCGCCGCGACAACTTCAAGCCCGACTTGAACGGCAGACCGCGTCTGCGTACGCGTCAGGGCTGGCCCAAGCGCCATGTTCTGAGTGCCTTGAGCCACCTTGCGAACGATCAGTTCAGGGTGCGCGGGAAGCACGGACTTGACGCCTATATCGACCACGCGTACCCGTGCCCCCGCCTGCCGAGCCAGGACGTTGATCGCCGCGCCTCCGCGCAAGAAATTCAGGACCATTTGAGCCGTAACTTCCGCTGGATAGGCGCTGACCTTTTCGGCGACCACGCCGTGGTCCGCAGCCATGACGATGACGGCCTTGCGGGCCACGGAGGGGGCCGAGGTTCCAGTTATGGAGGCCAGTTGCAGCGCAAGCTCTTCAAGCCGTCCCAAGCTTCCCACAGGCTTGGTCAGTCGGCCTTGCCGCTGGTGCACGGTCGCCGCCGCCGAGTGGTCCGGTTCGGGAACGGGGGGCAGTAGAAGGTGTTCCATGTTCATCTTTCAGTCTTGGCCGCAGAGACTGTCTTTTGTAATAACTTAGTCGGCGGTGCCTCTGCTCGAAAAATCAACCGGTTGTTTTCAGTCAGGGCCTGAGCCAAATCAGTTTGGGCATGTTGTCCCCAACCTTCCTCGTACACGACTTCGTCCAGCCGCAGCCGTGGTGCCCAATCCGCCGTTTCCAGCATGGGCCGCTCGGAAAACTCCGTCACATGGCCAAGACAAAGATACGCCACCGGCAGCACGTGCTGGGGAATTCCCAGCAGCACACGCACCTGCTGCGGTTCAAGAATACTCACCCAGCCCACGCCCAGTCCTTCCACGCGTGCCGCAAGCCAGAGGTTCTGAATCGCGCAGCACGTGCTGAAGAGATCCGTCTCAGGCATGGTATTTCGTCCAATGACCTCCGGACCGCCGCGCGTCGGATCGCAGGTTACGCAGATATTGAGCGGTGCTTCGAGGACGCCTTCCAGTTTGAAGGACAAGTATTTTTTTCGCCTTGCTCCGCGGAACTTCCGCGCCGCGCGTAGCCGCTCCGCCTCCACGTGTTCGCGGACGCGTTTTCGCGTTGCCAAATCTTTGACCACGATGAAGTTCCAAGGCTGCATGAAGCCTACCGAGCCGGCGTGGTGCGACGCAGCCAAAATACGCGCCAGCACGTCGTTCGCGACAGGCTTAGGTAAAAATGAGCGCATGTCACGGCGTCGCGCAATGGCCTGATACAAGCCTTCTTTCCAAGCAGACGGGAAGGCATGATTCATTTTTTCACCGGTCGGGTTCCAGAGTGGCCTACATGATCGGGCGGAAGTTCCTCCAGCGGTGCCACCGGCCACACCTGGAGGCAGCCCAGTTCCTCGTCCTCGCGGATGCGTGCCTGAACGTGGAAATAAGCGGCGACATTGCGTTCTGTGATCACCTCGCGAGGAGTCCCTTCCGCCGCGATCCGGCCCTGAGATAGGAACAAAATGCGGTCGCAGAACCGCGCGGCCAGCGAAAGGTCGTGCACGGACGCCAGTGCGCCACGGCCTTCGCGAACGAGTCTCCGGACCAGTTCGAGGGTCTTTAACTGGTGCGCCACGTCTTGATTCGCCGTGGGTTCATCGAGCAAAATGAGCGGCGTTTGCTGGGCGACGGCGCGTGCTATGAGGACGCGCTGGCGTTCTCCGCCGGACAGCGTGTGGACGCTCCGCGCCGCCAACTGCTCCAGTTGCGTGCCGCGCAGTGCCTCTGCAATGGCCTGCCGGTCACGGGTGCCTTCGGGACGAAAACGACCCAGATACGGGTAGCGTCCCATGGCCACGATCTCGCGCACGCTGAACTCAAAATCTAGCGCGGTCTCTTGCGGCACCAAGGTGATCAGGCGTGCCACTTGCGTGCGCGGCAGGCTGGAAAGCCGCACGCCTTCCAACAGCACCTCGCCGCTTTGAGGCACCAAAAGCCCCAGCAACAGGCGAATGAGCGTGGACTTGCCGCTGCCGTTGGGTCCGACCAGCCCGAGCAGTTCCCCGCGACGCAGGGACAGCGTCGCCCCATCCAGGATCCGTCCATTCCCATAGCCGAAGACCACTTGCCGCGCTTCGAGTAGCACCTCGCTCATAGGACACCCTCCTTGCGGCTCTTGAGCAGCAGGAAGATAAAAAATGGTGCTCCAATGGCGGACGTGAGCACGCCCAGGCGGATCTCCTCTGGGCGGATCAAGGTCCGCGCGGCCATATCGGTGAGCACCAAAAAGGCCGCGCCGGTCACGATGCTCGTCGGCAGCAGCCAACGATGGCCAGGCCCGATCACGAGGCGCAGGACGTGCGGCACGACCAAGCCCACGAAGCCGATGGCGCCGGAGACCGCCACCGCCGCACCCGTGAGCAGTGAGGTACACAGGATAATGCTGCGGCGTACTCGGACGATGTTCACGCCGACGGCACCGGCATGCGTTTCGCCGAGCAGCAAGGCGTCCAAATCCCGTGCATGGGTCAGGATGACGACGGTGCCCAGGAGCATCGCGGGCAAGGCGAGTTTCACGTGGTCCCAGGTCCGACCGTCCAGTCCGCCCATCAACCAGCCGATAATTTGCCGCCCAATGTCGTAATTGGCGAGCGCGATCGATAGGACGAAGGACGTCATCGCGGCGTTGAAGCCGCCGAGGGCTACGCCGCTCAGCAACAGCGTGCCGACAGGCGTATGGCCTCTACGCGAGGCGATGGCGTACACCGCGAAGGCGGTCAGGGCCGCGCCGACAAAGGCCAGCAGAGGCAACGCCCACACCGTCTGCGCCGCAAGTCCTAGATACAGCGCCAGCACGGCACCCAGGGAAGCCCCTGCAGAAACGCCCAGCACGCTGGAGTCCGCCAGCGGGTTCTTGAACAGCCCTTGCAGTGCCGCGCCGCAGAGTGCCAGGCTGCCTCCCACCAGCGCCGCCACCAGGACTCGCGGCAGGCGCACGTCCAAAAGCACGGTCGCCTCCCAGGGCCGCCAAGTGCGCTCCACGTCAAAGCTCAAAGCCTCTGCCACGATACCGACCATGTGCTCGATCGAAATAGGCATGTTTCCTAGCACGACGCCGCAGCAACAGCCGACGAGGCAGAGCACGCAGGCTGTCAAGAAGATGAGCGGGGGACTCCAGCGTCTCATGGGACCGTTTTCTCCGGATGCAACAGCGCCGCCAGCTCTTCCAGTCCGCGCACTGCATGTTGTGAAACACAGGTTAACCACGCGCCGTTGATGGCGTACACGCGCCGGTTGCGAACTGCGGGAACCTCTTGCCACACCGGATCGGCCATGAGTTCTGCCACGGGATCAGAGGCACGCCCCAGATTCCAAGCGGAGAGTACGATCACTTCCGGCTGTAGTCCGAGGGCCATTTCCAAAGGCAAACGAGTGGGTCCGCGCAGGCCCGCTTCCTGGACTACATTTGAGCCGCCCGCAATTTCCATCATTTCATGCATCACGGTTCCAGGGCCGGTGGTGTCTCCGCCGGAGGAATAGTAGAGCACGCGCAGGTGGGGCAGGTTCTGCACGCGCCGAGTGACGCGCGCAATGCGTGCGCGCATGTCCTCCACCACTTCAGACGCACGCGCTTCTGTTCCCGTCGCCGCGCCCAAGAGCAGCAGGTTATCCATCAGTTCCTGGAACGAGTCGTAGCGCGTAAAACGCAAGATGGGGATGCCCGCCGCTACCATCAGGCTGACCGTCTCTGCGCGGTTGTAGCCGGTCGCCAGTACCAGGTCGGGTTCCAACGCGAGCACGGCTTCGAGGTCAGGATACAGACGCGTCACGGAGGCCGGGAAAGCCCCCGCGCAATTTGAGATACCGGCATCGTCCGCGAGGAAAGTAACCGCACGCAAGCGTTCGCTGGGGACCAGTGCCGCCAGCATTTCGTCGCCCATGAGGACCGTGGAAACAATGCGTTGCGGCGGGCGGACCAGCTTCTGTGAGATGCCGGCGGGATCCACCAACGTCTTTGGAAACGACACGCCCTCGATCTGCGTTTCTTGCAAGGATCGCGCGCCGACCAGCGCATCGCGTATCGGTCCAAGGCAGAATATCAGGATGCCTGTGCTGCCGAACAGCACAACGCAGGTCAGTACATCGACGAAACAAACCTTCCGCCACGGCACAAGTTCCTCCTTCGCTCGCTGGAACGGCGGCGAAAAAAGGACGCAGGCTTCCTGTCGTGGAGGTAGCCGCTGCAGCGCGTTGAGTGTGCGCTTGTAGCCGACCTGAAGTCGCCCGCACAAAATGGGGCGACCGCTCCACGGGTCCTTGGGGCGAGGAAACCCGTGAAGACTCTCTTCGGCAGGTCTTCTGGCTCCCGGATCGTCCTCCCCGCTGCGCCTTCCCAACCGCGCCAGCCTGTACGAGGCTCGCCGTCAGTGGCTGCGCCGTTCTTGCCCGGCGCGTGCAGCGGATCGTCCCCGGTTACAGCGGCGACCACCGCAGCGGATTTGCACCGCCTTCCCTTTGAATCCCGCCACGCCTTGAAGCGTGCGGGAACCGCAGAGAGTCTTCTATGGTAGTTACGACGAACTAAGTCATGCCGTAAACGGTAGCCATGGTCAAACGCAAATGCGTTCAAGGCCGTATCTCCCAGAGTTGTTTAAGGATTGCCCGCGCCATAGGGAGAACGAGCACGCCAGCCGTATCAACACAGCACGTGCAAGCGGATCTAGTCCAAACGCCGTGCCCTTTCCCAGGCGCACAGCATGGCAACTGGGCCACCTTGCTGTAGTATTTTGAGAACGCTTTAGGACGACATGCGGGGTCGCAAGCAAACGCGCAATCCATATGTTATGGAGACCTTTTTATGAGAATGACTGAACTTTCCACTTGGAAAACGGATGCTCGGACGTCCTCTCTACATGCTTGGGTAGGCAACGTAAGGAATTCCTTCATGAGCCTTCATCTGCACCACGCATGGGTTGTTGTGCTCTTGTTGGCGCAAACTGCGCTCGTTGCGCCGTGCCTTTCCGAAGATCTAAAAATTACGGGCAACAAGCCCGCAGCGCTCGCCGCAGACTTACCCAAAGACTGCGTGGTCTGTCCCATGAAGCTGTGGGGCGACCGCGTGTTCATCACGGTCAAACTTAATGGCGAGGCCAGTGCGGAATGCATCATCGATTCCGGCGCGGAAATATCGGTGCTGAACAAGGCCCGCGTGCGCGTGAAAGACCTGAAAATCAGCGGTACGCAGCAGCGTCAAGGCGCCTTCGTCGGCGACCTAAGCACGGAACGTGCCACGCTGGCCACACTCAAGATTGGAGAAAAAGAATACAGCCAGATCGCCATCGACGTCATCAACCACGGCGCGGGCCGCAAACTAGAACAGATCGACATGCTGCTGGGCATGGATTTCCTTTCGCGCACTCGCTTCACGCTGGATTTCGATCGACAGCGCTTCATCATCTGGCCCTTCCGCACGCCGTTGCCCAAGGTAGCGGACGAGATGGAGCGCGAACGACTGCCCTTGCGTCGGCCGCCCGGAGAATCCAGCACCTTGCTCCCGCGCATCGATGCCCTGCTCAACGGCAAGACGCGCGTCAACTTCCTGATCGACTCCGGAGCGGGCGGACCGTATTTCGTAGCCACGCAGCCCTTGAAAGACCTGGGTCTGCCGACCGAAGGCGGCGACGCAGGCCGGATGCGTATTGGCGCGGGCGCGAGTGCCGTGCAAGCCCCCATTTTGCAAATAGATGTGGCCAAGCTGGAACTGGGCAAGCTGGTTTTCGAGAACGTCCCCTTCAAGGTCATCGATGCCTCGACCGGCGTGGGTCCCGTGGCGAAGCAGGATTTGTTGATCGGCAACAACGTGCTGGGCACGCCCGTGCTTAAGCAGGTCAGCGCGGTCCATTTCGACATGCCGGACCGTGCGCTGTATTTTGAACGCGTCAAGAAGCCGAAGTGAGGCTCGCGTTAAAAGCCCTATGTGGCGCAAGGGCCATCTTACGAGCGGGCTTTGTTTTTTTGGGCGATGGTCTTTCTCAGCCGCTTCAGCAAACAACTCGTCCATAGCCCTACCAGCAGGTTGCTACATACCACCGGCAACGACGCGAGCAGCATCGTGTACACCCAGGCGCGGGACACCTTGCTGGGCCGTTGCGGGTCCAGCCAGTGTTCGTTCGCGGCCAGCTTGCGGAGTGTGCCCAGGCCCATGAGCACCGGCCATAAGGTCGCCAAACGCAAGCGCACGCAGCGCCGAGGTGTGGCCAGGATGTACCTACAGGCGTGCTCGAAATGCTCCAGCGCCACCTGAATTTCAGCGCCCAGCGCTGCACGTGCGCGGGAGCCGTTGGCGGCATCCGTCAGCTCCCCAGGCTGCAAGCCGT
>Ga0114940_10000817_pt1 | contig 12776 bp, 31 predicted proteins | sample ColdCreekSource_FD_87195 | JGI IMG/M metagenome (GOLD analysis project Ga0114940, IMG submission 87195) | Groundwater microbial communities from Cold Creek, Nevada to study Microbial Dark Matter (Phase II) - Cold Creek Source | ecosystem: Environmental > Aquatic > Deep subsurface > Groundwater ... | reverse complement strand
TCCCAATCTCTTTCTCGTGTGAGCTGCGGTCGTCAGATTCAGGATGCAGAAAACTCTGCTATTGAAGTAGAGAATGCGTTTATTCTCCTGTTCCAAGGAGATAACCCTCGCTTCAATAAGCAGCGCTTTCTCGCTGCTTGCTGTGGGGAAAGTTTTAAATGAAGAATCTATTTTTTATTTCAGACACTCACTGGGGGCATAAGAATATTATTAAGTATTCCAACCGCCCCTATGAGAATGTGGCGGAAATGAATGAGGCTCTCATTCAAAACTGGAATGCATTGGTCAAGCCAGCCGATGAAGTTTGGCATCTCGGGGACTTTGCTTTCATGCAATATCCAGAGTTCAAAAATATTCTGCGCCAACTTAAAGGAACCATTCATTTTATTCGTGGTAATCACGATCAAATGATTTCTCAAAACAAGTTTGAGATCTTGAATACGGGCAAGATTAAAACGATGCAAGATTATGCTGAAGTAAAGATAGCAGGCACAATGCTCGTTCTCTTTCATTATGGTCAGCGAGTTTGGAATAAGTCTCACCATGGTAGCATCCATCTTTATGGTCACTCTCATGGTTCTCTTCCGCCTCATGGGCTATCAGTAGATGTTGGGGTTGATTGTAAAGAAATCACTCCAGAGTATCGACCTATTCACTTGGATGAAGTTCTCAAGTATATGAAGGGTCGAGAAACAGCGGTTGTGGATCATCACGGAATACGCGAAGAATAATATGAACACTCAAATTTCATCGGTTATCACAAAGGTTCAGAAGCTTTTGGCATTGTCCAATTCTTCTAACGCTAATGAGGCAGCCAACGCGGCGGCTGCTGCCAATAAGCTAATCGATGAATATCGTTTGTCAGAAGCAGATATCTCTACCGAGAGTGGTGAGCCTGATCCAATCATCGAAGATGAGTCACCTATCTATGAGACCGGGCGAATCACTCTTTGGAAGAATGTTTTGGTTCATGTATTGACTACTCATTATGGGGTAGCTCATTACATTGATTCTCATTATCCCGAAGGTCGCAAGGTATCTAGCTTCAAGTTGATTGGTCGCTCCTCTGACATTCAGATTGTCAGATATATGTTTGCCTGGCTGATTACTGAGTGCCAACGACTGGCAAACTTGCAGGTCAAAGGTCAAGGTCGCATAGCAGTATCTTCATACTGTAGTGGGTTTGTTTCTGGCATTTCTACTCAGCTGAGAGCTTCTCGTCAAGAGGTTCAGAAAGTCGCGACCTCTGAAGCAATCATTAAACTGGATGCAAGACTCCAAGAGTCTAAAAGTTTCATGTATAACAAATATACTGACATGAAAAAGGTTGCGCAGAAATCTCATTCTCAGCTTGATTCACAAGCCTTTTCAGCTGGTCACCAGCAAGGTCGTGCTATTCATTTGGGCTCTGCTTTGGGTACTTCTAAAGTTAGATTGCTGGGCAACTAATGAAGCTACCATTTGACTATGTAGCGCGTCATGTGGATGCGCTATTCAGTGAGTCAGAAGACCTAACTGATGATGCGGAGATTGATAAGAGCTGCGAATTGGTTAGCACTTTTATCACGGCGTGCGGCTGGGATGAAACAGAATTTTGGAGGATTATGTATGGACATAGTCCTCCAGCGGATCAAGAAGAGCTTAATAAGCTCAATTGAAAACAACAACAAACAAATAACCTGAATCGCTACGGCGAGTGCAAAGGAACAGGAATATGAGCGAAGATAATACGACGGTTGCAGTGACGGAGACGGAGAAGGTTCGTGGTCCTCGTGGTGAGGTTGGAGCTACTACTCCAGCTTTGACTCTCAAGGCACGTTGGCATGCGGAGCATTTCAAGTTGGTGGATACCAATGACAATGCGCATCGCAATCGTCAGAGCTATGTGGTGAAGTCTGGTGCCCCTTCTCTGAAGGCGTATGCTCGTCAGCTCGCAAAGAGTGGTGACAAGAATGCTGAGACGTGGCTCGACAATAAGGCTGGCGTGAATAACCAGGAACGTTCGGCTGCGAATGTTCAGATGGCAAAGACCTGCGCTGGTGCGACCAAGCTGGGTCGTAAGAAGTCCAAGGGTGGCGGCGGTAAGGCGAAGCCTGCTGCTGACGCGACGAAGTAATCATATCAACCCAACGGAAGGGCGTTAGCCGCCCTTCCTAGGAAGTTCATTTATGTCTAAAGCAGATACTAAGAATGAAAAACCATTCTATGTTTATCGTGAAAATAAAGGATATTTTTATGGACCAGGAGCTGGTCCTGCTTTAGAAGGTAAGCCTGTTGATTGGAAGGTTATGAATGGCAAGTAAAGTTTCTGTTAAGAAAACGAAAAAGACCGACAACCAGTACGATTTATCGTTTTCTGGCTTGACGGCTGGTGAAGTTCTGAGCATCAAGTATGCGTTGGAAGGTCGGGCAGAAGTCTCTGCTGTAGCTGCTGATATGGCTACTCATCTTAATAACGGTCTTAAAGAGTTTGGTTGGTAAAAAGTTTTGCACGTAGAATCATATCTTCGGGTGTGATAAAACGTGTCTTCCACGATCGGCTATCGGGTTAGTGGAAGTTAATGTAACAGTAGCGGCAGCCACAGCTTTCCCAATTAAGCGATGGTCAAGATTAATAAAACACCAATTGGAAGCGTAATCGGTTGCGCTTGATATTCCGATGATGTTCAGCTAGCTAAGAAGTAATAAGACAACTTAAATTTGATTTAACAATAGGGCAGCTTATGTGTAGCTGACTGTTTCTATTGTTTCTAAAAAGGAAAAATAATACGATGTTTATGCAAGGTGATATCGTCCGCTATGTTGGTAACAAACCCTCTCTCAGGAAGGCTTCGCGTGGAGAAGTGCTTGCCCAAATGGGCAACGAAAAGGGTGTGTATGTGGTCGAGTTTGAGACTGATGCTTATGTTCTGCCAGAGTCGGAGCTGACTAACTACGTTGCATCCAGACAGGATTTGGATCAGGCAGCAAAGGCTACCGAGGTAGTTCAGAAGAAGCGCCGCAAGCATAGCGACGAGGAGTAAGCAATGATTGCTTGGATGGCACATAGGATTGTATGGTTTGTAATTCGCGCAGCAATAACTCTTGCTAGCGTATTTACAATCTATAGCATGATTAATAGGTATGGATACAGAGTAGATTTCTCTGCCATCTTATTTGCATCCATATGTGCCATCATTACAATCAGGGTATGGATGCCATCTTGTTCGCAAGATAAAAATCATTAAAGAAAATTTCTACTAAGAAGATTGCAAAGGAAGAACAAAACATGTTTTATTGTGAAGTTACTGGTCTGTTGAGCAAGCCGAATGAGAAGCCCTCCAAGTTGGTGATCGAGAAGCGTGACCGTGTGTATACGCGGCGAGTCAAGAATGAGGAGACTCGCGAGTGGGAGACCTTGGAAGTTGGTAAGGGTTGGGAGATCGTCAAGGAGCTGAATGCTTCGGCGGCTGGTGTTCAGGAATGGGAGAGTATGACGCCTGATCAGCAGGCTGATTTCTTGGCTGCACTTAAGTCCTCGTAAGCAAAATCTTAATTCGCTCATTGACCTAAGTCTATTAACCACACTAAGTTAGTAAGCTTAGGCAGTGAGCGAAAAATTATTAACTAATTATGAAATATTATTTAAATGAAGTTCGAGATTTAAAGTTAAGAATTTTTGAATTAGAGAGAGAAAATGAAAAGCTTCGCCAGGAATCTGCGGAATATCTTGGTAATTGGATTGCTGCTCAAGACCTAGCATCTTGGCGACAAGTGCTTATGCTAGTAAAAAGCCCTGAAACTCCACCTGAAGTTCCACCCGAAACCAAAACTTAAAAGTTAGAACATGTCAAATAAGCGTGATAAGCGTCGTGATAAAAGGGAAGCTGAACTCGGACCAGAGCGCGAGATCATTGCCCGAGGGGCGCACAGTGTCACGCTAGCATGTGAACATGAACTTATCAATCCACCAGTATCGAATACGGTACACATGCGTCCTCCAAAGTTTTACCGATGTGTTAAGTGTAAATGAATATGAAAAAGTTTTTGTTTTTGTGTTTGCTTGTGTGTGCGTGTTCTAAAAAAGAAAAGCCTCTTCCGCCTGTATGTACAAATCAGGATAAGGTATTTCCTGAAACCAAGATCGATGCACACACAATTAATGTGGTACCCAAAGTTGTAACCAAATCAGATGCGGCATCGGGGGCTGCGATTAGCGGAACACTGGCAACTGGAGCTAGTATTGTTACGGGTGGGGCTATCACACCTTTGATGGTTTTAGGTTCCAGTGCTGTAGGTGGGTTGGCGGGTTCCACTAATAAGACCACTATTACCACGGAAGAAATTCGTACTTGCAGTTTCCGTGTTACGGTGGATGGTACTCCCATGGTTTATTTTGGTGATGCAGAGGAGTTAAACACTACACATGCTGTTGCAGCATTTCGTAAATGCACGATGTTGGGTGTTGGGGATACTATAATTCCGACCTTGACTTGTGTGGAACGAAACTCTGCGTATCCAAATGGATATAAAACTTACATGTGGACCTCTGGTCCTACTGCCGGGCACCTGTACTAATAATAAAAGGCATAAATGCAAACTATTAATTTCCCAAATTTTTCCGGTGTACGCTGTTTGATGATGCCCTTCATTCAAGGTGAGCCAAGTTCGGTTCCATCTATGTATGCGGCATACAACGATATCATTTCAAACACCTTCTTTAAGAGGGGTAATATTGGTTTCCTAACGATTGATGAAAGTTTTGTTCAAGCGGGGCAGCCGCATCGAGGTGCACGCGCAAAGTTTGGTCGAGCCCTTCATACAGAAGCGGGTAAGGATCCCAACCAAAATTATCGTTGGGGTAGTGGTGGTGGGTGGGGTAAAGCTCCACACCGCGTAACCCTTGATCGTGATGTCAAAATTATTCTGTCAAACAACATTGACGATAGTTGTGCAATTTGGGATTCGACTCACGAGAATACGTCTGAAGATGGGGATATTGGTTATGCTGCAAACGTATATCCATATGTTGATGCAACTTTCCTTAAGGCTGGTGAGGTTCATGAAATTGGTATCCTAACGCCGCATGAAAGTCTTCCAGTGCAAGAGAGTTGTAACCGTCAATTTTTGAGAATTATTTCTTCTGGCGTGCATGGTCGTGAAGAGTATTTCACTCAAAACCCATTTGTTGCTTTTGCTTAAGCAAAAATAAACCCCACAAACAGTCACTATAATTATGTCAAGATTTGGTAAAATTTTCCTGTTTGGTTTGGGGATTGCTATTGTTTTTACAACAGCATCCAGTCTTCTTATTACTAAAATTAATAATAAGTCTGAATCAATTCAAGCTAAACGTATTCATCTTCCAACTATGGAAGGGCAAGATTTAACTGCGCTTCTGGAAACTCATCAATCTCCCAAGATCGTAAAATGTAATTTTACGGGGGCATATATTGTTGAACAAGATATCGCTTTTTCCAGAAATGGAGCTTCATGTGATGATTTTGAAACCCGTACATTAACATATAATAATGTTATTGCTCCGTGTTCAGGTCATCTCGATCCTAATCGAGAGCTTTTCTTGCATTGTATATCCGATAATAATCCAGTACGTCAATGTAATGGTGTTGTCAGTGTAAATGTAGATGGAACAGATGCCTGTGAATATTGGGTAACTATCAAAAAGATTGATTAATATATGAATACCTTTTTAATTTGGGTCCGCCAATGGTTTTGCGGACGTAAGTGGGACGTGGTTAAAGAGGGTATGCTTTCTAATTCCCGAAATAATATAGTAGTAGGATACTATCAAGATTACATTTGCAAAAAGTGTTTGCATAAAGTTGAAATTCGTTGGTAAATATTATGAGCAAGCGAACTATTACTGTTACTATTGTCGATGATAATGAAGATGAGGTGGATCACGAGCTGCCTGCCACCAATGAAGTGTGTTGGAAGTGTGATGGTCATGGCACTCATACTAATCCTAGCATCGATGGTAACGGAATTACCTCCTCCGAATGGGCAGAGTGGGACCCAGAGGAGCAAGATTCTTATATGAATGGCGAGTACGATGTCACTTGTGAAAAGTGTCAGGGTTCCAATGTCGTTCTGGTTCCTGATACCTCTATCATGTCGGAGGAACAGAAAACCATTTTCTCTCAATGGAAAAAACAGGAGGCTGAGAAAGCCGCTTTGGATGCTGAGTGCCAAAAAGAACAGGAAATGGAAGCCTGGATGATGGGAGAGTTCTAATGTCGGGCATTGAACAAATAATTGAAGGTCTCAAAATCTTTGTCAAGTATGATGGAGACGTTAGTGCCGAGCATGATATTATCTTTGCTGCACCTAATAGAATGCGAGATGAAAAAATCTCAGAAGATGATGTGAAAAAACTGGCTGAGTTGGATTGGAGCCGCGATGATTCAATTGAATCGTGGTATAAATTTGTATGAGCACCGCAACAAAAATAGGTATCGTTATTCTTTTTGTGGCAGAGGTTGTAGCTCTTGCTTACATTTCTCACTATGAAGGTTGGAAGAAAGGTTTCCAAGAAGGTTGGTGCCACGCACAACCTGCTTCTACTAGATGTTAGTTGCCTATGTTAAATTGGATTAAGTCTTTGTTTTGTTCCCATAACTGGGTAAATAGTAGTGGTCTCAAATACCTTGAAGGTATTGTAAGTCATTATCGTTGCACAATTTGTAATGCCCGTAAAAGGATTAAGTGGTAATGGAAGATTATACTTTAACTATTAAAGTTGATGATGGAAATCTTTTTGAAGGGAGTCTGGAACAATGGGAAGATTGTTTCTTTGCTTTTCCGTTTCACTATTCTGTAAATGATAAGATTGCGCAAATTCAAAATTACTGTACTGGCTACAACTATGAACTTACCCTATCTTTCCAAGCTAAAGAGAGTGCCGGAAAAATTCAAGCCACTGTAGAATTAAAATCTTAATTAGAGAAGTATTTTGATTTAAATAAATTGAAATTTATTTTACTGTTAATTTTAATTAACAAAAGAATGATTTTATCTAATTTTTCTTTATCAGATGAGTTCATAATTTATTTTCTATTTTCTCTATCATATCTAGAATAGAATCTATTTTAGTAGAAATTACTTCCGAGGCAATTTCTTGAGATTGAATTTTATTAGATAACTTATGCATCTTATCTTGTAATGCAGTTATTTGTTTATCTTTGCAATCCATCTCTCTTTTAATAAAGAAAGAGATTACTCCTAAAATAATCTGTATTATTAATAATATTAACGGTAGCAAATATTCTAGCATATAACCTTGGTAAAGTAATTCTATATATTTATATTAGTTTATTGATAAATTGTAATTTTGTTACCAAAAGAATTCCAGTCTAACGGTAACACTCCCATCGCCCAACGGGCGGGATACTCTAAGTGTCAGCACGGATTAAAACTTAAAAGATATACACCCTAATGTTACAGCTTTAATGGGTGGGGAGCGAAGGATGCCGATTAAGTTAAACATATTTCGGCTTCAGTCCATACGGCTTTCGAGCTGTGCGAGGCTAGCAATCTTTAAGCGCGGGAGCCGGCGATATAGGCTCGTTACTTTTTAGGAATATTAAAATGAATAACTCTGAATTTGATAAGGCTCACAAGAGGTTTAATACTATGTTTAAGATTGTTGCTGCATTCATTGCTTTTGTTTTCTGCGTAATCATTGCTGGCTGGTTCCTTATCGGTTACGTAGTGGTAACCAAGGGTCCTGAGACTGTTCATCGGGTAGAGCGCGTTATTGATGCTCATGCCGAGAAGCTGGAAACAGAAAACAAAAACAACAAGAAGCCTGAGTAATAGATATATTGCAGGGCTATGACAACTTATCATTTGCACCGTTGGTCAGTTATAGGGGATGACGATCCATATAGGGCGCCAGAACAAAGCGCAATTCGTCTTTCTGGATTTCGAAATCAGGATAACCGTCGAGTTACCACCTCTGTTATTGTGGCGGTTAATGGTCGTGAAATTGAAACCTATTCTGGATCAATTTATATTTTAGAAGATATTGATCCAGATTATCTAAATCATTTAGATTCCATTGGTGATATTTACGATCCCGACAATCCAATTAGAATAAAAGATTAATTTATGAGTGAATCTAAAAAGCTTTCAAAACGTTTGGTGTTGAAAGATACTCACCCTACCGCCGTGAAAATCTCAAAGCTAATGGAGCTGGCGGATGAATTGGGAATTAGCATTTCATTTCTTCATCAAAAAGTTCTTATCAAAGATAAGGATCGAGATGAAAATCTTCCACCTCTCTTCTTGGAAGATATTGAAGATAATCATTGGTTTGAAAGTTTCCCTTTTGAAACTGAATACAAACTGGTTTATGTTAATCCAGAATTTCTTGCTCAAGAAAAAAGGGATCACGAAGAACGAATTAGAATTCGAGATGAACAAGAGCGTCTTGATAAAGAAAAAGCGGCACAACTAATTGCAGAGAAAACTGCTGCCGCTGCTCGGGCACTTGAAACACGCGAGCGTCGTCAGTTGGCTGAGTTGAAGGAGAAATACGAATCATGAGTTTTAAGAGAATTGGTTTGGAACAACAGATTTTTAAAAATGAGGGCTGGGATGATAATGGTCCTATGTGCCCTCAGTTCTATAAGGTAGAACTTCTGATTCAAGTTGGAGAGTTTCCTCCAGGAACTAAGTTTCCGGTCGCATTCTTCAATGGAGATGCCTCTACCCTTTCTTTTATGGATGATAAGGATGAGGAGCATATTTTCGAAATGCACCTTAGTCTTGGAAGAAAGATCACTATGGCTGAGTATGAAGCTTCGCGCGAAGACCTCAAGCCAGTTGATGACTCGGAGGATGAATAATGGATAAGCCTGATAATATGTCGGCAATGGATTTCTTTCGGTTCAATCTTCGTGCGGGTACGGTTCGCACTATCGAGCCCGTTCCGAAGAGTAAGAAGCTTCTTAAATTGGAAGTTGATTTTGGTCCGAGCGGCACTCGAACTATTCTAGCTGGCTTGGCTCCTCTTTTGGAATCCCCTCATGATCCTGGTCCTGGCACCTATTTGGTGGAGGGTCAGAGGGTGGTTGCTGTTATTAACTTTGAACCTCGGGAGATGATGGGTCTCGAATCTCGTGGCATGCTTTTGGGTGCCAAGGATGAGACTGGTAAGGTTCATCTCGTTTTCCCTGGTAAGGTGCCAGATGGAGCAGAGGTAGGATAAAAGAAAGGTTCTAATATGATTCCGTTGACGATTGTGTTAGCTGCGCTAGCAGTTATTTATGTAGTAGGTTGTTTTCTGGTTGAGCTAGAGTTTTTTGGCTGGGCAACCTTGGTTTTGATTGCGACTGTTATTGGTGTGCAGTCTTTGCATGTGTTTGATATTTTGTCGTATGTCGCGGCTAATGCTTTAACCAGCGCCCTCTATGCTGTCGGTTATGTAGCAGTTGGTGTTGTCTGGTCGTTCGTCAAGTGGTTTAGCTTCTTGATGAAGTATCGTGATAAGTTTCGTGAGCTGAAGCAGAAGTTTTTGAATCTGAATAAGTTTCCTCTTAACTCTACTTCGCCCGATGATAGGGATATTCCTTATGCTATTAGGGCTGCTTTTGAAAAGTATCTCAACATTCATTTGCCGGCTAACGTCAATGTGGGGCAAAGTAATCAACAAAATGAACAGTATGTTACTGCTGTTGAAAAGGGTAAATTGTGGATTGCATTTTTGGATGAGTGTAAGACTCCCAATAATCAAACTATCCCTGCGACTCTTACAGATGCTTTCGAAGTATTTTTGCGTGAGCAGCATTCATATGGCGAATATGCCGCGCTCCGATACGGTAAGAAGCCAGTTGCCACTGAGAACAAAGCAAAGATTACGGCATGGATGGCATTTTGGCCATGCTCGGCGCTTAGTACGTTGCTGAACGATCCGATTCGTCGACTCTTTAAGTTTCTCTTTAAGCTATTCCAGAATCTTTTTCAGAGAATGTCAGACTGGGTATTCTCTGAGGACCCTGAATTGAAGTAATATGCCGAACATTATCCTTGATAAAGATGGAAAGCCTCTTTCTCCTGAAGAGGCTGAGGAATATAGCAACGATGTTTGGGATTGCGGTATTCCTATGGGCAAGCATGATGCACGCAAACTTTGGGAAAAGTGGGGCGTGCGGCTTGGTATTCCAGAATGTTTCCCCGAACTAGCTTCTAAAGAAAAGTAATATGCAAAAAGGTAATCACGTTATTCATAAACAAACGGGACGTGCCGGAAGGATTCATTCTTTCGGCAATACCTCACCTTCTACTATCAATGTGACGTGGAATAGTATTGATACCACTACCACTCATGAGGTGTCGGAGTTTGATATGAATCTATGTAATAGAGAACACTCTATGTACAAAGGGTTGTTTTGCATCCTATCGCCGAACCATAATGGTTGGTGCGGTTGTAATTAAAGATTTTGATTCATTCTTTTGCTTGGGACGCTAAAAGAAAGAATGGGCTGGTCGGCAGACTGGCTTCACCTTGTGTCTCCTAACCTTTTCACGGTAGGCGGCGGGGTGGGTCGAAGTAGTGCTAACATCTACTGAATATTTACTATGGCAAAGTAAATATTTTAAACTGTTGGAGCGCATAGGTCAAGCTTATATCCTGTCAGGGTTGTTGTCTATTCTTTGCCGGAATCAAATGAATGGTCTTAGCTCCATCCCTTATGAGCGAATTAAAAGACGGGGGTCATTTTTCACCTACTTTTTATACCTATAATTAAAAATTAGGGGTGCTACCACACTTGAAGGGTAGAGCCATCTTTGGTTCGTTCTACGGTACGAAGTTCTCCTGATTAGTAGTAATTCCCTTGCAAGGGCTACGGTTCGGGAGGCTTAAGCAACGGACAGCTAATCTTAAATTTGGAGGATAACCCGCCTGCCAATTAAAATCCAAGTGCGGTGTCTCGCTGGTATGCCGGAAATAGTATACCTTATTTGAAAGATATAAAAATGCCTCACACTAATATTAACCTTGATGCGATTGAACAAGCATTACCCTTGGCAGCTCTTAAACGAAGGGCTAATTTAATTGAGGAAGCTGTTGAAAGAATTCTTATCTGGCTAACTCCAGACCCAAAGAAGGTAGAAGTAGTTAATATTGTTGCGTATAAAAGCTTTGATATTGAGCAAAAATTTCCTGTTGATATTGTTGAGTCTCGCAAGTTAATAGAGAAAATGTTTGATGATAATATGTCGCTTGTGTTTATTCAGAAAACGAGCGAGGCGGTTACAAAGTCGAAAAGCTTTTTTTCAAAGACCGAACATTCTATTGTAACTACAGAAGACCGCAATTATCTTTTTACAACACTAGCTATTGATCTTAAAAAAGAAGTTGATGTAATTAAAGTAACCCTATCTGCGCTTAGAAATCCCCGAGTGTTCTTAACCTGTGAAGAGCATAGAAATTTTGTTTATTGGTTAAAGAGATTTAATATAAATTTAACTGATTACTATATTTAGAAAGAGTTATAATGGAACCCTCACATTTAATAATTGGAGTTCTTATTATTATACTTGTCGTTCTTGCTGTTCGTCTTGGAACAGCTCATAGAAAAATTGATGAGTTGGAACTTAAAGTGCTTGATTTTAATACTGGCAAGATTTTAAATCAACTTAATAATCTTCTATTAAATGCTCAAGAGAAAAATAAACCGCAACCAACTCTTAATTCAACCACTGAAAAGCTTTTGGTTTTAGCGGCGAAGAGTACTAACCCTCATGAAGCATCAGCGGCTGCGGTTCAAGCTTGCAAAAGAATTCATAAAGAATTAGGATATAAGTAATATGAATAAAGGTCTATACATTGTAGCTGTTTGTGAGTTGGGTAAAGGTTGGCTGGCTCCAGTTATCTTTCGCGAGTCTCAAGAAAAAGAAATGGACAAGTTCATTCTTGATGCCAAGCTGCAACATCACACCGTAACTACTACTTGGATCTATGGTCACGCAGTAGAACCGCTGCGACAATTCTTTGCTTCAGAGGTAAAGTAATATGTCTGAACGAGAAATGTTTGAGCAATCATTCAAGCGACCTAAAAACTTCTTTCATCTTTCTGCCGAAGATCAGTGGAGAATTGATAAAGAATTAGGTATCTTGGACTGGGGTGGCGATAGTCTTTCAGAAGCGGATATCAAACGCTTTCAAGATCACTACAAGGATTGATATAAATGGAAAGTATCTACGATCCAAATGACCTGCGTTGTACACCGACAGGTCTTGAATTAAAATACGAAGCTGAGATGTGGTTCAAATCTATTCTGGAAAAATACCCAGATGTGAACCCCAGGGAATTGGTAGAATTATTCTCCAATGAGTTTAGCTTGCAAGCAGCTCGTAGGATTATAGAGCTTCGTAGATTAGGCGTACTGAAGGGACAATAACATGAGTGACTGGAATCCGCAAATTGTTCGTATTGAAAAAGTAGAGAGGCATCCCGATGCTGATGTTCTGGATATTGTTACCGTTCTCGGAGACTATCCAGTCGTTGTTAAGCGTGATGATTATAAGGTAGATGATTTGGCTGCCTATATTCCTATCGATTCTATCGTTCCAGACATTCAGGACTATTATTTCCTGTGCCCTAAAGCTTATGAGAAGTATGAAGAGGATGGCGAGATTAAGCAACGCCAGGTTGGTCCTAAGTATCAGATTGGTTCGGTGCCTGAGAAGTATCGCATTATCAAAGCGAAGAAGATTCGTGGTTACTATAGCCAAGGTATGTTAGTTGCAGCCCCCATCTCTACCACTG
>Ga0114940_10000815_pt1 | contig 12786 bp, 13 predicted proteins | sample ColdCreekSource_FD_87195 | JGI IMG/M metagenome (GOLD analysis project Ga0114940, IMG submission 87195) | Groundwater microbial communities from Cold Creek, Nevada to study Microbial Dark Matter (Phase II) - Cold Creek Source | ecosystem: Environmental > Aquatic > Deep subsurface > Groundwater ... | reverse complement strand
TGCCCCCGATGCGTCGATTGTGGAGAGCAAGAGCCTGAAGCTGTTTCTGGGCGCGTTCCGCAATCATCCCGGCTTTCACGAGGACGTGACCGTGGGCGTGGGCCAGCGCCTGTTTGCCGAGATGCAGCCGCGCTGGCTGCGCATCGGCGGCTACTGGTATCCGCGCGGCGGCATTCCCATCGATGTGTTCTGGCAAAGCGGCATGCCGCCCGAGGGCCTGTGGCTGCCAGATCAGGGCGTGGCCCCCTATCGCGGGCGCGGCTGACAGCCCCGGCTGAAAACATACGCACATATCCTTGCTTCGCACTTGCGAGATGGATTAGGAGCAGTGCAACATTTGTCTGCCATCAGGCGGGCGAGGCAGGGCCTTACAGAAGGAATACTGAATGCGTATCGTCATGATCGGCACGGGGTATGTGGGCTTGGTTTCGGGGGCCTGCTTTGCTGATTTCGGCCATCATGTGACTTGTGTGGACAAGGACAAGGGCAAGATCGACGCCCTGCTGGCCGGCCGCATTCCCATTTTTGAGCCGGGCCTCGACCAGCTGGTGGAGACCAACGTTGCCGCCGGGCGGCTGAACTTCACGCTGGATGTGGCGGCAGTCCTGCCCCAGGCGGACGCCGTATTCATCGCCGTGGGCACCCCGTCGCGGCGCGGCGATGGCCATGCCGACCTCAGCTATGTCTATGCCGCCGCCGAGGAGATGGCCCCGTTGCTGCGCGATGGCGCAGTGGTGGTGGACAAGTCCACCGTGCCCGTGGGCACTGGCGACGAGGTGGAGGCGATCATCCGCAAGGCCTGCACCCAGCTCAAGTTCTCGGTTGCCTCCAACCCCGAGTTCCTTCGCGAAGGCGCGGCAATCGACGATTTCAAGCGCCCCGACCGCGTGGTGATCGGGGTGAATGACGAACATGCCGAGGACGTGCTGCGCGAAGTCTATCGCCCGCTCACCCGCAACGAATCGCCGCTGCTGGTGATGAGCCGGCGGGCCGCCGAGCTGACCAAATATGCCGCCAACGCTTTCCTGGCGACCAAGATCAGCTTCATCAACGAGATCGCCGACCTGTGCGAGAAGGTGGACGCCGACGTGGCCGACGTAGCGCGCGGCATCGGCACCGACAGCCGCATCGGCGGACGCTTTCTGCAACCGGGGCCGGGCTATGGCGGCTCGTGCTTCCCCAAGGACACGCTGGCCCTGCTCAAGACCGGGCAGGATTACGGCGCGGCGCTGCAGATCGTCGAATCGGTGGTCAAGGTGAACGATGATCGCAAGAAGGCCATGGGCCAGAAAGTGATCGCGGCGCTGGGTGAAGGCGATGTGGCGGGCAAGACCGTGGCCCTGCTGGGCCTCACCTTCAAGGCTGACACCGATGACATGCGCGACAGCCCGGCCATCGACATCACCGCTGCCTTGCAGGCCGCGGGCGTAATCGTGCGGGCCTATGACCCGGAAGGCATGGAGACGTCGAAGGCGGTGATCGACGGGCTGACCTATTGCAGCGACAGCTACGAGGCGATGACCGGGGCCGATGCGGCGGTGATCGTGACCGAATGGGCGGCCTTCCGCGCGCTTGATCTGCCGCGCGCCAAAAGCCTGCTCAAGCGCCCTCTGCTGGTCGACCTGCGCAACCTTTATGCCCGCGCCGAGGTGGAGAAGCAGGGCTTCGAATACGTCGCCGTGGGGCGGTAGCAGATCCAGCCACGAAGCGGTCTCGCATATTTGGACGTGAGGGAGCCCCTTCGCTTGCGCTCGGGAGTTTTCACCCAGAACAGTCCCCCGGACTGTTTTGTGCAGTGAAAACTGGTGCCGGTTAGAGGATTCGAACCCCTGGCCTGATGATTACAAATCAACTGCTCTACCAACTGAGCTAAACCGGCATTCATTTTGCCCTGCCGCTGCGCTGCTTGCGGGCAACCCGTGCACCCTACCGCTTCGCTGCTTCAGGGCGGAGGCGGGAACGCGACGCCCTTAGCCTCAAGTCGCGCCGAAGGTCCAGCCTTCGGTGCGGGCGACACCGTCGGTCAGGCCGGGCGGCGACCACAAGTCGGCCCGCTGATGGTTGGCGCGCAGCCAGGCGGCGGTGACCAGGGCATCGGCGCTGTGATCGTCGATTGGCCCGGCATGGCGCACCGGCGCGCTGCCCAGCGCGGCCAGCGCCGCGTCCAGTTGTGTGCCGTGGCGCATCTTGGCCCGCCCGGCGCTGCGGCCCCCGGCAATGGCGGCGATGGTGGTGTAGATTTCCACCAGCACCGATCCCGTGGCGGGCAGGGGCCTGAACGGCCAGATCGCCAGCCTGTCCTGCAAGGCGTGCAGCAGGCGCATTCCGGTCAGGCTGGCCTTGCCCACTTGCGCCGCGCCGACCAGGTTGAAGTTGGAATAGGGCCGACAGCCCAGCGCCTCCTGCGCCCGCTCGGTCACCCGGAAGCGGCCACGCCCGCCGCCGAACAGATGCCCTTCGCGCCCGCCGTGGCGGCGGAAATAGGCGCTGGCCTGCGGATGATCGACGAAAGCGTTGGCGGCCAGGTGCGCGTCGTCCGTGCAAACCTGCTCGACCATGGCCCACAGCCCGCGCGCATCGGACGGGCTGTCAGGCCAGCCGGGAAAGAACGCCGCCCGGTCAGCGAAAGGCAGCGAGAACCCCAGGTCCATCCCCACCAGCGTATCCTCCGGCAGGTCCAGCAGCAAGGCCAGCACCTCGGCGCGCGACCAGGGCCGAGCGGGGCGCAGCAGCACGGGTGGCCCGCCCTCGGCATCGGCCCGGGCAATGGCAATCCCCTTGTGCCGCTCGCCCGCCGCGCCGGACCAGTCGATGGCGAGGAACGCCTGGAATCGCGGCACGGTCAGCGGCAAGCGCCCGGCGTGACGCGCCAGCCGTCGGCCTGCGCGGCATGAAATGGCTGCGCGGCGGTGCGGTCATAATCCTGCGTGTCGGCATTCCACGGCGTGGAGGTGAGGTCTACGCAGTGTTCGCCGGACCATTGGCCGATGTGCCAGTCAGCGCCGATTTCGCCCAGAAACACCGGCGGTTCGCCGCTCTCGCTCCAGCCGTGGCGGGCCTGCGGGATCAGGCCATCGTCGGTCAGATCCCACACGGCAAAGCCTTCCAGCCTACCAAACTGCGATTCCGAAATCTGCACGCTGGCCATGCGCCGCCCGCTGGGGGACATGGCTGGCCGGGCGCCGGTTTCGACCATCTGCCCGGCACCGTGCCGGTCAACCAGTTGATAGCCGAACGCCTCGTAAGCCTCCCACTCCCAGCCGAGCAGGCGCTGGCCTTGCAGCCATTCCATGGCGGTGACCGCGTAATAGCCTTGCGTGTTGAGGCACAGCGTCTGGCCGGACCCGGTGGCCACGGCCAGTTCCAGCCTGCTGCCAGCGACGAAAGGGCGGAACCCGGCGGGAATGGCCACCGGATCGGCGGGCATGGGATAATCGTCGGCCACGGCGTGCTGCGCATTGCAGTGGGCGATGTCGGGCGGGGCGGGCGCGCTTGGCCGATCCACGGTGCCAGCGCAGGCGGCCAGTGCCAGCATGGCCAGGGAGGCCAGTACCGACCTCATTCGCGTTCTCCGCGCAACTTGTCCCAGTATTCCAGCCGCTTTCTCACCTCACGCTCGAACCCGCGTTCCACCGGCTGGTAGAATTCCTGCGGCTCCATCTCGTCGGGCCAGTAATTGTCGCCCGAAAAGCCGTCCGCCGCGTCGTGGTCATAGGTGTAGCCTTTGCCATAGCCGACATCCTTCATCAGCTTGGTGGGGGCGTTGACGATGTTCATCGGCGGCATCAGGCTGCCGGTGTCGCGGGCGCTTTTCCAGGCCGCTTTCTGCGCCTTATAGACTGCGTTCGATTTGGGCGCGGTGGCCAGGTACAGGCAGGCCTGCGCCAGCGCCAGTTCGCCTTCCGGGCTGCCCAGGAACTGATAGGCGTCCTTGGCCGCCAGGCATTGCGGCAGCGCCTGCGGGTCGGCCAGGCCGATATCCTCCACCGCCATGCGCACCAGTCGCCGGGCCAGGAACAGCGGCTCCTCCCCCGCCACCAGCATCCGCGCCAGATAGTACAGCGCGGCTTGCGGATCGGACCCGCGCACCGCCTTGTGGAGCGCGGAAATCAGGTTGTAATGCCCCTCGCGGTCCTTGTCGTACACTGCCACGCGGCGTTGCAGGAACGCGCCAAGGCCCGCGGGGTCGAGCGGCTGGGGCAGCTTGGCCGCATACAGCGTTTCGGCCTGGTTGAGCAGGAAGCGGCCATCGCCATCGGCGCTGGCGACCAGCGCAGCGCGGGCATCGGGGGTCAGTGGCAGCGGGCCAGCCAGTTCCTCGGCGCGGTCGAGCAATTGCTCCAGCGCCGCGGCATCCAGCCGGTGGAGGATCAGCACCTGGGCGCGGCTGAGCAGGGCGGCGTTCAGTTCAAAGCTGGGATTCTCGGTGGTGGCCGCGACATTCGACAACGCGCCGCTTTCCACAAACGGCAGAAAGCCATCCTGCTGCGCGCGGTTGAAGCGGTGAATCTCGTCCACAAACAGCAGCGTGCGCTGCCCGGCGGCGCGCGCGACCTCAGCGGCGGCGAAGGCCTTGCGCAGGTCTGCCACACCGGAAAACACCGCGCTCACCGCCTCGTATCGCATGCTCACGGCGGCGGCGAGCAGGCGGGCAATGCTGGTTTTGCCAGTGCCCGGCGGCCCCCACAGGATCATGCTGGACAGCTTGCCCGCCGCGACCATGCGCCCGATCGCGCCCTCCGGTCCGGTCAGGTGATCCTGCCCGATCACCTCGTCCAGCGCACGCGGGCGCAGCCGGTCGGCCAGGGGGGCATCGGCGGCAGGCTCGGCCACAGTGGACGACGAGGCAGGGGTGTCGGCGAACAGATCGGACATGGGCGTAAGCCATAGGGGCTTGCACGAAATCACGCGAGGGGTCTTGCAATTCAGAATATATAAGATATATCGCAAACCATCGTGATATAGGAGTTTGAACATTGCGACATGGATTTGACAACAACGGCTGCGGCCGCCGTGGCGGCGGGCGCAAACTGGCGGCCTTGCTGGCCATGACTGGCGGGCGGGGCTTCCCGTTCGGCGGGGATGGCCCCTTCGGCGGCGACTTTCCCTTTGGCGGCGGGCGCGGCGATGGCCGCCACGGCGGCGGTCGTGGACCTGGGGGCGGACCGGGGCGCGGTCGGCGTGGCATGTTCGGGCGCGAGGAATTGCGCCTGCTGCTGCTGGGCCTGATCGCCGAGGAGCCGCGCCACGGATACGACCTTATCCGGGTGCTGCAGGAACGGTCGGGCGGGCACTATGCGCCCAGTCCCGGCGTGATCTACCCGTCGCTGGCCCTGCTGGCCGATGAAGGGCTGATTATCGAGCAGCCGGGAGATGACAGCCGCCGCCGCTTCGCCCTGAGCGAGGCCGGGCAGGCGCTGCTGACCGACGAGCAGGAGCAGGTGGCCAGCCTGGCCGCACGCCTTGCCGCGATGGCCGAGCGCGCCCGGCAATCGCGCCCGCCGCAGGTGGAGCGCGCGGTGGCCAACCTGGCCATGGCCCTGCGCCAGCGGCTGCAACAGGGTGGCGAGGACGACCTGACCTATCAGATCGTGGCCGTGCTTGACGAAGCCGCCCAGCGCATCGAGCGGCTGTAAGGGCGAATCCCGTTTCCTCCGCCAAGTGCGCTGTGGTATCAGCCACCGCTTGTCGCACCTGGGGGAGGAGCGGGATGGAAATTGCAGCCGAACCGGACGAGCCTGTGGGCGCGCCCTGGCACTTGTGGGTGGTGGGTATTCTGGCCCTGATGTTCACCTGCTTCGGGGCCTATGACTATGTGATGAGCCAGACGGGTAACCGCGACTATATCGGCGCGGCGGTGGAGCCGATGGGCATCGAGGCCGATGTGGCCGTCACCTATTTTTCGTCGTTTCCGTTCTGGGCCGATCTGGTGTGGGCCATTGGCGTGTGGGGCGCGGTGGCGGGGGCTGTACTGCTGCTGGCCCGCCGCGCCTGGGCCTATCCCGCCTTGCTCGCCTCGCTGGCCGGGCTGGTCGGCTCCAACGCCTATGGCGTGGCGAACCCGGTGCCGGGCATGACTGACAGCGCCATGGCCTATGCCATGATCGCGGTGGTTTTCGCGGTGATGCTGGCCCTGGCCCTTTATGCCCGCGCCTTGAAAGTGCGCGGCGTGCTGGTCTAGGTGCGGGCGCGCGCGGCGATCAGCCGCAGGTAGGTTTCTGCCACGGCGGCGTTGATCGCATCCCAGCTGTAACTGGCGCTGCGCCGCTCGCCCGCCGCGCCGTGGGCCTTGCGCAAGGCCGCATCAGTGCAATAGCTGGCCAGCGCATCGGCATATCCGGCCACGTCCGTCGGCGCGACCAGCCGGCCGGTCTCGCCATCGATCACCAGCACGTCCGAACCCGTGGCCCGCGCCGCTACCACTGGCAGGCCGCTGGCCATGGCCTCCAGCGTGACATTGCCGAAGGTTTCGGTGACCGAGGGGTTGAGCAACAGGTCCATGCTGGCCACCGCCCGGCCCAGCGCCGCGCCGCTCTGGAAGCCCGCGAACACCGCGCCGGGCACTTGCGCGGCGAAACTCTCGCGCGCCGGGCCTTCGCCCACCACCAGCACCCGGTGAGGCACCCCCCGCCGGGCCAGTTCACGCACCGCCTGGGCAAACACCTCCAGGCCCTTCTCCATCACCAGCCGGCCCAGAAAGCCCACCGCCACCTCGTCATCGCCGATGCCGAGCGCCCGGCGCCATTCAAGCGAGCGTTGCCCGGGAGAGAAAACAGTGCGGTCCACCCCGCGCGACCAGATGCCGACATCGGCGTTCATCCGTTCGGCGCGCAGCATCTCGGCCATGCTTTCGGACGGCGTCACCAGCGCATCGCAGCGCGTGTAGACCGCACGGATCAGCGCCTTCAGCGGCTGTTCCAGAAAGCCCAGCCCGTAATAGCGCGGATAGGTCTCGAACCGCGTGTGGACCGAGGCCAGCACCGGAATGCCGCGCTCCCGCGCCCAGTGCACCGCCGCCTTGGCCGCGAAATCGGGCGAGGAAATGTGCAGCACCTGCGGCGCAAAGGCTGCCAGATCAGCCCTGACCCGCGCCGACAGCACCAGCGGCATGCGGTATTCGCTGCGCCCGGGGATCGGCAGCGAGGGCAGCGGCACCAGCGTGCCTTGCGGGGCGAAGGCCGGGCGCGCGTTGACCGGCGAATAGGCGTGCACTTGCGCCCCGTTCCGCTCGAGGTACTCGACCAGCCGGTTCAAGGCCCGGTTCGCCCCGTCGGTGGTCATGTTGTAGTTGCCGCTGAACAGGGCAATGCGCAGACCGGCGATGTCCATGGTGGCGAGCCTTAAGGCAGGATCGGGCCGATTGGTAGAGGGGTGATGCACGCAAACGGGCCGGGGTGCAGATGATGGTGGCCATGTCAAACCCGCGCCAGTGTCACGCAATTGCCCAAAGTGTCTGAAATCCACAATATTGTCGGCCAATAATCGCCGATGCCGTGGCCTCGCCGCAAGATGTGCCAACAAATCATCCGTTGACTCGGCCTGCGCGTCATGGAACGCATGGCGCACTGCAACAATACATCACGGCCAGTCGCAGGAAACTGCATCGCTGGTGCCAATGGGGTGGCGCATGATCGATGTGTATCTGGGCGAGATCAGGCTGTTGCCTTATCTCTACAATCCAAAAGACTGGCTCAGTTGCGAGGGGCAGCTGCTGTCCATCCAGAGCAACCAGGCGCTGTTCAGCCTGCTGGGCACGCGCTTTGGCGGCGATGGCAGCAAGACCTTTGGCCTGCCGGATCTTCGCGGTCGTGCGATCATGGGCAGCGCTCTCGGCAATTCCGGGCAAGCCGGAGGCCAGGAAGCCGTGGCGCTGGGCGTGAACGAGATGCCGTCGCACAACCACGTGGTCAATGCCACCACGCAACCCGCCGCCACCGCCGCTGTCGCCAACGGCGTGCTGGCGGCGGTGACCGACGGGGCCAACACGGCACCCAACCTTTATGGCCCGCTGACCCAGCCTCAGCCGATCGACCCGGATTCGCTGACCGCCGCCGGCAATGGCCAGCCGCACAACAACATGCAGCCGTACATCGGCCTGCGCTTTTGCATCGCCACGAATGGCGAGTTTCCCAGCACCTGAACGCCGCCGCGCTTAACTGCCAAGCAAGGAACCCGTTGCCATGGTCACCCCCTATACCGGCGAGATCAAGCTGTTTGCCGGCAATTTTGCCCCGTATGGCTGGGCCTTCTGCGATGGCAGCACGCTCAAGATCGACGACTATCAGGAGCTGTACCTGCTCTACAGCACCATGTTCGGCGGCGATGGCCAGACCACCTTCGGCCTGCCCGACCTGCGTGACCGTCTGCCCATCGGCATCGGCCAGGGACCGGGCCTGACCCCGCGCCATCTGGGCGAGATGGGCGGCGAGGAAGATGTGACCTTGCAGGTCGCGCACCTGCCCAAGCACAATCACGGGGTGATGGCTTCAAACGCCTCTGCCACTACCACCACGCCGGGGCCGGGGGTGGGTCTGGCCACGCCGAGCGATCCGCTGGTGCAGCCCTACAGCCACAGCGCAAGTGCCACCGGCGCGTTCGACAGCTATGCCGATGCCACCATTGGCAATGCCGGGGCAGGACAGCCGCACGGCAACCTGATGCCATCGGTGGGGATCAACTATATCGTCGCGCTGCAAGGCGTGCACCCATCGCCATGACGGGCCAGTCCATGACACTTATGACAGAAAGGCAGCTCGGCAATGGTTGACGCATATCTGGGCGAAATCCGCGCCTTTCCCTATCACTTCGTGCCCCGCAACTGGGCCTTGTGCGATGGCAGCCTGGTCAAGATTTCGACCAACACCGCGCTGTTCGTGATCATCGGCAACAATTTTTATGGCGGCGATGGCAAGGTTACGTTTGCCTTGCCCAACCTGGTCGACCGGGTGGCGATGGGTGTGGGCATGGCCGTGGGCATGAACAACAACACGCTGGGCGAACAGTTCGGCTGGGATACCGTGGCGCTGCGCGAAGGGGACATGCCGCCGCATCGCCACAAGTTGCAGCGCAAGGGGCATGGCATGGGTGCCAAGACTGCCGCGCCCAGCCCCGATGCCTTTATCGGCCAGGTGCTGATCGCCGATGGCAGCGGCAGAACGTTGCGGGCGGCGGACAGCACGATTACCGCAGCAGCGACCAATACCACGCTGGACCCCCGCACGGTCGGCGTCAGCGGCGCGGGCATGCCGCACAACAACCTCCAGCCCTATCTCAAGCTGGCCTATTGCATCTGCGTTCAGGGCATATTCCCGACCAAATAATCATCCGTATTTTCGACCGGATCATCATCCGCTAGGCAGCGTCATCAGCAAAAAGGACGAATCATGAGCATCGACAGCACCCCGCAGACCGCCCGCGCCGACTGGTCCACCCCCCGGCTGGAAGATCTGGGCGGGGCGGCCGACGTGGCCGATTTCCCCGGCATCGGCCCGGATACTACCCTGGGCGGCGGGCCGACCAGCTGATTGTGGCCGGGGCGCTATGGCGCCCTATTGTGCCGGGCCATCGATCGCATCGGGCAGGCGCAGCAGCACCTGCCCGTAAGGCATGCCGTCACCGCCACGGTCGATGATGAGGTGCTGGTAGCCCAGCGACTCCTGCCCGGAAAAGTCCTCTCCGCCCGCTTCCAGCGGTACCCGCAGGGCCAGGCGATAGAATGACCGGCGCATGTATTCGCTGATCTCGCCGGCGGTGATTGCCCGGTCGAGGTTGGCGTCGGCCGCACCCTCCAGCGCCTCACGCAGCAACAGCGAGACATAGCCGCCCGCCTGATACTTGTCGGCCACCAGGCTCAGCACGTCGGCATCGCTGGAGAACACCCCCATCCGCTCCACCCTCTGGTCGATCACCTGATCGAACCCGCCGGAGAAGCACGAATCCAGCACCAGCAGGGTGCGCGCGGTGATGCCGGCGAACATCTCGGCCAGTTCCCAGTCGTGCAGCGCGGCATCGTACAGTTCGATCGTCTCGCTGCTGCCGTCCATCTCGGTGGTCACGCCTTCCACCTTGTCGCCATGACCGGAATAGAACACCAGCAACAGGTCGTCCGGGCCGATCTCGGCGGCAATGCGTTGCAGCGCGGCGGTGAAGGCTTCGCGGGTCGCCTCGGCATTGGTCAGGGTGACGCTTTGCGGGGCCAGCACGCCCAGCCGGTCCAGCGTTTCGGTCAGCTTCTCGGCATCGCGGTCGGTGAACGGCAGGCCTTCGATCCGGGCATAGTCGGCCACGCCCACGCTCAACGCGAACACCCGGGCATTGCTGGAGGTGGGGGCTTGTGTGCGGGTGGCACTGTCGGCCGGGGCCACGGTCAGGGTATATTCCCCGCCCGTATCGGCGGCAAAGGCGCTGGCGGTGACCAGATAGGTGCCATCCTGCGGCAGGGTCACGGCCACGCGGCTGTCGGTGTCCTCGGGCGGGGCGCGATCATCGTTCACCAACACTTCGCCGCCGGGCATGGCCAGCGACAGCCAGGTGTCGAACGCCTCGCTCTCCATGGTGAAGGTCAGGCGCTGGCCGCGCGTGCCGGCAAAGGCCCAGCTGTCGCTGCGCTGACCCTCGGCGCGGGTGCCATCGGTGCGGGCGAGGTTGCCGGTGGCCGCCGCGTCCAGCGTCAGCGTGGCGGCACCGGCCAGCGCGGCGCCATTGGCAGCCTCGGCCTGGGCGGTAGTGGGGGCAGGGGAAGCGTCCAGCGTGAAGGGGCCGCTGCCTTCGCCATTGTAGCTGGTCACCACCAGCCGATAAGTGCCCGCCTCGGGCAGTGTGGCCGTAATCCGGCTGTTCAGCGTGCGGGCGACGGGATCATCGTCGTTCTGCGCTGTAAAGCCTGCCGGGCCAGTCAGCCGCAGCATGGGGTCGAAGGCGTCGGAGGTGAGGGTGAAGTCGATGGCCTGCTGGCCTGTCGCCTGGAACAGGAACGCCCGTTCGCCCGCTTCCAGCACGCCGTCCACCGTATCGCCCAGCGCCAGCGGGGTGCCGGTGGCCGGTTGTTGGGTGCCGATCGCCTCGGCCAACAGGGTATAGCTGCCCTTGACTGCCGCCCCATAGCTGCTGGCCACCAGTGTTACCGTGCCGCTGACCGGCATCACCAGTTCCACCCGGCTGTTGGTGCCCTGACCTTCGGCATCGTCGTTACTGGTTTCCGAGCCATCGCTGCCGAAGGCCGCCAGGCTGGTGTCGAAATCGTCGGATGACAGGCGCACGGCCACCCGTGTGCCGGGCGCGGCGGTTAGGGTGTAGCTGTCGAACAATGCGCCGCTGGCAATCGCGGTGTCGGCCGGGTCCAGCGTACCTTGTTGCGCCGTGCCAAGTACCAGGTCGCCCACCGGGTTCGCGCTGCCATAGATGATGTGCGGCGCGCGGCTGGGTTCGGCCACGGCCTCGGCCCCTACCACGTCCAGCACATAGGCCCCGTTCTCGCCGGGGGCAAAGGAGGTGGCCATCACCCGGTATTCGCCGCTGGCGGGTAAGGTGGCGTTGATCGCGGAGGCAGTGCTGCCGGGAGCGGCATCGTCGTTGTCGAAGCTGGCCCCGGCCGGGCCGCGCACAATCAGGTAAGGGTCGAACGCGGATGACGACAGGCGCAAATGCACCAGGTCGCCCTCGCGGCCGGTAAAGGTCAGGGCATCGAAGTATTCGCCGGTGTCCAGCCGCTCATCGCCGCTGGCCAGGTCCGCCTCCACATGGCTGGCCAGCGCGGTGTTCAGCGGTCGCGGGCTGGTCCGTCCGGTCAGGCGATAGCGGCCACGCTCGCGGGGGCCGAAGCTGGTGACGGTGACGGTATAGGCGCCGGTCTCGGGGGCATGGGCCAGCACGCGCGAATCGCGGCCAGTCGCGCTGGCGTCGTCGTTCTCCACTTCCAGCCCGCCCGGCCCGGTCAGCCGCAGCACGGGGTCGAACGCGCCGGATGACAGGTCCAGCTCGATCAGGTCGCCGGCCTGGGCCTGGATGGTGTAGGTGTCGGTATACTTGCCATCATCGCTCTGCTGGTCGCTCGCTGCCAGTTCGCCGCGCCGGTCAAGGCCGTCCTTGCCGCCCTCTGCCGCCTGCGCCTGTACGCTGGCCAGCGCCAGTGCCGCCAGCCCGATCCCGCGCAAAAGCAATGCCCGCATATTTCCGCCCCCCAGTATGGGGCACAGTCATATGGGACGGGCGGAATCGAGGCAAGTTACAAGCCCTGTAATGCCGCGCCTCCATCGGCCCGGGAACGGGAGCCGGAATGCAAAAAGCGCCGGGTCGGTTTCCCGCCCGGCGCCTGTTGCCCGATAATGCGCGGTGCCTAGGCGGCCTCGGCCTTGCGGCGGTGGCGCTTGCGCTCGTGCGGGTCGAGATAGACCTTGCGCAGGCGGATGCTCTGCGGGGTCACCTCCACCATTTCGTCATCGTCGATATAGGCGATTGCCTGTTCCAGCGTCATGATGCGCGGCGGGGTCAGGCGGATGGCATCGTCCTTGCCGCTGGAGCGGAAGTTGGTCAGCTGCTTGGACTTCATCGGGTTGACCTCAAGGTCGTCCGGCTTGGCGTTCTCGCCGATAATCATGCCTTCATACAGCTTGGTGCCGCTGCCGATGAACAGCACGCCTCGTTCTTCCAGCATGTTGAGCGCGTAGGCGGCTGCCTAGCCGTTTTCCATGCTGATCAGCACGCCGTTCTGGCGGCCTTCGATCTTGCCCTTGTAGGGGCCGTATTTGTCGAACAACCGGTTCATGATCCCGGTGCCGCGCGTGTCGG
>Ga0114940_10000814_pt1 | contig 12801 bp, 12 predicted proteins | sample ColdCreekSource_FD_87195 | JGI IMG/M metagenome (GOLD analysis project Ga0114940, IMG submission 87195) | Groundwater microbial communities from Cold Creek, Nevada to study Microbial Dark Matter (Phase II) - Cold Creek Source | ecosystem: Environmental > Aquatic > Deep subsurface > Groundwater ... | reverse complement strand
CCACATCCAAACCGAGTTTTTGCGCCAATTCAGGCAAAGAATCGGCCTTTTCACCCGCAAACACAGGCGGCATGAAACGCCCTACCGCCTTGGCATCAATGATGGAATGCGCGATTTGCCCAGGCTGGTGCGCCACCAAGCGCCCCCAAATGGCGTAGCGCTTGGGCCAAAAGTCTTCGCCTTCGTCGTAAAAGCGCTGCGCGTTTTTGTTAACCACGACACCTAGAGAGACGCAATCGACTCGTGTACAAATACCACCGTCATACAACGGCGCTCTGGCATCGATAGCAACAGAATGGCTCTGGGTAGGGTCGCCAATCGTGTCAGCGCCTTGGGCAATCAGGTCTTTGAGCAGCACGCCCATGTTGAAGCGCGTACCGCGAATCGCAAAATTGTCTGCCGGCCACTCGCCTGCTTCGTTTTGCCCCCAAACTTCGCGCAACCACTCGCGGTTGGACTCAAACCCACCGCTGGCGACGACGCAGGCTTTGGCCGTAATCCGTTCTTTGCCAATATGAGCGGCGACGAATTGCCCATCCTGCAACTCCAAACGGTCCACGGGTGATTCATAACGAATCTGCACGCCCAGCTTCTCGGCACTGCGGTAATAGGCGTTCATCAACGCCTTGCCGCCACCCATGAAAAAGGCGTTGGTGCGGGACAAATGCAGCGTGCCAGACAGCGAGGGCTGAAAATGCACGCCGTGCTTGCGCATCCAGTCGCGGCAGTACGATGATTCACGAATCGCCAAGCGGGCCATCGCCTCGTTGGTCTGGCCGCCGGTGACTTTGAGCAAATCTTGCCAAAATTCTTCTTCTGGGTAAGCGTCGGTCAGCACATCTTGCGGCGCATCGTGCATGCATCGCAGGTTACGGGTGTGGGCTGAATTGCCGCCACGCCAGAGTTTGGGCGCAGCTTCGAGCACCAACACGCTAGCCCCCGCCTCCCGCGCCATCAAAGCCGCGCACAGTGCTGCGTTGCCCCCACCAATGATTAAAACGTCTAACATGGCGGTGACTGTAACCACACCCAGAGTCTTGCGCTAGGTCAGCAAAGCGATGGGGGTATCACGAATCGTGATGGCTGGTATTACAAGTTTTAAATTAAAAGTTTAAAAAAAGCTAAATCAACTTCACGCCTAGCCATTGTTTGGATGTGACCAGCTCCCGCGCACAATCTGCCAGCACCACGCGGGCAGCCAGTGCTGCAGGCGACAATTCATCGTCCGATAAGCTGCAAATGGCGTTAACGCGACGAACTTGCGTATCGGCAATCTTGGCCCAGCTGAAGCGCTTGGCGGCATCGGTCAAACCGGCTAAGGCAGCCCATGGCTGCACGGTGCTGCCCAAACCGGCTTCAACCGCCGCCATCGTCATCGCCAAAGAGTCAATTTCAGCAATCAATTGAGGTTTGAACTTCGCCCGCACAAAAGCGGCATCCAAAGCGCTGCGCAGGCCGTGCGTACCCGTGGGAAGAATCAGCGGAATGTCTTTCAAATCCGCCATGCGAGTACGCATCGTTGATTTTTCTACTTGCGTATCGTCAGACTTCGCCTGAATCAAAAACAGCTTTTCCTCCACCAGCGGCAGCACGCTCCAGCGCCGCGCAGCTTGGGTATCAAACAAAATCGTCAGGTCCAGCTGGCGCGAGTTGAGCATGCTGGTCAAATGGCCAGACATGCCCTCGACCATGTGCAGCCGTACGTCGGGGTAGCGCTCGCGCATGGCGCGCATCAGCGGCAAACCCAGCACTGCAGCAGTCGTAGGCGCTAAACCAAGGCTTACAGCCCCCGTCAAACGCGACAATTGTGCCGCCCGCACAGCCTGGTCGGCATGGCGTAGGGTGAGCTGCGCTTCGCGAAAAAACGCCATACCCGCCTCGGTCGCCACCACGCCTTTGCTGGTGCGCTGCAGCAGTCGGGTGGACAGCTCACTCTCCAAGCGGCTGATTTGCTGGCTCAGCGCCGATTGCACCAGCTCTAAATCAAGCGCGGCACGGCTGATGCTGCCCAATTCGAGCACCCGAACAAAATAACGAAGTTGACGCAGTTCCATGCTGAGATAATCGCATATATGACATCAGATTTGACATTTTCAGCATCAAACAGGCAAAAAACAAGCACAGGCTGCCGTGTGGTGGTCGGTTTGAGCGGAGGCGTGGACTCGGCTGTGACTGCGTATTTATTGAAACAGCAAGGTTACGACGTGGTCGGTATCTTCATGAAAAACTGGGAAGACGATGACGATTCGGAGTTTTGCTCATCCAACCAAGACTTCATCGACGCTGCCGCTGTGGCCGACGTTATTGGTATTGAAATCGAACATGTCAACTTTGCCAGCGAGTACAAAGACCGCGTGTTTGCCGAGTTTTTGCGTGAATACCAAGCGGGTCGCACCCCCAACCCCGATGTGCTGTGCAATGCAGAGATCAAATTCAAAGCATTTTTAGACCACGCCATGCGACTGGGAGCGGACAAAATCGCCACTGGCCATTACGCGCGGGTGCGCTTGAACCCGGCATCGCAAAAATACGAACTCCTCAAAGGTTTGGACGCCAGCAAAGACCAAAGCTACTTTTTGCACCGGTTGAACCAGGCGCAGTTGTCAAAAACGCTGTTCCCTGTCGGCGAGTTGCAAAAAACCGAAGTGCGCCGCATTGCCGATGAGATTGGCTTACCGAATGCTAAAAAGAAGGATTCGACTGGTATTTGCTTCATTGGCGAACGCCCTTTCCGTGACTTTTTGAACCGCTACATCGCCAAAGAACCTGGCCCTATCAAAAACGCCGAGGGCCGCGTGCTGGGTACACATCAAGGATTGAGTTTTTACACGCTGGGGCAACGCCAAGGGTTGGGGATTGGCGGCGTAAAAGCCAAAGGCGCAGAGCTCAAAGCGATTCAGGCTTTAGGACAACGCGGTGTGGGCGAGCACACGCCCTGGTTTGTTGCCCGCAAAGATATGGAGAAAAACACGCTGTGGGTGGTGCAAGGGCACGACCACCCGTGGCTGCAATCGCATGCGCTGACGGCGGACAACCTGAGCTGGGTGGCGGGTTATGCGCCTACGACGACATCGCTCAACTCAAAAACGCGTTATAGGCAGGCGGATTCACCTTGCGAACTGGTGAGTTGCGATATGAGTGCAAACACATTTGAACTGACATTTCCTCAGCCGCAATGGGCGGTGACGCCGGGACAGTCTGCTGTTCTTTATGACGGTGAGGTGTGTTTGGGTGGGGGGATTATCAGCGGGGCGAGTGCATAAGTTGACTACTGCGCTTTAGGCTGCGGCGCGAAATCTGGGATATTGGCCAAACCGATTTTTTGCAACCCCAACCTTTGAGCAGAAGCCATGACACCAGCCACAACGTCATACTTTGCAGCCCGATTCGGCATGAAATGAATTTCGGACTGAGCTTCACCTTTTAACGCTTCCGTTTGCATTTTGGCTTCTAAAGTAGTTCGATCTGGCACAACCTGCCCATCCCACACCACTTGGCTATTGGCGTTGACTTCAATGGTGATCGCTTTCGGCGGCTCGGTTTGGTTTGCTGTGCTAGCCGCTGGCATGTCCACATTAACTGAGTGCAGCTGAATCGGGATGGTAATGATGAGCATCACCAATAGCACCAACATCACGTCAATCAGCGGTGTGGTATTCATCTCCATCATCACTTCCGGATCGCCATGAATGGATTCTGATGAGCCGATATTCATTGCCATAAAAGTGCTTTCTTGCCTGTAGTAGCTATGAAACTTAGTTTTTCGCAGGCGGTTTTGTGATAAAGCCAATACGCGCCACGCCCGCTTCTTGCAAGGCGTAAACCACTTGACCAATCGTTTCGTAGTTAGCGTTTGCATCACCACGAATATGCACTTCTAGGTCAGCCATTGGTCTATTCAACGCAACGAGTTTGCCTTTTAAATCTTGAAAAGAGTTCAACTTGCTATCGAACCAATACGCATTGCCTGCTTCATTGACAGAAATGATGACGTTTTCTGTTTGCGTCTCTCTGATTTGATTCATTTCTTTTGGCAGCTTCACTTGAATCGATGTCGTCACCGCTGGAATCGTGATCAAGAAAATAATCAGCAGCACCAACATCACATCCACCAAGGGTGTGGTGTTGATTTCAGCCATCAACGCATCATCGTCGTTGCGGCTTTTGTTGAAGGTGATTGCCATGACGCTATTTCAGTTATTTCGCACGGGTCTTGTCGGCTTGCACCAACAAATTGGTATGCAAGTTAGAGCCAAAAGCACGCACGCCGTCCATGCCGACTTTGTTACGTCGCACCAGCCAGTTGTAGCCCAGCACTGCCGGCACGGCGACGGCCAAACCAATCGCGGTCATGATCAAGGCCTCACCCACGGGGCCAGCCACTTTATCGATAGACGCTTGACCTGATGCGCCAATTTTCACTAGTGCGTTGTAGATCCCCCAAACCGTGCCGAACAAACCGACAAACGGTGCGGTAGAACCAACCGTAGCCAACACAGCCAACCCTTGCTGCGAATTGCCTTGTACCGTCGCCACAGAGCGCTCAATGCTTTGCGCTGCCCAAGTGTTTAAATCAACCTGCCCTGCCACGCTGGGGTGCTGCTGCACGGCCTCCAAGGATGAGTCGACGATGAATCGATAAGGGCTATCGGCAGCCATCGCATCAGCGCCATGCTGCAAATTGTCAGCTTTTGAAAAAGCAAGTTCGGCGTCTTTGGCCATAGCCTGCATACGTTTTTGCGCCAACAGTTTGCTGATCAACACATACCAGCTAGCCAGTGACATGATGATAAGCAACAACAGCGTGGTCTTCGCCACCCAGTCACCCTGCCCCCAAACAGCGGCTAAGCCATAGGGGTTTTCTACCGCCGGTGCAAGGCTTGGCGATGGGGTCAACGCTACTGTCGCAGGAGCTGTTGCAGGAGCTGTTGCAGGAGCTGTGGCGGGCGCTGCAGTTTGCGCATAGGCTAGGTTAGTCAGCAAAATAAATACTGCGGTAAATAGTGATTTGATGTTTTTCATCTCAGTTCCTCGTTTATCTGTTTAATTTGGACAATCGCCACTTGCCACACGATTTATTAACTGCGGCAACGCCAGCAATCCTCTGTTGGTCTCTTTGCTAGCGGCATCTTTAGCTGGCTTTAAACAATCTTCTTTAACTGCTTTTTTAAATTCATCTTCGTATTTCTCTGGGCGCTTGTTGGGGTTCAACAAAGCGTTCGACGCAGCTTTAAGCTCACCTGCAGCCCAACCACCACGACGACCCGGTACATAATTTGAACCACTTCCTGCCGAGGGAATGCCAAGGTTTCCCGAACCCGATGGATTTGCCAACGCACCACTTAACGATGGCGCACCTGAACCCAAAGGGGCAGGGGCAGATGCAGCAGTAGCAACACCCGCATTTGGCGTCGCACTTGTGGTTGAAATTGCACGGTTTGATGCACTCGTGGATGGCGCAACCGCTGGGGCAGCCGCTTTGGCGGGTTCTGCCGCTGGCGCAGCAGGAGCAGGCGTTGCAACAACTGCAGCTGGAACAACTGTTGCTGGAGCAGGTGTAGGCGCTGGCGGCAATTCAACTGGCACTTCAGCAACCACAGGTTTAGGGACTCCTTTGGGCACGACTTTAGGCGTTTCTTGAACGACCTCTTTCGGCACTTGCACTTCTACAGGCTTAACCTCCACTACTTTCTCAGGTGGCTTCGGCAAAACTACTGGTTTTTCAACTGGTTTTGGTGGCTCAACAGGCTTAGGCGGTTCAACTGGTTTTGGTGGTTCAACTGGCTTGGGTGGTGGAATAGGTAAAGGCTCTACCGGCTTGGTGATAGTTTTCTTCACCACGACCGGTTTTTCAATAGGTTTGATAGGCTCCGGCGGCTTTGGTAAGGTGATTACTTTTTTAGGTGGCGGTTTGGGCAAAGGCTGCGTGATGGGTAGATTCAGCATCACTACCGTTTCACGCACCACGCGCTGCACAGGTGCGGTTTGCAGCAGCAGCCAAAACAACGCGATATGCACCATTGAAACGACCAACAGCGCAGGACGCGAAAGACGCGTCTGTGGCAATTGCGGTGCTGTGGTCGTAAAAATCATTAACGCGATGATAAGGGTAATTACAAGGGTTTTTGCCGCCACGCCAGCAGCGCACCCAGCCACAAGGCAATAGCCGAGATCAACAAACCGCGTGCCAGACCGCCTGCACCATCAGCAATCCAACCCACCATAGTTGGCCCAACAATTTGGCCTGCGGCAAACACCACCGTAAAAGCGCTGATACCTGCAGCCCACGCCGTCGGCGGTAAATTATGCCGAACCAAGGCAGTCGTCGAAGCCACCACAGACAAAAACACCCCACCAAAAAGCACGCCCGACAAAATGAGTGCAGGTAACCAAGCCGTCACAGCAGGAATAACAATAGCGCAACCGAGCAAAAAATTAAGAAAAGCTAGAGCTTGACCACCCTTGTATTTGTCGAGCAAACCAGCCCAAATGCGCGACGACGCCATCACGCCCAAGCCCAACAGCGCATAAAAAATGGTGACTGTCGTTGTGGAGGCAGACTGCTCGCGCAAAAGCGCAATCACAAAGGTCATGTAACCGATATAACCCACGCCAAACATGCCATAGCCAGCCAGTGCGTAAGCAAACTCGCGCCACTGAAAAGCGCGGCTAGTTTGCACGGTATTTGTTGTTGGCTTTGCAGCATTTGCTGCTTTTGAATGTGTCGCGATGCGTCTGAAGGCATGGCCTTTGGTCATCAAAACTATGGTCGCCAAAACACAGCCCAAAGCCAAAAACCACCAAGCCACAGCCCAAGCTTGCGGCCAGGCCTGCGATTTTGACGGCATGAAATAATCGACACTGGGCACGAGTAAGGTCGAAAACACAATCCCCAACCCCACGCCACCGTAGTACACACCCAAAATCAAACCACTGCGCTGCGCGTGTTGCACACCCAGCTGCGCCGCCAGCAAACCACCTGCCACGAAAACCCAAGCGCTGGCAATGCCAGCCAACAAACGCTGCACAAACAAAGGCTCTGCCGTGCTGAAAAACCCTGTAAGCCCCATGAACAAGCTAGCTGCAGCAGAGCCAAACAGCAAAATTTGCACGGCATCAAAGCGCTTTAGCAACCTTGGCATGCTCAAAGCGCCCAGCAAATAGCCCAGCGCGTTAACCGTGTTCATCGCTCCAGCGAGGGTATAGCTCCACCCCAGATCTGACCGCATAGCAGGCAGAAGTAAACCGTATGAAAACCGCGTGACACCCAACGAAATTGCGGCACCAAGCGCTAAAACCATCGCTAAAGCGATACTTTGCGTAAAAGTAGGTGGTTTTATAGAAGTGACAATATCTGGTGAAAGCGACATAGGGCTATTGTGCGGCAACTCTGAGTCAACTTGATCTCCCAACTTTACACAGCATTACATGACCGATATGTTGCCTTTGCACTGCCCGCGCATACTTCATCTCAATCCAGGGCCGAAACAAATAACCCACAAGGTTACAGACACTGGAGTTTTTAAACTCTTATTGGATTTTTAAAGGATTTATGATGAAACTCTCTAGCAAACACTTATTACTCACGACTTTGATGGCAACTTGTGGCTTTGCAGCTATCGCGCAAAACACCACACCAACAGCCCCTGCAGCTGGCGCACAGCACCAAATGCAAGACAAAATGCACCGTGGTGACCATTCCAGTATGCGCGAGCGCATGTTTGGCAACCACAAGGAACGCATGGCTGAACGCATAGCCAAGCGCCAAGCTGAGCTGAAAGCCAAGCTCAAAATCACCCCAGCGCAAGAAGGCGCATGGACAACATTTACAGCTTCTATGCAACCTCCAACAAATATGGCCGGCGGCATGATGGGTATGCGCCATGACCCTAAAGTTAAAGCAGAGATGGACAAGCTGACCACACCTGAGCGCATTGACAAAATGCAAGCCATGCGTGCAGAGCGCATGAAAACCATGAGCGCTGAGATGGAAAAACGCGGCGCTGCGACCAAAACGTTCTACGCGGTACTGTCATCTGAGCAAAAAGCAGTGTTTGATGCTGTTGCCATGCACGGTGGCCGACATGGCATGGGTGGCGAGCACGGCGAACGCGGAGGTAAAGGTGGTCACGGTGGTCGTGGTGAACATGGCCGCATGGGTCACCACGGCTAAAAACGCCTTAGCTAAAGTCTAAAACGCTTAAAGCTACAAGCGCAGTCAACTTAGGTTACTGCGCTTTTTTTACGTCTCAATGGGAGTGAAATTGAGAATTACGCCAAAAGCGTTTTCAATTCGCCGCTGTTAATCAGTTTAATCACGTCATCCGCACCACCAACCAGTGTGCCTTTGACAAAAATCATAGGAAACGTCGGCCAGCCAGTCCACATTTTCAAGGCATTACGCTTACGCCATTCGCTCAAATAACTGCCGTAATCCAAATCGTGGTGGGCAATACCTGCGGTATCTAGTGCTTTGCGGGCTTTTTTGGGCATCGGATTTAACCCCATGCCGACAACGACAACCGGGTGCGCAGCTACCGCCACTTGCACTTCAGCGACGATGGATTGCTGGTTTTTGGCGATTTTGTCGCGAATAGCGGGGTGAATGTTAGATTCTGCAAGCGTTGCACGAGGCATATGGTCATCCTAAAAAGATAAGTAGGCCAAATTTGACCTGCCCTCTATCTTAGGATGTCACCTGCAAATTAAAGAGCAACCTGCAGCAATTTCACCATTTCTGCCCGTTTTGCGGTCTGCGCACCCGCCAAAACAAAGCCTGTTATCACGTTTTGCTCATTGTAGAACTGCCAAACATGGTCTTCCGTAGACGTCCATTGCCCCTCAGAACCCATTTTTGGCGGCGCAATCATCAATGGCAAAGCGGGCGTTTTCACGGCAACGGGCATGATAGGGAAGATGACCTCTGTCCGTTTGCCTGCCAAAGTTTGTGCCAAAGCGCGTGCCGCATTCATGATCGGCATGACATACGGCAAAGTGGTGTTGCCGCTACTTGCGTATTGAGCAGCATCGCCGAAGGCATAGACGTTGGGCGCACTGGTTTGCAAAGCTGCATCGACCTGAATGCCGCGCTCACATGCCAAACCTGCCGCAACCGCCAAACGGGTGTCTGCCCGCAGGCCTATGGCGCTTAAAACGACGTCTGCAGGGATGCTTTCACCGTTGGCAAAGGTCACTTGCAGCGCAGATTCAGCTTCTTTATCAACCAGATTGACCGCTTTGTTCACTGACAATACGGTCGTCCCAAAATGCCACTTTACGCCTAAATCTTGCAAGGATTGACGTAATTGCTCACTCGCCGCTTCGGGTAGCAAAGCACCCAAGGGGCGATTGGCTGGGTCGATAACGCTGACTTGGTAGCCTGCGTTAATCAAGTCATTCGCAAACTCGCAACCGATCAAACCCGCGCCCATGATAACAACTTTTACCGGCTTGGAGGCCGCATTTTTATTGCCTAAATAGCTATCATTTTCATAGCTGTTTAGGCAGTCAATACGCCGGTTAGAGGCCGATTTTAATACCTCGTAAAAAGATGTGAAATCATCCAGAGAATTGACCGACAACACCTGCCCAGCCGCATCGCCAGCTACCGGAATCCGTATAGGCTGCGCCCCTGTGGCTAGCACCAAGCTGCTGAAATCAAAGCTTTGCTGAATGCCATCTTTTTCAGTGGTGATAGTTTTAACGTAAGGATCTACACGCAACACCCTAGTGTGCGGTATCAGTATCACATTCTGCGTTTCTGCCATTTTGGCGGCTGGTGTGACTACCAGTTGCTCAGGCGCTTTTTTCTGGGCGAAAGCGTTGGATAAGGTCGGTTTGGCGTAAAAGTCGCCACTGTCGGCCGCGATCATCACCACAGGCGTGGTGGTGTCCAGTTTGCGAAACTCGCGCGCCGTCGTCCAGCCCGCCAAGCCCGCGCCAATGATGATGATTGGGTTCATAAGGTTTAGATCTCTACGGCCTCGAAATCCGCCTTGGCAACGCCACAATCTGGGCATTCCCAGCTGGCGGGCACGTCTTTCCACAAAGTGCCGGCTGCGATGCCGTCTTCAGGGCGACCTGCCGCTTCGTCGTACACAAAGCCGCAAACGATGCAAATATATGTTTTCATGGTGGTTCCTAGTTGTTTTGGTTATTAATTGGGCTGTTGATTAAGTCGCGTTTTGCTGTGATTGTCTTACAGCAGGTTCAAGCTGCTGTTTTAACGGCATCAAGACGAGATTGATAGTGCGCAGCGTGGCGCTTTTCAACGTTAGCCAGCGCTGCAAAACGCTTTTGCGCCTTGTCCAACATCGCTTTGAACTGTGCGGCGTGGACTTTGCTTTCTTCAATCTGCTCATCCATCTCAGCGACTGCTGCGGCGTTGCCTTCTAATTCGGCGGTTTTACGGAAACCTGGGTACATTTCGGTGTATTCGTAGGTTTCGCCGTCTATGGCGATTTGCAAAGCCTTGGCGGGCGTCATCGTTGCTTTGGGGTAGAGCAAATCTAAATGGCCGAAAGCGTGCATGATTTCTTGGTCTGCTGTGGCTTCAAACGCTTCTGCCGTCTCAATATCACCGGCTTCGCGGACTAATTTGGCGAAATAGCGGTATTTGATGTGCGCCATAGATTCGCCTGCAAAGGCGGATTCCAAATTGGCGATCGTTTTGATTTCGGGAACAGTTTTGATAGCGCTAGTCATGGTGAACTCCTTGGTTTAACTTAATTTTTAATGGTCTTTAATAGCATTTATTAATCGACACAGGAGTAATGATAGTTTTAATTGATAGTCAATGCCAATTGATTTTGACTAACTGATTGATAGCAACAATCATCAAGCTGTTTTTATGTAAGCCTTGCGCCAGTATGCGTAGAGAGATTGTTCTAAAATAGCTCAGCTTTTCAAGCGATAAACAGTCATTTCATATTGTGATAAACAACGGTAAAGTGGGGAAACATATGGCCAACAAGACATCAAAAATTATCTACACACTGACAGATGAAGCGCCAATGCTGGCGACACACTCATTTCTGCCTGTGGTGCAAGCTTTTACCAAGCCTGCTGACATTGAAGTGACGCTCAGCGATATTTCAGTGGCTGCCCGTGTACTGGCTGAGTTTCCAGAGAAGTTAACTGACGCACAAAAAGTGCCCAACACATTGGCTGAGCTAGGCAAGCTGACTTTAAAACCAGAAGCAAACATCATCAAGCTGCCTAACATCAGCGCGTCTGTGGGCCAGTTGATTGCTTGTATCGAAGAGTTGCAAGCCAAAGGCTATGACATTCCAGATTACCCTGCTGAAGCTAAAACTGACGAAGACAAAGCCTTGCGCGCACGCTACAACAAGTGCACAGGTAGCGCTGTGAACCCAGTACTGCGTGAAGGTAACTCAGACCGCCGCGCGCCTAAAGCCGTGAAAGAGTTCGCCCGTAAAAACCCGCACTCGATGGCTGAGTGGAGCCAAGCTTCTCGCTCGCACGTGTCTCACATGCACGCTGGCGATTTCTACCACGGCGAGAAGTCCATGACATTGGACAAAGCCCGCGATGTGCGTATGGAGCTGATCACCACCACTGGCAAAACCATTGTGCTAAAAGAAAAAGTGTCACTCTTGGACCGCGAAGTGATTGACAGCATGTACATGAGCAAAAAAGCGCTGTGCGAGTTTTATGAAAAAGAAATTGAAGACGCTTACAAAACAGGCGTGATGTTCTCTTTGCACGTCAAAGCCACCATGATGAAGGTGTCGCACCCGATTGTTTTCGGTCACTGCGTGAAGATTTTCTACAAAGATGCTTTTGCAAAACACGGCAAACTGTTTGACGAAATTGGCGTGAACGTGAACAACGGCATGGCCGATTTGTACGGCAAAATCGCCACGCTGCCACAATCCAAGCAAGACGAAATCAAGCGCGACATTCACGCTTGCCACGAAGGTCGCCCTGCTTTGGCCATGGTAGATTCAGCCAAAGGCATCACCAATTTCCACTCGCCTAACGACATCATCGTTGATGCGTCTATGCCAGCCATGATTCGCAATGGCGGCATGATGTGGGATGCCAACGGCCGCTTGAAAGAAGTCAAAGCGGTGATGCCCGAGTCCACCTTTGCGCGTATTTACCAAGAAATCATCAACTTCTGCAAATGGCATGGCGCGTTTGACCCGAAAACCATGGGCACCGTGCCTAACGTGGGATTGATGGCGCAACAAGCTGAGGAATACGGCTCACACGACAAAACGTTTGAGCTCGCCGAAGGCGGCGTGGCAAATATTGTAGACATTGCTACAGGTGAAGTGCTGTTGTCTGAAAACGTCGAAGCTGGCGATATTTGGCGTATGTGCCAGGTGAAAGACGCACCTATTCGCGATTGGGTGAAACTCGCCGTCAACCGCGCCCGCAACTCTGGCATGCCGGTGGTGTTCTGGTTAGACCAATACCGTCCGCACGAAGCGCAGTTGATCACCAAAGTCAAAATGTATTTGCATGAGCACAACACTGCTGGCCTGGACATCCAGATCATGAGCCAAGTGCGTGCGATGCGCTACACCCTTGAGCGCGTGCAGCGCGGCTTGGACACCATCAGCGCGACCGGCAACATCTTGCGTGACTATTTGACCGACTTGTTCCCAATTTTGGAGCTGGGCACCAGCGCCAAAATGCTGTCCATCGTGCCATTGATGGCAGGTGGCGGCATGTACGAAACAGGTGCTGGCGGCTCTGCGCCCAAGCATGTGCAGCAATTGGTGGAAGAAAACCACCTGCGCTGGGATTCACTGGGCGAATTCCTAGCTTTGG
>Ga0114940_10000813_pt1 | contig 12814 bp, 9 predicted proteins | sample ColdCreekSource_FD_87195 | JGI IMG/M metagenome (GOLD analysis project Ga0114940, IMG submission 87195) | Groundwater microbial communities from Cold Creek, Nevada to study Microbial Dark Matter (Phase II) - Cold Creek Source | ecosystem: Environmental > Aquatic > Deep subsurface > Groundwater ... | reverse complement strand
CCGCCCACACCGGGCGTACTGGCGGCGGGCGGGTCGGAACACGCGAAACACAGGCTGACAACGACACCACCGCGGACCAGCAAGCTCAGCGTACACGGCACGCGCAACCATGTGCAGTCGCGGGCCGCGTGATCACCAAACCGTCCCGCGAAATGCTGGAAAAATCCGCAAAACGGAAACCCGAGCGCGTGGCGACTAACCGCCACGGCACCATGATCTTCGATATTACCGGCAAAATTGCGCTCGTTACTGGCGGTGGCCGCGACATTGGTCGCGCCGTGAGCTTGGCCTTGGCAGGCCAAGGCGCGGATATCGTCATCAACTACCAGGGTAGCGAAGCCGCTGCGGTCGAGACGGCCGAAGCCGTGAAAGCGCTCGGCCGGCGCGCCATCATCGTGCGCGCCGACGTCACCAAAAAGGCCGACGTCGAGCGGCTCACGCAAGAAGCCTTGGCTTTCGGCAACGGCCGCATCGACATCTTGGTCAACAACGCGGGCGGCCTCGTTAAGCGCGCCAAATTGAGCGAGCTCACCGAAGAGCTGCTCGATCAGGTGATGCGGCTTAACTTCACCAGCGTGGTGCTCGTTTGCCAAGCTGTGATCCCACACATGGTCAAGCAGGGCGGCGGCCGCGTGATCAACATCTCGTCTCTCGCGGGCCACAACGGTGGCGGACCTACAACACCCCACTATGGTCCCGCCAAGGCTGCGGTCGGCAACCTGACGCGCACGCTGACCAAGGAATTCGCCAGCCAGGGTATCAACGTGAACAGCGTTGCCCCGGGCTTGATCGACAACAACTTCCACGCGGTCTTCACGGCGCCCGACGCCTTCAAGGCACAAATCGCTGGAATTCCCATGGCTCGCGCGGGCCGAAGCGAAGAGGTCGCGGGCGCTGTGGCGTTTTTGGCGTCGCCGGCGGCCAGCTTCGTCAACGGCGAAGTGATTCACGTCAACGGCGGCGCGTATTTCGGACAATAGGCTCACAGCTGCGCCAGGGCGCGGACATCGAAAGTTGAAGATCCATGAAGAAGTGGACCCACGTGTGCCCGCTGCTCGGTGTCGCTCTCATCGCTTGCGCGACTGGCGAGACTGAATCCCCCAACCCGCTTGAACTCGGAACTGCCGGTAGCGACGGCACCGCTGGGTCGGCCGAGCCTAGCGCCGGTAGCGGCGGCAGCGGAGCCGTAGGTACCGGTGGCAGCGCCGAAGGCGGCAGCGCGGCAACGTCGGGCTCGAGCAGCGGCGGTGCGTTTACCTTCAGCGGCACGTCGTCATTCGCGGGCAACTTTGCCATGGCTGGCACAGCCACGGCTGGCACGGCCGCGGGCGGCACGGCCACGGGTGGCGGTGGTGGCGCCAGCGCTGGTGCCGGGGGCAAGGCCAACGGCGGGGCAGGCGGCAAAGCCAACGGCGGCGCGGCCGGCATGGCTGGCGCGGGCGGCGGCGGCAACGCGATGTGCGCCGGCACTACGCTCCCGGCAAAGGCCACTTGGCTCGCGACGGCTAGCGCGTCGGATCCTGCCTACCTGCCGCCCAAGGTGCTCGACGGCGACAACGGCACGCGCTGGTCCACCGGCACGAAGATGGTCGGCGGTGAGTGGCTGCAGATCAACTTCGGCGCCATCGTGACCGTGAACGAAATCACTCTCCACACCAACAACGGCGATTTCTTCCGGCACTACGAAGTGCGAATGTCGAACACGAACCAAGACTTCGCCGCACCCGTGCTGAAAGAAGCCGACGGCGTGACGGGCACGATCGTGATTCCGCTCGCGGCAGCCAAGGCCGGCCAGTACTTGACGGTCCGCCAAACCGGCATGGTGGGCACCGGCGAGACCGCCTGGTGGTCGCTCCACGAAGTCAACGTCGCCTGCAAGTAGGCCCGCGCTAAAACGCGACGGCTAGCTCGAGCGCCGCTTCGCCGCGCAAGCTGTCGACCTCGTGGACGATCACGGGGTCGTCCTTGAAGCGAAAACGTGCGTCGCCCAGCGGATAGCCGGCTTCGACTTCGGCGCGCAGGCGAAAGCGGCGCGTGAGGCTCCATTCCAGCGTAGCGCCCGCCGAAAGCGAACCAATGCGCGTCGTCGCGGTCATGTCGACGTCGGTGCCGGTGCCGGTACCCTTCAGCTGATCGAAGCGACCGCCGATGCAGCCGTAGAACGTGAACGGCGCGCCCGGATACCCAGCACAACCAAAGCCGCCCGCCGTAATGAGCGAGAAAGAGCCGCCGACGTCGGTGCCCGGCAACGAGTGGTGAGACGCCGCATAGCCAGCGCCGCGCGCTGACAAGCGCCAGAACGAACGGCTGTACGCGACAGACAAGCCGACACCCGCGCTCACCTCGGGCGCCATGCCCATGGCCAAGTGCGGTCCCAGACCGATCGACCAAGGCATGGCTGGGGGCGGAGGTGGCGGCGGCTCGACCTTCTTGACCGGCTTCTCGACCACCTTCGGCGGGTCCGGCGGTCGCGGAGGATTGCCAACCGACAGCGCCACGAGCAGCGCGGCCGCCCGCGAAGCGTCGTCGCAATCGTCGATGGGCAGCACGCGCTCGCCGCTTTGCCCGTCGTGGCTGACCCGAACCCGCAGCTGAAAGCCTGGCTCGCCTTCGCGCAGCGTCACTTCAGCCAGCACGTCCACAGCGCCGTGGCCCTGCAGGTGCGCCAAGGCCGACTTGATCTCTTCCTCGACCTGGGCCTGGCTCGGGCAGCCTTCGGGCGCCTGCCAGTTGAGCGCAAATGGCTGCGCTTCACCGGCAACCGCGGTACTCGCGGTTCCTAGCAGGACCAAAATCGTCCCGAACGTTGCTGACAAGCGCCTAAACAGGAACGGATCCTCGCACCCCCTGGTGTCCGAACGGAAGGCCCTTGATCCGCTGTCGTCGGATCAGTTGAAGGAGTCGGCGCGGCCTGCCCATGAAACAAGCGGGGTATTTTTCATACGATCGGCCGGCCCCCCGCTGGACACTGCACACGAAGTGAAGTTCCGGCCGCTGATTCAGCGCATTGCGCGCAGCGCCGCTGGCGCGCTGGCCGTGCTCGCGAGCGCATCGGCTCTGCACGGCTGCGGCTCGCGCGAAGACCTGATCATTGGCGTCAATGACTTCATGCTCGAGCGACGCGACGACTTCGACGGCCCCGAATTGGACCCCGACTACTGGTCGCTCGCGACTCACACTTTCGAGCCGAACCTGGCTTGGTTTTCGACCGCGAATGCAAAAATCGCAGATGGCCATTTGGTGCTGTCCATCACTGCCGATCCGGCCCCCGCAAGTCCCATGCCGAACGAAGTGCCCAAGCCGTACTCCGCGGCCGAAGTGCGCACGCGGGCGCCGTTCTTGTATGGGCGCTTTCGCACGCGCGCGCGGCTTGCTGGGGGCGACGGCGTGGTGTCTGCGTTTTGGGGCTTCTACGATCGCTACGCCGAAGAAGGCGCGCAGCTCGACAATCAAATCGTGTTCGAGACTGGCATTCCAGAGGGGCAAACAGCGCATCAGTTCCGCTACACCGTGAACGTGCCAATCGCCCCGAGCGGCACGGATGTCCAAGACGCGCCCAGCGATCCAGCCAGTGGTTTTCACGTCTTTGGCTACGATTGGACGCCTACCGAGGTGCGCTTCGTTTTCGATGGTCGGACGCGGCTGCTGATCAACGGCGACGCCGCCGCCGAGCTCACGCAATACCAGCGCTTGGTCTTGAGCGCCTATCCGTCCAGCGCGGGTTGGCTGGGCGACTTCGATCCGCAACAATTGCCGCTAGCGGCAGAGTTCGACTGGGTTGAGGTCTCTTCCTACCAAGGCTCGCGGCCGTAGTGCGGGGCCGGCCGCCTAGCTGCCAGCTGACCGCTGAAGCTCGCAAAAACGCTCTTTCCGTTCAGGGGGGAACGTCATCAGACGTTTTTTCTCCAGGCGATGGGCAAGCCACTCCAATTCCAGTCGAGGCGGCCCGAGCAGACCATAATTTCTCTCATCAATTCATGCACTTGGCTAAGCGCACATCCACTCCTGGACCAAACTCCCAGCGAAAACGGAAATCCAAGATGGGCGCCCCAAATCCCGGACACCAATAAAACGAGTGAGGCGCGGCGCATAATAAAGCCGCTTAACCGAGCTGTTGACCGCCAGACTTTCCCTGTTCGCAGCCTCTAGGGACGATAGTGCCCCAGAGTCCGCAGTCGAGCTAAACTCTCGGGTTTTGCCTCGTCCAGACTTCGTCCGCCCAACCTTTGATCAAGTGTACGCAGAAACCTTCCCTTCAGTTTGGCGCACCGCGCGCCGGCTCGGCGTCGTCGAAAGCGCCGTGGACGACGTCGTCCAGGAAGTTTTTGTCACCGTCTATCGACGGCTCGACCAATTCGAGGGTCGGTGCGCATTAAAGACCTGGGTGTTCGGCATCTTGATGCGCGTCGTCAACAACTACCGCCGTACGCGGCGCCGCAAGGGTGCGGGCCACGCCACGTCTTCCGTGGTGGGCGATCCGGATGTTGTCGTCGACGCCGGAGCCGATCCGCTGGAGCTGGCGAGCCGCAGTGAGGCAGGCCGCATCCTGCACGAACTGCTGGAGAAGCTCGACGAGAGCAAAGCTGCCGTGTTCGTGCTGGCCGAGATCGAGGGCTTGAGCGTGCCCGAAATCGCCGAGGCCACCGACACCAACGTAAACACCGTTTATTCGCGGCTACGGGCCGCGCGCAAGGAATTCGAGCGAGCGCTGAAGCAGCGCGCGCTTCGGAGGGAGGCTCGTGATGGATGACCTGAGCCCGGGAGCTCGCTCGCTGTTGCAGGCGGCCGACACATACGATGATCCGAGTGCGGATGATGCGGCGCGCGTGCGGCGTGCAGTGCTGACCCGCGTGGGTGCGATTGGCCTAACGGCTGCAGTCGTAACAGTTGGCTCGACCCAAGCCAAAGCAGCTTCGGTGATGTCGTTGGCAGCAAAGCTGACGGCGGCACTAGCCATCACGGCTGGCGGCGTCGCGGCGAGCTGGAGTTACGCGAATCACAACCGTGAGGTCGCGATTGCCACGCCCGCGCCGATGAAGGCCAAGCCCGCCGCGCAAGCACCGATACCCGCGCCCGCTGCGCCCGCCCTGGCCGTCGTCTCGCCCGAGGACGTGAAGCTCGAAGAGGACGCGCCGGTGGTGAAAGCCCCGCGCTCTTCCGCTCGCAGCCCACGCCCCGAAGCAGCCGAGAAGCTCGAGCCCACGGCGGCCGATCTCGAGGCCGAAATGAAGCTGATTCGCGGTGCCGACGCGGCGCTGCGCGCTGGTCGCGCGAGCGAAGCCCTGGCGCTGTTGGCCCAACACCAGGCCGAGCATCCTCGCGCCTCGCTGGCTCACGAGCGTGAAGGCCTGCGCGCCATCGCCAACTGCCAAGTTGGTGCAGGTGGCGGCGCGGCTGCGGCCGAGCGTTTTCTCAAGCATTCGCCGCATTCGCCCCTGGCTCCCCGCCTGCGCAGCGCGTGCCGCATCGGCGAGTAAGCCCGCCGCGCAAAGCGCGGGAATTTGCTGGAACGGACCGACGTAGGCGAACGTAAGCGCTCGTGCGCTCACGTAAGCGTCGTGGACTCTTGGCGCTCGTTTCGGGGCGAAGCGCTGTAACCGGACGTCTGCACGTTGGCGAAATGCCGCGCGGCAAGTATGCTTCATAGTTCTGATGAAGCTGGCCGCGGTGCTACTTAGCCTTGCCTGGCTCTCGGCCTGTTCGTTCCCCGAGTACCGCCCCTACGGGGGTGAGCAGAGCATCGGTGGCACCAGCTCGACTCCTGTGGAGCCCAGCTGCGAGGACGGCAAGCGCAACGGCGACGAGACAGGCAAAGACTGCGGCATGCTCGCCTGCAGCAATACTTGCCCCGTGGGCCAAGGCTGCGGCGGCGAGGAAGACTGCAGCGGCGGCGCTTGCGTGGACGGCTTTTGCCAAGCAGAAAGCTGCACCGACGAGCTCAAGAACGCCGACGAAAGTGACGAGGATTGCGGTGGTCAGCAGGGCTGTAAGCGCTGCACGGTAGGCCAACACTGCAGCAGCACTGCCGACTGCGACGGTGGTCAGTGTACGAGCGGACTGTGCCGCGCGCCGACGTGCAAAGACGGCCTGCCCAACGGTAGCGAAACCGACCTCGACTGCGGCGGCGACAGCTGCGTGCCGTGCGAAGTGGGCCAGGTTTGCAAAGAGGCGAGAGATTGCGACGGCGTCGTTTGCAGCAAAGGCGAGTGCCAGCCAGCAGGCTGCGGCGACGAACTCTGGAATCAAGACGAGACAGATTTGGACTGCGGCGGCAGCTGCGCCCAGAAATGCGAAGATGAGCACCGTTGCAAGATCGGCGGCGACTGCCAAAGCGGCGTCTGCTCGAACGCTCAAGTTTGCGCGGCGCCGACGTGCAAGGACGACGTGTTGAACGGCGACGAGCCGACCGTCGACTGCGGCGGCAGCTGTTCGACCAAGTGCGTCGTACTCGACGCGTGTAACAACGACAACGATTGCGCCGACGCCAGCTGTATCGACAAGCGTTGCTTGCCGGAGTCTACGACCGGTCAGGCGCTGTCTCGGATCAAATGGACGGCGCGCGCTTCGCACAGCAGCGTGAACTCCACGGCCGCCGAAGCGCTTGACGGCAACACCCTCACCTACTGGACGACCGGCGCGGCGCAGGCTCGGCTGATGTGGTTCGAGATCGACATGCAGACGGATCAGGTCTTTTTCAGTATCGAAATCGACTGTGTGCGCCAGGCCGACGATTTCCCCGACGGGATTGACGTCGCATTCTCGAGCGATGGCACTTATAGCGGCGCTCCCGCCAAGGCGAACTTCGCCACGAAGACCGGCACGACCGTCATCACGTTTACCAAGCCACAGGTCGGGCGCTTCATCCGCTTCACGCTGACCGAAGGCAAGGACAAGTGGTGGAGCATCGACGAGATTCGCGTGAAGCAGTAGCGACTGCGGCCAGCTGACGCGCGCGCCTTTTGCAGGCGATTCACCCGCGATTGACGAGCGGGCGGCTCACGAGTAGGCCCCGGGTTTGCGCAGGCTAGCTTTGGGCCAACTCGCGAAGGTTCTCGCGCGCCTTGCCCCTTCTAGCAGCTGTCCGCCTACCGAATTCTAGCCAGGGCGAATCCGTGATCAAAAAGGTACACGTAGGACAAGTTCCAGTTCATCCGCCCGTGCTTCATCGCCAATTGATCGCCGCTACCGCGTGTCTCCTCGGCTGTGTGGCCTGTGGCCCTGGCACTGGCACCGAAGGGGTCGAAGTCGGACCACTCCAAGGTCGCTTCTATGTCTCGGACGAGTTCTCGCCGAGCGGGCACATGGGTGATGGTGAGAACCCCGGCTTCATCACCGCCGACATCGGTGAGAACTGCAAGGCGCGCGCGCCCGGCGTCGGCGGAGCTTGCTACCGCTTCACGTACCAACCTGACCTGCGCTTCGGCGCCGACATGTGGGCTGGCGTGTATTGGGTATACCCAAGCAATGACTGGGGCACGCGCCCAGGTCGCACGTTGATCCCACCGTACAAGCGCGTGCGCTTCAAGGCCGCCGCCGAGCTGCGACCCGATCCCTCGAACCCCGAAACGAGAGAGACGCCGCGCGTCTCGTTCCTGGTCGGCGGCATCGGTAGCAACCCGGCCGATCCACAACCGTACAGCGACGAAACGATCGGCCACGCGCAGGCCATCAAGAACGCCTACCTGACGACCGAGTGGCAAGACATCGAGATCGATCTGACTTCTGTCGTTCCCGCCACGCCGTTTCAAATGATCAGCGGCTTCTGTTGGACCGTCAACTACCAGCCCGGCGTTCCGACTGCGCAGTCGCCGCCAACCGTCATCTACCTCGACGACATCGTTTGGGATCCAGAATGAAGCGCTTTTTTCAAGGGTTGGCGGCCTTGCTGAGCTTGGGCGCCGGCCTCGTCGCGGCGCCTCGCCTGGCGCACGCCGAAGATCCAGAGCTGAACCCGTACGAGTGCTTGGGTCGCTACGAAGCCGCCACCGGCAACCGTACGATCTCGCAAATCAAGCAAGAGATCAAAAAGCGCATCCCGGAGCTCGACAACAAAGACGAGCCCAAGAGCGTCAACGCCATGAAGCATTGCGTAGTCGCGATGCTGATGAGCCGCACCGGCGATGGCGACGCGCCTCTGCACTACGAGATCGCCGTCAAGAACGCCCCGCAAGAGCCGGGCTACGAGCTGTGGTTCGCCAACCACTACAGCATGTTCCGCGGCGCTCGCTCGCCCGTGACGGAAACAGCCGAGGTTCATTACTACGCCTCGCTGAAGAAGCTCGACGCGCTGCGTGCCAGCGGCAAGTACCGCGCATACCACGCAGTCGTCGAAGAGTGGACGAAGAAGCGGCTGATGGTCCTGTACCAACAGGACGGCCTGCACTTGATTCCCGGCAAGCAATACCCGCAGAAGCCGGGCGGCCTGTACCGTCCTAGCTTTTCGGTCGGCGCCATCGCCGGCTTGTCCAAGGACACGCGCGACTTCAACCGCAAGGGCGACTGGAACGAGGCCCGCACGTTCACGCTAGAGCGCCAGTTCGCGAACAGCGACGTGCGCGCTGGCGGCGCGAGTCGGCCGGATCCGTACCTCAAAGGGCTGAAGCCGTTCGAGCACTACGCCATCCCGCGCGCGCCGCTGCGCTACCACTTGGACGCCAAGCTGCGCTACCGGCAAAACCCGATCGGCGCGCTCGACTTCACGTACGACCAATCGCACGCCGAGCAAGCGCAGATCACGAGCTTCTACTTCCCAGCCGGCTGCGGCTTGGCCCCGCTGTGCAACGAGCTCGACGGCAGCAAGAACGGCTTGAACGACGTCAACGTGCGCCAGATTGGCGGCGCCTACGAGCGTGTACTGCCGCTGTACCCGCTGTTCGACGCCAAGGTGGGCCTCAGCTACAAGCGCGTTCACCGCGTCGGCGTGGTCGAGTTTCTGCCCAACAAGGCGGAAGACTTCAACCTTTATGAGGGCAAGCTGGCGCTGTCCCGCTTCGTCGGCTCGGACAAGATCACGGCTGAGCTCGGCTACACTTACTTCGACATGCCGCTGGGCCAAGGTCCGGTTGCCGAGCAGTCGAGGAGCCGCCACATCCGTTCTGCCCTGCTGGAGTACGCGCTGTACTCACCGCTGGTTCTGCCCAGCTTGGCCGCTGGCGAGCCGAGCTTTTTGCGCACGCCCACGCGCGGTTGGTACTTCTACACCGGCATCGTGCAAGACGACGAGCAGTACGGCTTCCGCACCGTCACCAAGCGCGACATCTTCCTCGGCTCACGCTTCGAGGGTTCGGGCATCTTCGACATCACGCTGCAGGGTACCTACGCCACCGGCAAGCAAACCTTCAGCAGCGCCGACACCGGCATGCTCTACAGTGATCCGTCGCAGTCGTACAACGGCTTCCGCACCAACCTGACGCCGCAGCTTCGCATCATCAACCCCGACGCCATTCCCGGAATTTCCTGGGGCTTCGACTCGCTGATGCTGGTGTTCCCGATTTCGCACGACCTCGGCCTGAAGAAGGCGAGCAAAGATTACGAGAACATCCGCGCCGGCGTGGAGATGTGGGGCCGCGTGTTCTCACCAGTGCTCGGGCCAGCTTTCTTGATGACGGCCGGCTACAACTACCAAAGCTTTTACAACATCAACAACGGCGCCAACCCCAAGGGGATGCACCTGTTCATGCTGAACCTACGCATGGGCTGGGGAGATTTGTGATGAAGCCGCGAGCCGTCATCAGCCTCGTTCTCGGGGCGCTCGCAGCGCTCTCGGCCTGCGGCGCTTCGCAGTTGGATCTGCGCACGCCGCCCCGCCCGCCCAAGGGCACGGCCGAGGCCATCGGCGCCGGCTTCGTCTCCAACGTTGCGCCGAAGGGCGTGGCGATCGCGACCGACAGGCGCGGGAAATCCGTAAAGCCCAAGGTCACGGCTGATTTTACGGGCAATCCCAAGAGCAACACTTGGTGGTCGTCGCTCATCTGGCAGTTCGACGAGACCAACCCGTACTCGATGAACCTGTACGCGCACCCGCTGGTGATGCGCGCGGGCGCGCAGGGGCTCGGCGTCGGCTACCCGGACAAGCCGGCGATTCGGCCGCGCGAGTACATGTACCGCTACGCCGAGGACCTGACGCTCGGCCTCGAAGGCGAGAAATTTCCGGACACGCGCGTCGCCGGCTACTCCGATTTTGCGGTCACGGCGTCGTGGAAGAACGAAGACTCCGAGCTGCGCGCCACGCTGGGCCACGGCCTGCCGTACGTGTACGCCACCCGCACCGGTAGCGCGCGCGCTCTGGTGGGCATCGCGCACGGCGTGATGATGGACGTCGTCAAAGACGACGGCAACGCGCTCTTGCTCAAGCTAGGCGAGCACTATTACGGCGTATTCGCGCCGACCAAGAGCCGCTGGGAAAAGACCGACGCCGGCTACGTCTCGGATCTGAGCGGCAAAGACTACTTCTCGGTCGCGGTGCTACCGGACGGCGATCCCGCCACCTTCGCCATGTTTCGGGCGCACGCCTTCGCGTTCGTGACCGACACCAAGGTGAGCTGGACCTACGACGAGGCCACGGCCGAGCTGTCGACCAAGTTCGCCGCCACCGTGAGTGCGAAAGAGTCCGGCAAAGGGCTGGAAGACTCGGCCATCTTGGCGCTGTACCGCCACCAGTGGCTGCACACGACCGACGCGCTGGAGAAGCCGACCTACGCTTCGCCGCGCGGGCAAATGAAGCTGCACGTGGGCAGTGAATTCACGACGCACAACAAGTTCCCCGGCGTTCTACCGATTCTACCGAACGCTGCCGGCCTCACCCTGAGTGATCTGGGCGGCCAGCTCACGGAGGCCACCGGCGCGCCGGACCTGTTCCCGCGCGGCTACGGCCCCGGCCCTGAGCGCGACGCCTACTGGGCAGGCAAATCGCTGGGCAGGAACGCGACCAATCTGTATCTAGCCGACCAGCTGGGCGGTGAGGACGAGAAGAAGCGCATGATCACCGCGCTCGAGAACGAGCTCGGCGATTGGTTCGACGGCAGCGAGCCGCGGCGCATGTACTACGACAAGGCGTGGCACAGCTTGATCGCCCTGCCCGCCAGCTACGGCTCCGCCGAGCAGCTGAACGATCACCACTTTCACTACGGCTATTTCATCGCCGCCGCCGCCGCCATCGCGCGCTTCGACCCCGCTTGGGCCAAGAAGTACGCGCCAATGATCGAGCTTTTGGTGCGCGACGCCGCCAATTGGAAGCACGACGACGAGCGCTTCCCGTTCTTACGCCACATGGACGCCTACGCCGGGCATTCGTGGGCCAACGGCCCCGCGCAGTTTGACGACGGCAACAACGAAGAATCGTCGTCCGAAGACATCTTGTTCTCCGCGAGCTTGGTCTTGTGGGGTTCGACCATCGACAACAAGGAGCTGCGCGATCTGGGCATCTTCTTGTTCACCACGCAGGTGCTGGCCGCCGAGCAGTACTGGTTCGACGTCGATGACGCGGTGTTCCCCGAAGGCTTCGACCACACCACCATCGCTATGGTGTGGGGCGCTGGCGCCAAGTACGACACCTGGTTCGACGCCGATCCGATCATGGTGCACGGCATCAACTACCTGCCGTTCACGGGCGCCTCGACCTACCTGGGTAGGCATCCCAGCTACGTGAGCAAGAACTTCGCGGAAGTGTTCAAGCGCAGCCAAGGCTCCGTGTACTCGTGGCGCGACTACTTGCTGATGTACCTCTCGCTAGCCGAGCCCGACCGCGCGCTGAAGATGTTTGAGGAAGACACGTACTTCAACGTGGAGTTCGGCAACACGCGCCTGTTGCTCCGGCACTGGCTCAGCAACATCCAGGCGCTGGGTCAAGTCGACACGACTGTCACGGCCAGCGTGCCGACCTACGGCGTGTTCAAGGGACCCAAGGGCAAGAGCTACGTGGCCTACAACCCATCCGGCTCGGCCATCGAGGTCTCCTTCTCTGACGGGAAAAAGCTCAAGGTCAAAGCGCGCTCGCTCGGGTTGAAGGTATCGAAGTAACGGTTCCCTTCACGAGCGTGCGGCCGCGGGGAACACGGTTCACCCGTCAGGCTGGATCTGTTCAGGCTTGTCGGAGCGCATCCAAAACGACCATCGGATTTGGCGTTTGAGGGTGATCCTGCTCCGTGGGCCTGGACATTCATGCAATCGGAGCACCCGCGTATGTCAATTAAGGCTTTGTCACCGCTTTTTGCCCTGTCGTGTCTGTCCGGCCTCGCCCTAGCGTTCGCCGCTTGTTCGGATCCGCCCGCCGCGGGTGACCCGCCGGCCGGAATGGCCGGCAACACCGGAACCGCCGGCACCCCGGCCGGGACCGCCGGCACCCCGGCTGGAACCGCAGGCACCACCACCACAGCGGGCAGCACCGGCGACGCCGGCAGCGCCACCACGGCTGGAACTGGGACCGGAGGCAGCAGCGGCGCGGGAACGGCCGGCAGCGGCAGCGGCGGCACGGCTCCCGCTGGCGGCAGCGGCACCAACGCCCCCACGTACCCGGGCTACACGCTGGTCATCGACCAAGGCTTCGATGCGGCCATCAACCTCGACACGGACAAGATTTGGACGTGGTCGGACGGCGCCCTCGCCGAAGGTCAGGTTCGCTACACCAAAGAAGCCATCACGTTTGCCGAAGGCAAAATGAAGATCACGACCAGCAAGCCGGCGGCACCGAGCACGAACGGCGACGACGACGCCGGCGCTCCGATCGCCCCGGGAGCGAGCAACCGGAGCAGGCCTCCGCCCGCGAGCAGCCCCGCCAGGAACATCACGCGCCACGCGACGTCGCCGCGCGATCGAT
>Ga0114940_10000812_pt1 | contig 12829 bp, 9 predicted proteins | sample ColdCreekSource_FD_87195 | JGI IMG/M metagenome (GOLD analysis project Ga0114940, IMG submission 87195) | Groundwater microbial communities from Cold Creek, Nevada to study Microbial Dark Matter (Phase II) - Cold Creek Source | ecosystem: Environmental > Aquatic > Deep subsurface > Groundwater ... | reverse complement strand
TAGAGGCTGGAAGGCCCGATGCCGGTACGGATCGGCGCGACGGCCCAGGTGGCGCCGGTGATGACGCCGTTCAGCTGCGAGGGGCCGCTGTCGGTGGCCACGGCGCCGTCGGCTTCGTCCAGGTGCCACAAGGCGAGCGTCGTAGCGTCGGCGTGCAAGCGCGCTTCGGGCACGAAATCAGCCGAATAGCGGTTGTTCGACGACAAACGCACCTCGGCAATGAAGCCGTCGATGGGGGGCCAATACATCGTGCCCAGCGCCGGATCGAAGGTGCGCTCGTGACGCGCTGTTGCGCCCAAATACAAGCTGCTCTGCGGGTTCGCGACCGGCTCGGTGCCGTCCATGCTGCTGACTAGAGCGCCATCCACGTAGATGCGAAAGGAGCCGCCGCCGTACGACGAGGCGACATGATGCCAGGTCTCGATGCTGGGTAACGTGGGCGCGACGCCGGTGAGCCAGTAGTCGGGCCTCACGAAGACCCAGCTGGCCAGCACGTGGGACGGTACGAGTTCGAGCGTCGGCAGCTCGAGCTGCGGCAGCGGCTCCGGCGTGCCGAAAGTGAGCTGAACGTCGCCGACCCCGCCTATCCAGCGGTTCAAGATGCCGTGGCCGCCATTGTAGCTACGGACCCATACCCAGGCTTCGAGCGCAAAATCTTGGGGTAGGTCGAGCCCTGCCGAGCTCGGAATTTCGACGCGGTCGTAGGCGCCTTTGAACGACAGCGCCCAGGCGCGGCCCGAGCACGGCTCACCATCGACACAGATAGTGGCTGGCGGGGGTGCGGGCAGCAGCAGCTGCACCTCGACGTCGTTCTCGCAGCCCACCAGCAAGGCCAGCGCGGCCGTGCTCGAGCCTAGAACTTTGTCAAAACCCCGCACGCCCCGCGTCACTTCGAGCTTTCCAGCTGACCTTTGACGCGCTTCAGCGCAGCCTTCGCGTCGGGAGCGAGCGGCGACTCCGGGTAGCGCGACATGAGCGTTTGGAACGCCTGGGCGGCCGCACGAAAATCGCCTTTTTGCTCGCTGGCAAGACCCGAGCGCAAAAGACGACTCTCGGTCTCCAACGTTTCTGGACGCCGCTTGACGGGCTCACGACGCGCCGCGGGCGGCAGGGGCGGTTGCTCCACCGCGACCTCGGGCGGAGGCAGCTCCGCCACGGGCTCTTGCGGCTCTGTCCCGCTCGTCCACGACTGCGAAGCCGTGAGGCGACGTTGACCGCCAGCGAACTGCACCAGCACCTCGCCCTCTTCGACGTGCACGACCGTCTTGGGGCCCGCGGCGGTTTCTTCCACGCTGACACTGAAGGTGGTGCCGACATCGACGACGCGCGCCACGCTGGTTACCACCGAGAAGGTGCGCCCCGGGTCATGCGGAATCACGCAGCGCACGCGGCCACGATCCAAGCGCAGCGCCGAAGAGACGCCGGCGGCGCCCAGCTCACCCAGCGAAACTCGCGTATTTTCGAGCAGATCGATCTCGAGCCCGCCGCTGGTTTTGATGCGGGCCTCTGCGTTCTTCGACGTTTCGAGCGTACCTTCGGGGCTGAGCGACACCGCTTCACCCACGGCCAAACCGCTCGCCTTCGAGCCCTGCACGCCGGTAACGCTGCCGCGCAGCGCCGTGACCTCGAGGCTGGAACCGCCGCTGCCCCTGTGCTGCCACAGCTGCAGGCCGCCCCAACTGAACAGCACGAAACCAGCCGCAAGCGCCAACGCTGTCAGCAGACGCGCGCGCCCGCCGAAGCGCCCTTCAGGTGCGAGCGAGACCTCCACCATCCGCGAGACGATCTTTTCGCGATCGGCTTGGACGCGGCGCGCCGCCAGATCGTCTTCTTCGACGAGCGGGCCGAGCAGGTCAGCCACTTTGGGGTCGGTGATCACTGGGCCCCCCGAATGCCGCGCGCGGCGGCGCGCCTGAGTAGCTCTTGATGGCCACGTGACAAGCGGCGCTGAGCGGCTGCGACCGTGACGCCCATGATGGACGCAATCTCACCCAAGCCGTGGCCGAGCACGTCGTGCAAGATCAGGGTTTGGGCTTGATCGGCGTTCATGCGAGAGAGCGTTTCTTGAAGCCACTCGAGCTTTTGGCGTGCCTCGAGCTTTCGCTCCAGGCTGGGCGCGGGCACGCTATCGGCCCGCGACGGCCCCACGCTATCGCGTTCAAAAAGCCGGCGTTCACGTGACCTGCCTCTGAGCGCGTCGAGCGCCACGTGCGCGGCGATGGAGCCCGCCCAGGCGGAGAGGCTGACGACTTGTACGCGGCGCTCGCCCGTCAGCGTGCGCACGATGCGTTCGAACGAAACCTGCACCAAGTCTTCGTAGTCGCCGGAGTTGTCGCGCAGCACCTTCTGCAGCGTGCGCGCCACGACAGGAAAGAGCAGATCGTACAGCGCTGCGTGGGCCCAGCGCTCGCTCGCGACCACGCCCGCCAACACCGCTTCGGGTGTGGGAGGTGTAGGCTGGCTGGGCGCCGCGGCGTGGGGCGCCATCATCTCGGGCTTCGGTGCACCCACAATCGCATCCTAACATGGGCAATTGACCTGAAGTCGTCCCAACCCGCGCCCACCAGACAATTTGTTTGGTGTCCACTTCTAGTCGCCGCTGGAAAAGCGCAGGCCGCTCGAGAAGGCGTAGGTCACCGCGGGCGCGCGACCCGAGTCGTCGTGCCCGACTGCAATTGCGACCGCGGGGCGTAGCGCCGTGGCTTCCGCGCCTGCCACCCACGCTAGGTTGCTGACGAGTTTGAGCGCCAAATTCACGCTCAAACGGCCGCCAAAACGACTTTGCGCCGCGTCATCGGTCTCGGCTGTTTCTGGGTTCGTGGCAGACATCAGCAAGCGCTCGAATGCCAATTCACCCGTGAGTTCCGCGCTGAGCGCCGTGCTTCGGCCAAGCCTGGCGCCGAGCCCACACGAAGCCGACCACCACGCGAGCTCCAAATCTCCCGGGCGCTCCGCGTAGCGCAGCGACAACAACGCGAGCACGCCGGGCGCCCCCGGCAACGCGAGGTAACCGCGCCCCACTCCACCTAAACGGTACGCGCCGTGGTCGAGCCCAGGCCCTGCCAGCACGGCCACATCGACACTCCAGCCCAAGGACGGCGCTGGACGCGGAGTAGAACTCGGGGGCTGCGGCAACGCACGCGGGCGCGGAGCTGGTGTTCCGGCGCTGTCGCGCGTCGCCACAAACGCGGCAATCACCGCCCCCACCGAGGCCCAGCGACTCTGCGGCTCGTCTCGCTCCGAGAACGAAAGCGAGCGCGACTCGATCAGCGTGCCGCTGCGGCTGCGATCGTGAAATTCGATGCGAATCACGGCAGCGTTGGGAGCATCGACGCGCACCAGGGCGAACCAAGAAACGACCGCCGTGGGCGGCAACGTCTGCGCGTCGGGGCAGCGGTTTGCGCCAATAGCCTCCTCACAGCTGACCGAAATATCGTGCACGATGACCGGGTCCAACGGGGGCTCGACGGCGATCGCGACGCTCAGCATCCGGGGGCAGCTTACGCGACCCGGCGCGGCCAATGCACGCCGCGAAACAAAGCTCGTGCCCCGACGCTTTTCTTGTCTGCTCGCAATTGGGTCGAGCGACTTGGAGGCAAGGCCAGGGAAATAAGCATGTTTGTAGCGCTCCGACCGCGACGCATTGGCTCAGTCCACGCCCTCCTCTGCTGCATTGCCGCGTTGGCCGGCTGCAACGGTGTCGTCGACGGCACCCCCGGCGCGGGGCCCGAACAGCAGCCACCTATCAGCATGGCGGGCAGCAGTGGCAGCGGCGGCGGCCCAGGCGCCGTCACCCCTTCTACGGCGGTGTTTGCCCCCTCCGCCCCGGCTCTGCCGCGCCTGACCACGGCTCAATACCAAAACGTCATCCGCGACCTGTTCGGCCCCGGCATCCTGGTTCCGGAGCTGGAGCCCGATCAGCGGCCGTACTCGTTTTCGATCATCGGCGCCTCCACCAGCACCGTTTCTGAGCACGGCGTCGACCTATACAGCCAAGCGGCCTTCGGCATCTCCAAGGCCGTGTTCGCCGACCTGACGCTCAGGCAAAGCGTAGTGGGCTGCTCGCCCGCCACCCCGCTCGACGACGCTTGCCTGGCTCAATTCATCAATCAGTTCGGCCTGCGCGCTTGGCGTCGCCCCGTCACGCCCGATGAGCTGACCCGCTACCAAACGCTCGCCGGCACGATTGGCCGTGCCGACCCGTGGCTGGCGCTGCAATACGTCACCGCTGCCATCCTGCAATCGCCCAGCTTCTTGTACCGCGTCGAGCTGGGAGAAGCCGACGCTTCAAAGCCAGGCTGGCTGCACTACACGGGCTATGAAATGGCCTCGCGCCTGTCGTTTTTGCTGCGCAACAGCTTCCCCGATGCCGAGCTGTTTGCAGCAGCTGGGCGCGGCGAGCTCGTCGCCAAAGAGGGCGTGCTGACCCAAGCGACGCGCCTGCTCAACGATGCCGGCCCGACCGAAGCCATGATGAGCGCGCTCTACTCGGAGTACCTCGATTTGCCGCTGCTCGAGGACGTGAAGTTCCCGGACGCGATGGATCGCAACCACACGCTGGCCGATTCGATGAAGAGCGAGGTGCTCGACATCGTGAATCGCATTGCCCTGCGCGATTCCGGCGACATGCGCACGTTGTTCAACACCCGCAACGTGGCCGTCAACGCCGACCTGGCGAGCCTGTACGGCTTGCCCTCCACCACCTCGACCACGCTCGCGCCAGCCGAGCTGACCGCCGACGGGCCGCGCGCCGGCATCATGACCACGGGCGCTCTTTTGACGCTGAACAACCGTCCCAACCGCACCTCGCCCACGATTCGCGGGCTGTTCATTCGCCAGCGCTTGCTGTGCGGCACGGTGCCCCCGCCCCCGCCCGGCATCCCGCCGATCATGGAAACAGACGCGGGCCCGCCCAAGACCATCCGCGAAAAGCTAGAACAGCACCGCAGCAACCCAACCTGCGCGGCCTGTCACCAGTTCATGGATCCCCTCGGCCTGGGCATGGAAGATTTCGACCAATTCGGTCGCTTCCGCAGCACGTATGAGTCGGGCCAAGTCGTCGATTCAGGCGGCGATGTCGACGGCACCGCCTTCTCGGGCGCCAAGCAGCTGGGCCAGTTGCTGTCGCAAGATCCGCGCGTCATGGCCTGCTTGGTCAAGCAGTTCTACCGCTACGGCTCAGCGCGCTTGGAGGGCGACGGCGAAACAGCAACCTTGGAAGGCCTGGACAGCGCCTTCGCGGCCGCTGGCTACCAGCTGCGCCCGCTACTCCTCGAGATGGTCAGCAGCGACGGTTTCCGCTTCACCGTGGAGGCCGCCAAGTGATCTCGCGTCGTCGCATGTTGCGCGGCATGCTGCGCGGCTCGGCCGTCGCGCTTGGCCTGCCGCTGTTCGAATCGATGCTGAACGCCAATGGCACGGCGCTGGCTGCGGGCGCCGGCCTGCCGGTGCGCTATGGCCTGTTTTTCTGGGGCAATGGCCTACCTTGGACGTACCGGCACCGCGGCAGCACCGACACCGTCTCGCCCGGCATCGAGCATCCGCTCGAAGATTCGCTGACCGATCTGTACACGCCCACCACGCAAGGTAAGGGCTTCGCGGTCACGGAGATCCTCAAGCCTCTGGAGCGGCACCTGACCCAGCTGAACGTCGTCACTGGCCTCGAGCCCAAGACGGCAATTCCGGCGTCGCCCGTCGGTCAGTCCGACGGGCACATGCGCGGCATCAGCGTGGCACTCACCGCCGATCAGATCCGCTCCGAAGGCTTCGACCACGATCCGCACATTTTCGCGGTCAACCGCGCGACGCTCGATCAGTACATCGCCAAGCACCCGCAATTCTATGCGGACGGCGCGCCCCAGTACCGCTCGCTCGAGCTGGGCATGAGCAGCGCCGTTTTGCACGACTTTGGCACCTGGAACGCCGTCTCGCACAACGGCCCCAACTCGCTGAACCCGCCCCTGCGTGACCCACAAAAGCTGTTCAATCAGCTCTTCGCGATCAAGCCGGATCTAACGGAAATTGCCCAGCGCACCAGCGTGCTCGACGTGGTGTCGGAGGACACGCGCCAGCTGAGCGCCCGCCTGGGCAAGCGCGATCGCGAGCGCCTCGACGAGCACCTATCGCACATCAGCGAGATCGAGCGGCGTCTGAACGTGACGCGCGCGGCCTGCGTGAGCCCGGCCAACCCGGCCGGCACCTTCACGGGCGAAACCACGGTGCTCGAGAAGATGGACGTCATGTCCGACATCTTGGTCGCTGCCCTGCGCTGCGACATCTCGCGCGTGTTCACGATCGCGTTTACGACGGGCGCTTCACTCATGCAGATGAACGGCGCCGGCGAGATCAACGGCGCGGGCGCTCACCAGCTGCACGACGCCTGCCACGGCGGCGAGCGCGACGTCATCACCAGCTTTACCAAGCTGAACTTCACCGCCTACGCCAAGCTGCTGGACAAGCTCACGGCCGACAAGGACGTCAACGGCCAGACGCTCTTGGACAGCTCGCTCATCCTGGGCACGAGCGAATACGGCGAAGGTTTCACGCACAGCAACAAAGAGCATCCGTTCATCTTCGCCGGCAAAGCGGGCGGAAAGATCGACACCGGCTGGCACGTCCGAGACGAGGGCGGAAACATGGCCCGCGCCCACCTCACGGTGCTGCGCGCCCTGGGTATCGACGCGCCCAGCTACGGCTTCAACGGCGGCGAAACCACGGACGCCCTGCCCTTCTTGCTGCCATGAGCTCAGCCCTCTCACGACGCAAGGTTTTGCGCGGCATGCTGCGCGGCTCGGCCGTGACGCTGGGCTTGCCGCTGCTCGAGTCGATGCTGAATCAGAACGGCACCGCCCTGGCGGCGGGCGATGGCTTGCCTGTTCGCTATGGCCTGTTCTTTTGGGGCAACGGCTTGCCCTGGACAGCCCGCCACCGCGGCGCCATCGACATGAACTTCGACCACCCGCTCGACGAGACGCTGGTCGACTCGTACACGCCCACCACTCAAGGCAAGGGCTTTAGCAGCACGGAAACGCTGAAGCCGCTGGAGCGCCACCTCGCCCAGCTAAACGTCGTCACTGGCCTCGAGCCCAAGACCGCCATCCCGGCGTCGCCCGCCGGCCAGTCCGACGGCCACATGCGCGGCATCTGCGTGGCGCTCACCGCCGATCAGATTCGCTCCGAAGGTTTCGATCACGACCCGCACATTTTCGCGGTCAACCGGGCGACGCTGGACCAGTACATCGCCAAGCATCCGCAATTTTACGCAGATGGCGCGCCGCAGTTCCGCTCTGTAGAGCTGGGGATGAGCAGCGCTGTTTTGCACGATTTTGGCACCTGGAATGCCGTTTCGCACAACGGCCCCAACTCCATCAACCCGCCGATTCGCGATCCGCAAAAGCTGTTCAATCAGCTATTTTCGGTCAAGCCGGACCTGACCGAGGTCGCGCATCGCACCAGCGTGCTCGACGTGGTGGCCGAAGACACACGCCAGCTCAGCGCACGCCTGGGCAAGCGCGATCGTGAGCGCCTGGACGAGCACCTGAGTCACATCAACGAGATCGAACGGCGCCTCAACGTCACCCGCGCCGCCTGCTCCAGCCCAGCGGCTCCAACGATGCCGTTCGCGGGCGAGACGACGGTGCTGGAAAGGCTCGATGTCATGGCCGACATCTTGACCGCCGCGCTGCGCTGCGACCTCACGCGCGTCTTCTCGATCGCGTTCACGACTGGCGCGTCGATCATGCAAATGAACGGCGCGGGCGAGATCAACGGCCCTGGCGCGCACCAACTGCACGACGCCGTCCACGGCGGCGAGCGCGACGTCATCACCGCCTTCACCAAGCTCAACTTCACGGCCTACGCCACGCTGCTCGACAAGCTGACTGCGGACAAAGACGTAGATGGCCAGACTTTGCTCGACAGCTCGGTCATCTTGGGCACCAGCGAGTACGGCGAAGGCTTTACCCACAGCAACAAAGAGCACCCGTTCGTGCTAGCCGGCAAAGCGGGCGGCAAGCTCGATACCGGGTGGCACGTCCGTGAAGAAGGCGGCAACATGGCCCGCGTTCACCTGACCGTGCTGCGCGCGCTGGGCCTCGAAGCGCCCAGCTACGGCTTCAACGGCGGCGAAACCTCGGACGCTTTGCCGTTTTTGGTCCCATGATTTCTCCGCCAAACGCCAAGCCCCGCCGCGCCCTGGCCCCGTTGGCCGCCCTGGTAGCGCTTTGGCTCGGTGCGTGTTCCGACGGCGCGCCGCCGTCCAGCGACGAGGCGAGCGCAGGCGCAGCCGGCATGGGCGGCGGCGCGCTGGTGCAGTCGGGCGCAGGCGGCGGCGCGGGTGTCAGCAGCAGTGGCAGTAGTAGCGGCGGCAATGGCGGCAACACCAGCGCTGGTACGCCAGCGGGCGGAGCCGGCGGAAGTGCTGCTGGCGGCTCTGCGGGTCTCGGCGGCACGGCCGGCAGCGGTGGCGGCGCCATCGTCGCTCCGGGTCCCGTGAAGCACCACGTGATGGCCATCGAGTACCCGGGGCGAATCGTCGAAATCTCCGACACCGGTCAGAAGCTGTGGGAGCACCAAACCCCCAGCCTAACGGTCATGTTCAACGTGCTAGCGAACGGCAACATCTTCTACCCACACGGCGGCGACAAGCGCGGCGCCCAGGAAGTAGACAAACAGCACCAGGTGGTGTGGAGCTACACCAGCCCCGCCGCCGAGCTGCTCGGCGGCGAGCGCTTGGCCAACGGCCACAGCTTGCTCGGCGAAGGCGGCCCGCCCAAGGCGCTGGAGCTCGACCCCGCCAAAGCGCAAGTTCGCTCCATTGACGTGACGACCACCGAAGCCGCCGCGCACGGGCAAATCCGCCATATTCATCGCTTGGCGAACGGCAACGTGCTCGTAGCGCTAGAGGGCGAAGGCGCCGCGCGCGAGCTGGACGCCGCTGGCAAGACAGTCTGGGAATACAAGGGCGTGCCGCGCATTCACGAAGCCATTCGCCTGCCAAACGGCAACACCTTGATCGGCGGCGGCGACGCCAAGCGCGTGCTCGAGGTCACGCCGGCTGGCCAAGTCGCCTGGGAGTTTGGCGCAACCGACGCGCCCGAGCTGGGGCTGGCCTTCGTGACCAGCGTGCAGGTGCTGAAGAACGGCGATCTCTTGGTGGGCAATTGGCTGGGCGCGGGCGGCGGCACCGGCGTGCACGCCTTCCAGGTCACGCGTGACAAGAAGGTCGTCTGGAAACTGGACGACCACCAGTTGCTCAAGTCGGCCACCACCGTGACCGCGCTCGACGACTGAGCCGCTACGAAGCGGCGGACGTCAGCGTGCCGTACACCTGAAAGCCGCGCGCCGGCATGCCGAACAAGTAGCCCTGCTGCAAATCGGCACCGAGGGCGAGCAGCGCGTCGCGTTCTCCTTCGGTCTCGACACCTTCGCACACCACGCGCATGCCCAGGTCGTGCCTGCACAGCGCGATCATCGAGCGGATCAAGCTCATCTTGGAGGGAGAGTGATCGACGTCCCTGATCAGCGAGATGTCGAGCTTGACGATGTCGGGACCGAGCTGACGAAAGCTCGATAAACCGGCGTGGCTGGCCCCCAAGTCATCCACCGCAATGCGGAAGCCCAGCTCGCGCAATATCTTGATTTTACTGGCTAAATGATCGACACGATGCAACGCCGCGCGCTCCGTTAGCTCCAGCACCACGCGGTGCGCAATGCGTGAAAGCGGCGCATCGGGCGCGTACAGCTGCTCATTCGTCATGTCGAGCGCGTGCAGGTTCACGCACAAGAGCGCGTCGGGCGGGGCCAAGGCCGCGGCGCCAGCGACAGAGTCGCGCACGCGCTGGCCCAACTCTTGGACGCGACCCAAACGCTCGGCAGCGTCGAGCAGCTTGCCGGGCGTGGACAGATCCGCGTCGGCCGAGCGCACCAGGCCTTCGTACCCGAACAGCTCTTGGCTGGGCCACGACACGATGGGTTGGTAGGCGACCCACAACCTCTCGAGCGCGCCGTCGAAGCGGCTCGCCAGGTCTTCCAGATCTTCAATCAGCCAGCCGCCGGCTTCGCACACCTCTAGCGCCTTGCGCTTCAAGAGCGCGAGCCGATGGTGCGCGGCGGCGTCTTTGACGATCGCGGTCAGGTGTTCTGACTCGATCGGCTTGGCCAGGTAGCGGTAGCCGCCCTGTTCCATGGCCTCCATGGCCGTCGACAGCGACGGATTGCCGGTCAGAAAGATCATGGGCACGTCCAGGTCCAGCGTGCGAATTTCCCGCAGAAATTGCATACCGCCCATGCCGGGCATCATCAGATCTGACACTATGGTGTCGAAGCGCCGGCCGCGTCGCAAAATGGCCATGGCCTCTTCGCCACTGGCAGCTGTTTCGACCAGCAAGCCCGCGCGGTTCAGCATGCGCTCGATCAGCTTGAGCAGCTGTTCTTCGTCGTCGACGACCAGTATCCAAGTGTCGCGAGTTCCCATCGCACACCTCCTGATCGCTATTTCAACACGGCTGAAAGCGCGACCTGAACTCTACGCATACGCCCCCCGAGCGCGCCTGTCCAGGTGACCCGGCAAGCTCGGAGGGCGATGCGCCTTCAGGTTGTCGTCAGCTTACGATTACTTGGGCAACTTGGGGAAGTCGCGCAGGTAGTGGCAACTGTAGCCGCCGGGGTTCTTCTCTAGGTATTTTTGGTGATAGCCCTCGGCGAGCGTGTAATGGCCGGCGTCGGTGATCTGGGTCACTAGCGGGCGTGGCCATTTGCCACTCTCGTTCACGCGCTTCTTCACGCGCTCGGCAGCCTCACGCTGCTCTAGCGAAGTCGCGAAGATGACCGAGCGGTACTGGGGGCCCTGGTCGTTGCCCTGACGGTCCTGGGTGGTCGGATCGTGCATGCGAAAGAACCAGTTTTCGAGCAGGTCCTCGTACGACAGCCGCTTGGGGTCGAACACGATACGCACGGCTTCGGCGTTGCCGGTGGTGTCATGGTGCATGTCTTCGTAGGTCACGCCCGCTTTGCCGCCGGTGTAGCCGACGTCGGTGGAGATGACGCCGGGGATTTTGCGCAGGAGCTCTTCCATGCCCCAAAAGCAGCCGCCGGCCAGGATGGCGGTGTCGAGCGTCGGGGTGCAGCCGGGCTGCTCACCGGGCGCCGGGCGCGCGCAGGAATTGTCCGTGCTGGCGTCAGGCTTGGCAGCGGCTGCCGCGCCGAACAGCGGCAGGTAGTCGCCGTAGCCCGACTCCTGAAGCTTCGCGACCGGAATGAAGCGCAGCGACGCGCTGTTGATGCAATAGCGAAGACCCGTCGGCTTTGGTCCGTCTTCGAAGACGTGACCCAGGTGCGACTCACCGGCCTTGGACCTCACCTCGACGCGGCGCATGCCAAAGGCAGAGTCGGTGTGATTGACGATGCGCTCGGCGTCGACCGGGCGCGTGAAGCTGGGCCAACCGGTGCCTGACTCGAACTTGTCGCGCGAGCTGAACAAGGGTTCGCCGGTCGCGACGTCCACGTACAGGCCGTCCTCGTGGTTGTCCCAGTAGCGGTTGTTGAACGGAGGCTCGGTAGCCTCACGCTGTGTGACCTCGTACTCGAGCGGGCTCAGCTTTTGGCGGAGCTCCGCGTCCGTTGGCTTCTTGTACATTTTGGTTCCGTCCGGGGCGGTTACCCGCGCCTGACTCTGTACGGTGACCGGGCCGCTGCCGCTACCCATCTTGCGCTCACAGCCCAACGTCAGCAGGGTGCCCGCCAACGCAAAAAGCCACCAAATCAGGGATACTCGGGCCGCCATGCCAGGTCTTACGCGCCCCAGCCCGCTTGGGTTACAGGGCTCCCATTTTGGGGGCTCGAGACCGCTCTAGCCAACCAGGCGTGCTGCCAACCCGGAAAGCATCAGCTCGAGCCCCCATTCGAACTCACGCTCCACGTCCCGCTCTGGCAAGAGCCGAGCCGCCTCGCGCACGCGCGCAAAGCGCCGTTCGTCCAGCTTTGAGTAGTCTGGGTGTGACGCCAGCTCGGCCTGGGGCGCGTAGGCCGCGAGCGTGTGGCCCACCACGAAGGCACTGAGCACCTGCAACGCGCCGAGCGCTTCTGCCACCGAGAAGCCGGCCTCGCGCAGCACAGCCAAAACCCCTTCGACGTGCGCAATGGCTGCGGGCGTAACGGCGGGGCGCGTAGCGAACAGCGGTAGCGCATGCGGATGAGCGCGCAGCACCAGACGGAAAGCCCGCGCGCGCTCGCGCAGGGCGTCGGCCCAGGCTCGGCGCCGCACGGGCGGCGACAGCTCAGCGAGCACGGCTTCGAACACGCCGTCGAGCAGCGCGGCCTTGTTCGCGACATGGTGGTAGAGAGACATGGCCTCGACGCCCAGCTCGTCGCCCACGCGGCGCATCGAGACGGCCTCCAGCCCCTCACGGTCGACCAAACCGAGCGCAACAGCGAGGATGCGCTCGCGCGAGAGCTTGTCGCGCTGCTGAGGCTTTCTCTTGGGCAACCTTGACACCTTACACCATAAGCTTACGATGTAAGTCAAATGCTGATTCGAGAGCGCTCGCGATCCGCGGAGCCCAGCCGAAGCCCGGCGCCGCCAGCCACGCACGTGGCCACACTGAAGCGCCAGGTGGAGCGCTGGGCAATACCGCGGCACCGCTTCGCGAACGCTCGCGACAACCGCTGGGTCCAGCAAGATCTCGTGCGTGCTTTTCGAGCGCTGGATCTGGCTGTGGAGCTTCAAGGCAGCTTTGGCAACGTCGTAGCGTTGCCGCGCCGTGCGGACGCGGGACCGCTCACGCTGGTTGCCGCACATTTCGACAGCGTGCCCGGCTCGCCCGGGGCAGAT
>Ga0114940_10000811_pt1 | contig 12871 bp, 13 predicted proteins | sample ColdCreekSource_FD_87195 | JGI IMG/M metagenome (GOLD analysis project Ga0114940, IMG submission 87195) | Groundwater microbial communities from Cold Creek, Nevada to study Microbial Dark Matter (Phase II) - Cold Creek Source | ecosystem: Environmental > Aquatic > Deep subsurface > Groundwater ... | reverse complement strand
CCCGAGGGCCGCTCCGAAACCCGCGAAGAACTGATCCTCGCGCTGCATCTCAAGAAGACCGAGATCACTGCCGGGCTGGTCGGCGAAGGCGCCCTGCCCTTGCGCCCGGGCATCTCGCGGATCGTCGACGAGGCAATCGCGGCGGGTTTGCGGCTGGGGGTGTGCACCACCTCCAACCCGAAGTTCATCGATGCGGTGCTCGACCTGTTCGGGCCCGATCGCAAGGCAGCCTTCGAATTCGTCCATGCCGGCGATGTGGTGGCCAAGAAGAAGCCCGCGCCCGATATCTACCTGCTGGCGCTGGAAACGCTGGGCCTGCCCGCCAGCGACTGCGTGGTGGTGGAGGATAGCCGCAACGGCTTGCTGGCCGCCACTGGCGCGGGCATCCCCACGCTGGTCACCACCAGCACCTATACCGTGGAGGAGGATTTCTCCGAAGCGGCCCGCGTGGTGCCCGAACTGGGCGATGATCCGGTGCTTGTCACCATCGAAGACCTGAACGCGCTTAACGCCGCTGCTGCGGCCTGATTGATCCTGGAGAGGAACGCATGTCCACGCTTACCATTGCCGACGTTGAACAGGCACTCGATGTCTGTTGCGACACCGTAATCCGCAACGAGAAGTACTTCTCCGACCTCGACGGTCTGGCGGGTGACGGCGATTTCGGCACCTCGCTGGCGACCGGGTTCAAGGTCATCAAGGCCGACCTGCCCACCATCGACAAGAGCGCGGTGGGCGCCATGCTGCTGAAGATCTCGATGATCTGTTCCAAGCATGTCGGCGGCTCGTCCGGTCCGATCTGGGGCACCGGCTTCATGCGCGCAGGCATGGCCAGCAAGGGCATGACAGAGGTGGACTATGCCACGCTGACCGCCATGGTCGGCAGCGCGCTGGAAGGCATCATGGCGCGCGGCGGCGCGGTGCGCGGTGACAAGACGCTGCTCGATGCGCTGATCCCGATCCATGAAACCTTGCAGGCGATGGACGGCAGCGACCTGAAGGCCGTGCTGGCCGCCGTGGCCCGCGTGGCCGACCAGGCGATTGACGAAACCCGCTCGCTGGTGGCCCATCGCGGCCGCGCCAGCCAGGTGGGCGAACGCAGCGCCAATACGCCTGATCCGGGCATCGTGGGCGTTGCCACCATCCTGGCCGACTGGTGCAAGCACTACGGTGTTGACTTTGTCCCGAATGCCCCCGAACTGAACCGCTGAGATTTCAGGGAGAGAGAGACTCATCATGAAGAAGTTCGTCAACGATCCGGCCAATTTCGTGCCCGAGTTCATGGCCGGCGTACTGGCCGCCAATGCCGACCTGCTGGTAGGCGACCTTGAGTTCCAGCTCATCAAGCGCAAGAACATCGACGCCAGCAAGGTTGCCATCGTGCAGGGGTCCGGCTCCGGCCACGAACCCGCGCACGTCATGGCCGTCGGCCCCGGCATGCTGACCGCCGCCTGTCAGGGCCCGGTGTTCGCCGCGCCGCCGGTCGATGCCTGCTATGAAACCATCAAGGCCGCCGCCACCGACGCCGGTGTGCTGGTGCTGGTCAACAACTATCAGGGCGACCGCATGGCCTGGGACATGGCCTGCGAAATGGCCGAGGCCGAGGGCATCCGCCTGAAGCAGTTCATCATCAACGATGACGTGGCCGTGCAGGACAGCCTGTATACCGTGGGTCGTCGCGGCGTGGCCGGCAACTTCTTCGTGATGAAGGCCGCCGGTGCCCTGGCCGAGACCGGGGCTGATCTGGATGCGGTCTATGCCGTGGCCGAGAAGGTCAACGCCAACGTGCGCACCATGGGCGTGGCCCTGACCAGCTGCATTCCGCCCGCCAAGGGCGATGCCATCTTCGACATCGGCGATGACGAGATGGAAGTGGGCGTGGGCATCCACGGTGAACCGGGCCGCGAACGCGCCAAGATCAAGCCTGCCGACGAGATCACCCAGATCCTCTACAGCGCCGTGCAGAGTGACCTGCCGTTCTCCAGCGGCGACCGCGTGGCCCTGATGGTCAACGGCCTGGGCGGCACCCCGCCGGCCGAGCTGTATGTGGTCTATAACAAGGCTGCCCAGCTGGCCGCCGAAACCGGCCTGACCATTGCCCGCAACTATGTGGGCGAATATTGCACCGCCATCGAAATGGCCGGCGTTTCGCTGACCATGCTGAAACTGGACGGCGAGCTGGAAGGGTTGCTGGCCGCTCCGGCCGAGACCGCTTGCCGCATCTTCTGATCCCGCCGATCAGGCAGATGCTGGCACAGCGCCCGGTTCCGCAAGGGACCGGGCGTTTTGCTGTGCTGCGCCGGGCAGGCTGACCGCGCCGGTGCACTTGTCGATCCGCAGCACCGGCTCCTGACCGGCGCGCACCAGCCAATAACCGGTGTCCGGATCGTGATCGGCGCTGAGCGATTGCGGGGCGCGCCGCAGATAGCTGCTAGCCAGGTCAATCGCTGCGTGGACGCTGGTCACAAGGCTGGGCGCATCGCCAGGACAAGGCGGCGCGATCACCAGCCTGATGCCGAACTGCGCGCGGGCGGTGGCCGCACTGGCCGATGCTGCCGTGCCCAGCAGGGCCGGGGCGGCCAGCGCCGCCAGATATGTCCATGAAACAGGAACCCGCATCGCCGTCGCCTCCGCCAACCCGGCTGGCGGCATGGCACGATGCGTGGCACGGCGTCGCTAACGGATACCTAGGTGTCCCCCACAGGGGCAGGAGCGCGGCGGCGGTTAATTCCCCTCAACCCGCGCGGCGGCGATATCCACCTTGCGCGGCGCGGTTTCGAACAGCTTGGCGAAAGGATCGTCGCCCGTTTCCATCTGGTGCGGCTCGGTGCCCTCGCGTACTGTGGTGCGGCGCATGTCGCGCTTTTCGTTGGCGGCGTCGAACTCACCGCCGCGATGCATCGAGCACAGGTTGTCCCAAATCACCATGTCGCCGGGGTTCCAACTGACGTTGAACACATATTGCGGCTGGGTGCAGTGGTCGATCAGCAGCTTTAACAGGGCGCGGCCCTCGGCCTTGTCCATACCCTTGATATCCATCGTGTGCGCGGCGATGAACAGTGTCTTGCGGCCCGATCCCTTGTGCACATGGACCAGCGGGTGCTCGGCCTTGGGGCGGGCGTCGATCTCGGCCTCGTCGATCTCGGCCCCGGCTTTCATCCGGCTCCACCACAGCGAATTGATGCCGACCAGCCCTTCCAGCTTGTCCTTCATCTCCTGTGGCAAGTCCTCATAGGCGCTGCGGGTATCGGCAAACCAGGTCTGCCCGCCTTCCTGCGGCACCTCGTGCGCCAGCAGCAGCGAATAGGACGTGCGCTTTTCCATGAAGGCGCTGTCGGTGTGCCACAGCCGGTCGCCCTTGCGATAGGAGATCGCCGCCTCGTCCTTCGTGATCGCGCCTTCCACGTTCAGGTTGGAGGCATCGAACAGTTCGCGGAACGGCAGGCGCATCTTTACGCCCTCGCGCGCGGGAACCCGTTCGAGGTAGCCGAAGTTACGACTGAAGGCGACGTGCTGGGCATCATCCATCCCGGTGTTGCGCCACACGGTAACGCCCCAGGTGTCCATCGCCCGGATCACGTCCGCCAGGTCATCAGCGGACAGCGGACGGGTGATGTCAAGGCCCGAACATTCGGCGCCGAAGCGGGGCAAGATAGGGGTAACGGTAAGGGTCATGCTCTTCTCTCGCAGAATTGGTTGACTATGTCCCTATCAGTGACTGTGCAACAATGCGAGTGAAAAGCATAGCTTGCTACCCATCAACCGGAGAGATGCAATGACCAGTTCGCCTGTGCCGCTGACCGGCCTGTTGACCGCAACCGTACTGTTGGCGGCCTGCGCCACCACGCCCGCGACAAGCGAGCCGACCCGCCCCGAAGCACCAGCCACTTGCAACGCCACCAGCGCGCAGACCTATGTCGACCAACGCGCCACAGCCGAACTGGGCGCCACGCTGCTGGCCCGGACCGGCGCGCGCACCCTGCGCTGGGTGCCGCCGCGCACCGCCGTCACCATGGACTTCCGCGCTGATCGCCTTACCGTCAGCTATAACGACGACATGGTGATCGAGAGGATAACCTGTGGCTGAACCCGATAATGGCTTAAACGATGGCCCGAACGACGGCAGGCAACGCATCCCGCCGCTGTCCGCTTTTGAGGAGCAGGCCAAGTTTACCCGCGCGATGCGAGTGGGTGATCGGATCATCGTCTCGGGCAACATCGGCACAGAGGCGGACGGGTCGATCAGCCCGGATGCGGGCCGACAGGCGGAACGCTGTTTCGAACAGATCCTCGACTATATCAGTCAACTGGGCGGCCAGTCGGGCGATCTGGTGCGGGTGCGCATGTTCGTGACCGACATTGCCGATGCCATGGCGGTGACCAATGCTTTCACCGCCGCCTGCGGTCATGCCCGCCCCTGCGGCACGCTGGTGGCGATCAGCGCCCTGGCCGGACCCGCCTTCAAGGTGGAGATCGAGGCCGAGGCCATTGTGGGCGCGGGCCAGTGAAGCGCGGCATAGCACTTGCCGCGCTGGCGCTGCTGGCTGCCTGTTCGGGCGAGGAACCTGCCCCCGACGCGCCCGCCGATCCGGTTGCTGCCGCGCCGACACCTGCGGCCAGTCCCGCTGCCGCTGCACCCTTGACCCAGGTGCCTGCCGCCTTCCTCGGCAAGTGGGACTATGTCGATGGCCAGTGCGCCCGCGGGTCCGATGCCCAGCTGACTATCGAACCGAGCCGCCTGACCTTCTACGAATCGAGCGGCGAGGTAACGGCGGTGCGCCAACCGTACCGAGACACGCTAGTGGTCACCATGGCCATGTCAGGCGAAGGCGACACCTGGACTGAAGAAACGACCTATCGCCTGTTGGATGGCGGCAGCGTGCTGGAAAGCAACTTTGCCGCAGCCGAAGGCGGCGAGCCGTTCCGCCGCAAGCGGTGCGCGGACTTCGTTGACGTGCCACTGGAATAACCGCACGGCTGCCGCGCAATCTCTCAGTTCGTGCTCTTGTTCCGCAGATGCAGACCAAAGCACTGCAATATCGCCCGCCGGTTTGCTGTGTCCCAACAATAATAGATGCGGAACATGCTGCGCAGGTCGTATCCGTTGCCCCATTTCGCATGCCAGTCTGACACGAAAGTGTCGCCCCGATGCAGGAACTGATAGTGCTGCTGATGCCCGGCGATGTCGCCCACGGGCGAGATTTCGACACCGCTGCCGATGGCAATATTCTTGCCACGCATGGCGATTTCTCCGCAGGAAACGGCCGCAATGCCATCAAGCGCCTCGGCCACCCGGTACAGGTAGGTTTCGTCCTCCGGCAGGATCTTGAAAGCGTCCTCGACTGATTTGAGGAACGGTTTGGTGACGACCAAAGCGCCAGCACCCACCACACCGCACCATTGTTCGACCAGCTCGAAACTGCGTAGAGGCGGCCTGTTGTTGGGCCGAGGGCCGCCGCTGACCGCGCCGAATATCTCGGACAAGTTGGCCAGCTTTTCGTGCAACGCATCCACTTCCTGCTGCAACCGATCATTCTCGCTCTTGGCAGCGCGGGCCTTTTCCGCTTCGTCCGCCATCAGATCGTTGAAGGATTTTGCGTCCTCCTCCAGTTCGGCATTCAGCTCGTTCAGGCGCTGCAACTCGATCGAATCATAGGACTGCGCATCGGCTGCCGACGCCCTCTCGGCTGCCGCGAGGTCCGCCATGCTCGGCAAGGATGGGCCGCTGGTCGTCCGCAAGTTCAGGCAATCACCGATCACCACGGTCTTCAGGTCTGGCGACTTCGCCAGATCATACAAGGGATGATCGAACGGTGAGAAATAGGCCGCGTTGGGAATGTGATAGTAGAGGCGGGCGTAGGGGCCGAAAACCGAAAACTGCCGCGAAAACCGCTTGCTGACTTCCCACGATGCATCAGCGTGGAGCACGCCCACATGGCACACCCCGGCAAGAGAACCGGCCAGATCGGCAATGCTGTCAGCATGTTCTTCATAGGCCGCCGCGCCGAACAGCAGGATTGGGAGCAAGCGTGCGCTGGCCAGAACCCTGGCTTCGAACTCGGCGAGGGTCTCGATCATCATCAGCTCGCCGCCAACCGGCATCCCGCCATCATTGATGATGAGCTCCGCAGTGAACTGCCGGACCACGCCGGGCACGCTCCTGACGGTGGGCCGGGCCTTGAAGCCATCCACCGTATCCTTCACCGCCAGGCGCACGCTCAAGGCCGCCTCGGCACCGCTGCGCACCACGATCTCCGTCAACCATGTGCGACTGGCGACATCGCGATCGGGAAAGCGCAATTTCGCGCCCCAATAGTCTGTGCCGTCAATGGCCACCCGGTGCGCCACCGCAGGCCCATGGGCGTCAAGACCGGTTTCGAACGGAGCGCCTTCAAACGCCTCGGCGGGCAGGCGCGCGCCGCACCGGCGGGCCAGCCACTTCACGGCCTCGGTAATTGCCTCGGGCGCCTGGTCCGGCGCGATCTCAAGCTCGCACCGGCTGACCGGCAGTGTCCGAAAACTCATTGTGCAGGCCCCCAAATCCTCACCGCTGGCTGCTTTGCATTCCCAGCCGTTGCGTTATTCTTCATGAGCCGTGGAATGACAAGCGGAGTGAACCCCTGGTGCCTGCCTTGCTTCCGGAAATCCTGACCACCCGCCACGGCCCGCTTGGCCGCCTGACGCTGAACCGCCCGCGCGCACTGCATTCGCTGTCTCATGCCATGTGTCAGTCTCTGGCGGACACACTGCTGGAATGGCGCGATGATCTCCAGGTGCAGGCGGTGATCCTGGACCATGCGCCGGGCACGCGCGGATTCTGCGCTGGCGGCGATGTGGTGGCGGTGCGGCAATCCGCGCTGATGGACGGCGGCGTGGCAGGCCGGGCGTTCTTCATGGCCGAGTATCGCCTCAACCACCTGCTGCATACCTATCCCAAGCCCGTGATCGCCTGCATGGACGGGGTGACCATGGGCGGCGGCGTGGGGCTGGCCCTGCCCTGCCGCATTCGCGTGGCGACCGAAAACACCCAACTGGCCATGCCTGAAGGCGCAATCGGTCTGTTTCCGGATGTGGGCGCGGGGCACTACCTGTCCCGTCTGCCGGGCCAGTTGGGCAAGTTCCTCGCCCTCACCGCCGCGCGGCTGGACGGTGCAGAATGCCTGTGGGCGGGCCTGGCTACGCACTACCTTGCCAGCGATGACCTGGACGAAGCCAAGCAGGCCATTGCCCGCGAACCACAAGCGGCGGGCGAAATCCTGTCCGATCTGTCGACTGCCCCGCCACCCGCGCGGCTGGAGCGCAATGCGGCGCGGATCGACCGGCTGTTCGCACCTGCCACGCTGGAGGGCATTCTGGCCGCATTGAAGGCGGATGACAGCGAGTGGGCAGCAAAGGAGCTGAAGGCGGTGGCCAGCAAGTGCCCCACCAGCGCCAAGGTGGCCCTGCGCCAGATCGCCACGGCCCCGCCAGATTTCGCCGCAGAAATGGCCCGCGAATATGCCCTGGCCGCGCGCCTGACCGCGCGCCACGACTTCAGCGAAGGCGTGCGCGCAGTGCTGGTGGACAAGGACAATGCGCCGCGCTGGCAGCCGTCTTCTCCCGAAGGCGTGACCGAGGCCATGCTGGACGAGATTTTCGCTCCGCTGCCCGCAACCGAGGCATGGACCCCGTTTTCTGCCGCGCTTTGAGGGGTTGAAAGATTTTCTCGCAAGCGCGATCCCGCGCTATGCTGCATAGCACAATGACGATGAAGAACCTGACCCACCTCCAGCGGCTGGAAGCCGAGAGCATTCACATCATGCGCGAGGTTGCGTCCGAGGCGCAGAAGCCCGTGATGCTCTATTCGATCGGCAAGGACAGCGCGGTGATGCTGCACCTGGCCAAAAAGGCGTTCTACCCCTCGCCGCCGCCGTTTCCGCTGCTCCACGTCGACACAACCTGGAAGTTCAAGGACATGTATGCCCTGCGCGAGAAAGCCGCGCGCGATGCCGGGATGGAATTGCTGGTCTATCACAACCCGGAAGCCGACGAACGCGGGATCAACCCGTTCGATCACGGCCCGCTGCACACCGATATGTGGAAGACCGAGGGGCTGAAGCAGGCGCTGGACCTCTATGGCTTCGATGCCGCTTTCGGCGGCGCGCGCCGCGACGAGGAAAAGAGCCGCGCAAAGGAGCGCATCTTCAGCTTCCGCACAGCCACCCACGGCTGGGACCCCAAGAACCAGCGCCCTGAATTGTGGAACGTCTACAACACCCGCAAGGCCAAGGGTGAAAGCATCCGCGTGTTCCCGATCAGCAACTGGACCGAGCTGGACATATGGCAATACATCATGGCCGAGAACATCGAGATCGTCTCGCTGTATTTTGCGCAGGAACGCCCGACTTATGAATACGAGGGCGGGCTGTTCATGGCCGACGATCTTGAGCGGCTGGAAAAGGTGATGGGCAAACTGCCGCCGATTACCAACCGGTCGATCCGCTTCCGTACGCTCGGCTGCTGGCCGTTGACCGGCGCGGTGGAAAGCACTGCCGCCACCTTGTCTGACGTGGTGCAGGAAATGCTGCTGACCACCACCAGCGAACGGCAGGGCCGCGTGATCGACAAGGACGCCGGTGACGGTTCGATGGAGAAGAAGAAGCGGGAGGGCTATTTCTGATGGCTGACGCACCTGTAACCGACTCGGCCTACCAGACCGATGCCCTGATCGCCGAGGATATCGACGCCTATCTGGCGCAGCACCAGAACAAGTCGCTGCTGCGTTTCATCACCTGCGGCAGCGTGGATGATGGCAAAAGCACGCTGATCGGCCGCCTGCTGTATGACAGCAAGATGATCTTCGAAGACCAGCTGGCCGCGCTGGAAGCCGACAGCAAGCGCGTTGGCACGCAAGGGCAGGAGATCGACTTCGCGCTGCTGGTCGACGGTCTGACCGCCGAGCGCGAGCAGGGCATCACCATCGATGTCGCGTACCGCTTTTTCTCGACCGAAAAGCGCAAGTTCATCGTCGCCGATACTCCGGGGCACGAACAGTACACCCGCAACATGGTCACCGGTGCCTCCACCGCCGACCTGGCGGTGATCCTGATCGATGCGCGCAAGGGCGTGTTGACGCAGACCCGCCGCCACAGCTTCCTGGCCCATCTGGTGGGCATTCGCCACATCGTGCTGGCGGTGAACAAGATGGATCTGGTGGGTTACAATCAGGCGACTTTCGACCAGATCGTGGCCGATTACCGCGCCTTCGCCGCCGAGATCGGCATTACCCAGTTCACCCCGATTCCGCTCAGCGGGTTCAAGGGCGACAACATCACCACCGCGCCATCCGAAAATACCCCGTGGTACAACGGCCCCAGCCTGATCCAACATCTGGAAACGGTGGAAGTGGACAGCACCATTGCACAAGGCGCGGCGTTCCGCATGCCGGTGCAATGGGTCAACCGCCCCAACCTGGATTTCCGCGGCTTCTCCGGCCTGATTACCAGCGGCTTGGTAAAGCCGGGCGATGCGGTGCGGATCGTGCCGTCGGGAAAGACCAGCACGATAACCCGCATCGTGACCATGCCAAGTACCGGCTCCGCGGGCGGAACGGCAGGGAGCGGCGACCTGGACGAAGCTGTGGCCGGTGAAGCCGTCACGATCTGCCTGGCCGACGAGGTTGATTGCAGCCGAGGCGACGTGATCGCGGCGGCGGGTGATCCCCCCGAAAGCGCCGACCAGTTTGAGGCGCAGATCGTGTGGATGAGCGATCAGGATCTGATTCCCGGCCGGGCATATTGGCTGAAGCTGGCCAGCCAGACCGTCAGCGCCACGATCCACCAGCCCAAGTTCGAAATCGACATCAACTCGCTGGAACACCTGGCCGCCAAGACGCTGAAGCTGAACGGCATCGGCGTGGCCGAAGTGACCACCGACAAGCCGATCACCTTCGAAGCCTATGCCGCCAGCCGCGCGCTGGGCGGGTTCATCCTGATCGACAAGCTGACCAATGCCACCGTCGGTGCAGGCACGATCAATTTCAGTTTGCGCCGGGCGCAGAACGTCCACTGGCAGGCGCTGGAAATCACCCGCGAACAACATTCCGGCATGAAGAACCAGCACCCGGCCGTGTTGTGGTTCACCGGTCTGTCGGGCAGCGGCAAAAGCACCATCGCCAACCTGGTGGAAAAAAAGCTGCACCGGATGAACCGGCACACCTTCCTGCTCGATGGTGACAACGTGCGCCACGGGCTGAACAAGGATCTGGGCTTTACCGAAACCGACCGCATCGAGAACATCCGCCGCGTGGGCGAGGTTGCCAGGTTGATGGCCGACGCTGGCCTGATCGTCATCACCGCCTTCATCAGCCCGTTCCGCGCCGAGCGCGACATGGTCCGCGCGATGCTGCCCGAAGGCGAGTTCATCGAGGTCCATGTCGATACGCCTTTGGCCGTGGCCGAGGCGCGCGACGTGAAGGGCCTGTACAAGAAGGCCCGCGCGGGCGCGCTGAAGAACTTTACCGGGATCGACAGCCCCTATGAGGAACCCGAAAGCCCCGAAATCCGCATCGACACCACGGCCATGACCGTGGAGCAGGCGGCAGACCTGATTATTGATCGGCTTATCAAGTGAGCTTGAGCGACGGCGATCTGGCCGCGCATCTGGCACAGGTTGCCGGGCGCTTGCTGCTGGATGTGCGCGCCAGCGGCATGTTCGACGGCAAGGCCCTGGGCAAAGCGGGCGATCAGACAGCCAACCAGTTCCTGGTCCACGCCCTGCGCGCCCAGCGGCCCGACGACGGCCTGCTGTCGGAAGAAAGCAAGGACACCGCAGAGCGTCTGGGCAAAGGCCGCGTGTGGATTGTCGATCCGGTCGACGGCACCCGCGAATATGGCGAGGAACGCGCCGACTGGGCCGTGCATGTCGGCCTGGCGATTGACGGCGTGGCCAGCCTGGGCGCGGTCGCGCTGCCGGGCATGGCTGGCGGCGTAGTGCTGCGCAGCGATCAGCCGCGCGCCGTGCCCGCTGCCACCGACCGGCCCCGGCTGGTGGTCAGCCGCACCCGCCCCGCAGCCGAAGCCGTGGCCGTCGCCGAAGCGCTGGACGGCGAACTGGTGGGCATGGGCAGCGCGGGCGCCAAGGCCATGGCCGTGGTGCTGGGGCAAGCCGAGATCTACCTCCATTCGGGCGGACAATACGAATGGGACAGCTGCGCCCCGGTCGCCGTGGCCCTGGCCCACGGCCTGCATTGCAGCCGCATCGACGGCAGCCCGATGCGCTATAACCAGCCAGATACCTGGCTGCCCGACCTGTTGATCTGCCGCCCCGAATGGGCCGCCCCGGTGCTGGAACTGGTCGCGGCCATGGCCAAGGGCGACTGATCCGGCATGGAGGCACTGAACCTCGGCTATTCGGTCGCCGGCGCCTTCGTTGGCTTTCTGGTCGGACTGACCGGGGTGGGCGGCGGATCGCTGATGGCGCCAATCCTCATTCTGTTCTTCGGTATGAACCCGGCGGTGGCCGTGGGCACCGACCTGTGGTTCGCCGCGATCACCAAGGCGGCGGGCGGCACGATCCATCACAAGCTCGGCTCGGCCGACTGGCAGGTGGTGCGGAGGCTGTGCCTGGGCAGCCTGCCCGCCGCAGTGCTTACCCTACTGTGGCTGGCCCTGTTCCACGATGGGCGGCTGGAATCGCAATCGTTGATGGTGTTGCTGGGCGCGGCGCTGTTGCTGGTGGCGGTGCTGATGGCCATGCGCAGCAGGATGGAACAACCCTTGCGGCGGCTGCGCACCGCGCTGGGGCCAAGCATGCGCGGCAAGCAATGGGGCGCCACCGTAGCGGGCGGCGTGGCGGTGGGGGTGCTGGTCACGCTGACTTCGGTGGGCGCGGGCGCGCTGGTGGCCGTGCTGCTGGCCATGGTCTATCCGCTGCGGCTGAACGCCAAGACCATCGTGGGCACCGATATCATTCACGCCGTGCCGCTGACCCTGGTGGCGGCGATCGGCCATTCGTGGCTGGGCAATGTCGATCTGTGGCTGCTGCTCAGCCTGCTGATTGGCTCGCTGCCGGGCATCGTCGCCGGATCGCTGGTGGCGGGGCGGGTAAACGACAATCTGGTGCGCTATGCGCTGGCTGCCATGCTGGTGGTTTCAGGCACCAAGCTGCTCACCCAATAGGCTGCGCGAGCCACTTCCACGGTCCGGTGATTGCCAGCGTTTTGCTCGGGCTGTAGATGTTGAGGAACAGCACCCGGCCATCGGGCGAAAAACATGCCCCGGCGGTTTCGCTGTCCACCCGCACGCGCGCGAAATCATAGGCTCGCCCAGCCTTCGTCAGCCCTCGCAAGTGATTGACGTGATCGGGGGTATACTGGTCCTCGCACACGATCAGCTCGCCATCGGGGGCAACGGTCAGGTTGTCGCCAAAGCTGAACTCGGCCAGCGCCGGGCTTTCGTAGAACAGGTCCAGCGCATCGGCCCCGTGCATGGACGGCCTCAGGCGCAGCACCTGACCCTGCTTTGCCGCGCCGCCGCTGGTGGCGGTGAAATACAGCTCACCCTCGCCCATCCACAGCCCCTCGCCGCGTGCCACCAGCGTGCCCCCCAGCGCCGCGCCGCGCTGGCGCAGGTCGTCCGCGGGTGCCTCTGGGTTGTCCAGCGTAACCCACCGCACCGGCAGGGGATGACCCGTGGTCAGCGGCGCACTTGTCCAGTTGCGACTGTCGGGCAAGCCCGCCACCGCCATGGCCTGCAACAGCCCGCCGCGCGCCAGTTCGCCCGGCCAGCTGGGCACGAAGCGATAAAGCAGGCCGTCCTCGCGGTCCTCGGTCAGATAGACGATGCCGGTGGCCGGATCGACGCAGGCCGCCTCGTGATTGAAGCGGCCCATG
>Ga0114940_10000808_pt1 | contig 12901 bp, 10 predicted proteins | sample ColdCreekSource_FD_87195 | JGI IMG/M metagenome (GOLD analysis project Ga0114940, IMG submission 87195) | Groundwater microbial communities from Cold Creek, Nevada to study Microbial Dark Matter (Phase II) - Cold Creek Source | ecosystem: Environmental > Aquatic > Deep subsurface > Groundwater ... | reverse complement strand
TGTTCGGCAAGATCACCAACATCGCCGACTACGGCGCATTCGTGGAAATCGAACCCGGCATCGAAGGCTTGGTGCACGTGTCCGAGATGGACTGGACCAACAAGAACGTGGCGCCTAACAAGCTCGTCACCATGGGCCAAGAAGTGGAAGTCATGGTTCTGGAGATCGACGAAGACAAGCGCCGTATCTCCTTGGGCATGAAGCAGTGCAAGGCCAACCCATGGCAAGAGTTTGCTGCAGCTACCAAGCGCGGCGACCGCGTCAAGGGCCCCATCAAGTCGATCACCGACTTCGGCGTGTTTGTTGGCTTGGCCGCCGGTATCGACGGCTTGGTGCACTTGTCTGACCTGTCCTGGAACGAGTCTGGCGAAGTCGCTGTGCGCGAGTTCAAGAAAGGCCAAGAAGTCGAAGCTATCGTGTTGGCAGTGGATGTCGACCGCGAGCGCATCAGCTTGGGTATCAAGCAGTTGGACAGCGACCCGTTCACCACCTTCACGTCGATCAACGACAAAGGCTCTATCGTTACCGGTAAAGTCAAAACTGTTGACGCCAAGGGCGCTGAAATCGACCTGGGCGAAGAGATCTTGGGCTACCTACGCGCCTCTGAAATCAGCCGCGACCGCGTCGAAGACGCACGCAACGTGCTCAAAGAAGGCGACGAAGTTACTGCAGTTATCGTCAACATCGACCGCAAGACCCGCAACATCCAGTTGTCAGTCAAGTCGAAAGACCAGGCTGATCAGAGCGAAGCGATGGCCAACTTGTCACAGCAGTCTTCTAAAGAAAACGCTGGTACCACAAGCTTGGGCGCATTGCTGCGCGCTAAGCTGGACAACAACGGCTAATAGCTGACCGGGGCACTTTGCCACAACCGTGGCAAGGTTAGTGCGTGCCCTGAATGGGCGCGCACTATTCCCAGCAGAATTAACCTATGACACGCAGTGATCTCGTTGAAGCTTTGGCTTCGCAATTCCACCAGCTCACACACCGTGATGCAGAGTTCGCCGTGAAGACGATTCTGGACGCGATGGGCGATGCCTTGGTGCGCGGTCATCGGATTGAGATTCGTGGTTTTGGCAGCTTTTCGGTGAACCGCCGGCCTCCCCGTGTTGGGCGCAATCCCCGCACGGGCGAGTCGGTCACCATCCCCGAAAAGCGCGTCCCCCACTTCAAGCCAGGCAAAGCCTTGCGCGAGGCGGTAGATGCCAAAACCGAGGAGCTGCGCGCGGCGAACAAACTCTAACCGCGTGCTGAGCTTGCTATAGCCCATTGGGGCTGCGCTCCGATAGAATCGGGTCTCACACCGATCGATCAAGACTATGACTAAACTGCTATGGCTGCTTCGGTGGATACTGAAGGCAGCCATTTTTTTTTACCCTCTTCGCTTTCGCGCTGAATAACCAGCACGAGGTGGCCGCGCATTTCTTTTTTGGCAATGTGTGGCACACGCCATTGATCGTGCTGGTGCTCATCGCCTTTACCGGCGGCTTGGTGGTGGGAGTGCTGGGCATGGTGCCCCGCTGGTGGCGCCAGCGCAGCAAAGTGCAAAAGCTGCGCGCCAAGCACGGCCCCAGCGGCGAATCCACCATGATGTAGCCCCAGCATGGATATCGACATCACTTGGCTGCTACTGGGCTTTCCGGTAGCTTTTGTTTTAGGCTGGGCCGCATCACGCGTTGACCTGCGCCAGCTGCGGGCAGAAAACAAGCGCTCGCCCAAAGCCTATTTCAAAGGCCTGAACTACCTGCTCAACGAGCAGCAAGATTTGGCCATCGACGCCTTCATCGAGGCCGTGCAAAACGACCCTGATACGTCGGAGCTGCACTTTGCACTGGGCAACTTGTTTCGCCGCCGAGGAGAATACGACCGCGCTGTGCGCGTGCACGAGCACCTGCTCTCACGCGGCGATCTCAAGCAAACCGAGCGCGACCGTGCCCAGCACGCGCTGTCGCTCGATTTTTTAAAAGCCGGCTTGCTCGACCGTGCTGAAGATGCGCTGACCAAACTAGAAGGTACACGCCACGAACCCGACTCGCGCCTAGCGCGCCTGGCCATCTACGAGCGCACCCGTGACTGGCCGCAAGCCGTCACCATGGCCGAGCGGCTACAGCATGGCGATCAGGGTGATTTCAGCACCCGTATTGCGCATTTCCTATGCGAGCAAGCAGCGCCCTTGGCACAGGGCGATGCTACAGCCCAACAACAAGCCTTGGCCTTGCTAGAGCGAGCTATCGCTGTCGCGCCCGAAGCAAGCCGCGCACGCATCGATCTGTCGGCTTTGCAGGCTGCACAAGGCAACACCCTTGCGGCCTACCAGAGCTTGGCCAGCATCGTCGCTGCGATGCAGCCTGCCACACCTCTGGTGGCAGACCGACTGCAGCAACTGGCCCGCGACAGCGGCCAGACCGCACCAGCACTTGCGCTGCTGCAAGCCGCCTACCAGCAGTCACGCTCTATCGACGTATTGCAAGCTACCATCGCACTGCAAACCGTCGACAACGCCAGCAGCGACACTGCCCGCACCTTGTATGCGCAGCACCTAGAGAAGTCTCCATCCCTCACCATCGCCACGCGTTTACTCGCCGATGAAACCCTAGAGCACGAGCAGCTGCACCCTCAAGTGCAGCGTGCACTAGACAAAGCCGTGCTGCCCCTGCTACGCTACCGCTGCGCTGCGTGTGGCTTTGAAGCGCAAGGCCACTTTTGGCAATGCCCCGGCTGCCAAGCCTGGGACAGCTACCCGGCGCGGCGTATTGAAGAGCTGTGAAGCAAACGCTAAACATCGCTGCACTTGAGCTTGCACATGAAACTCGCACCTGCGCCTTGCATTGAACCATTGAACATTCACCCATGACCACACCCAGCCTACAACAACTCGCCGCCGCGCAAGTCCTCGTCGTCGGCGATGCCATGCTCGACCGCTATTGGTACGGCGCGGTAGACCGCATCAGCCCCGAAGCGCCCGTGCCCGTGGTGCGCGTCACCCGCGAAGAAGAGCGCATCGGCGCGGCGGCCAACGTGGCCTACAACGCCGTATGCCTAGGCGCGCAAGCCAGCTTTGTCGGCGTGGTGGGCGACGACGAGCCAGGCCGCAAGCTAGAAGCCTTGATGCAGTCAAGCAAGATCGCCACGCATCTCTCGCGCGACAGCGGATTGCAAACCACCGAGAAACTGCGCGTGATTGGCCGCGCCCAGCAGCTCATTCGCTTAGACTTTGAAAACACGCCCGACCACGACGTGCTGGCCGCACAAACCGACACCTTCACCCGCCTGCTACCCAGCCACGGCGCGGTTCTGTTTTCTGACTACGCCAAAGGCGGCCTAGCCCACGTGTCGGCCATGATCGACCTAGCACGCCAGGCTGGCAAACCCGTGCTGATCGACCCTAAAGGCAGCGACTACGCCCGCTACAAAAACGCCACCGTCATCACGCCGAACCGCGCTGAGCTGCAGCAAGTGATCGGCGCTTGGCACAATGAAGAAGAGCTGCGCACCAAAGCACAAAACCTGCGCACCTCGCTGAACCTCGATGCGCTGCTGTTCACCCGCAGCGAAGACGGCATGAGCTTGTATGACGCTGACGGCGAGCTGCATGTGACAGCGCAAGCCCGAGAAGTGTTTGACGTGACCGGTGCTGGCGACACCGTGATCGCCACGCTGGCCTCTTTGGTAGCCGCAGGTTTGACGCTGCGCGAGGCCATGCCGCATGCTAACCGCGCAGGTGGCATCGTGGTGGGTAAGTTTGGCACGGCCACAGTGTCGTATGCCGAGTTATTTAACTAAACACTGCGGTAGTCCACGGTTCTATTAGAAAGTTAGCTATGAAAATAGTAGTTACTGGTGCAGCGGGTTTTATCGGCAGCAACATCATCGCCGGGCTGAACGCGCGCGGCATCAACAATATCATTGCGGTGGACGAACTAACGCAAGGCGATAAATTTCGCAACCTGGCCGACTTGCAGATTGCCGACTATGTGGATGCCGATGATTTCTACTTGAACTTTGCTGAAGGCGTGTATGGCCAAGTGGATGCCGTGTTCCACGAAGGCGCGTGCTCTGACACGATGGAGCACAACGGCAAGTACATGATGGACAACAACTATGAAGTCACCAAGCAGTTGTTTGCCGCCTGCCAAGCGCAGGGCACGCGATTGCTCTACGCGTCGTCTGCTGCTACCTATGGCGGATCAGACACCTTCAAAGAATCGCCTGAGTTTGAAAAACCGTTGAACGTCTACGGCTACAGCAAACTACTGTTTGACCAATACGCTCGCCGCGCTTTGGGCCCCAAGTTAGCAAACGCCAAAACCCAAGTGGTGGGCTTCAGGTACTTCAACGTGTACGGCCCCCGCGAGCAACACAAAGGCCGCATGGCCAGCGTGGCGTTTCACCAGTTTCACCAACTGCGCAGTGATGGCAAAGTTAAACTCTTCGGCGAATACGGCGGCTACGGCCCCGGTGGGCAGATGCGTGATTTCATCAGCGTGGACGATGTGGTCGCCGTGAATTTGTGGTTCTTAGACCATCCCGAAAAGTCTGGCATCTTCAACCTGGGCACCGGTCGTGCGCAGCCCTTCAACGATGTGGCGCATGCTGTCGTCAACACACTCCAGCCCTCACTCAAGGCTACAGAGGCTGTGCAGTACATCCCCTTCCCGGATGCCTTGCGTGGCAAATACCAAAGCTACACACAAGCCGATATGACCGCACTACGTGCTGCAGGTTGTGACCATGCATTTGCCGATGTGCAAACGGGTGTAGCGCGCTATATGCAGTGGTTGTTGGCACAATCTTCGTCATAGCATTACTATTAATTTAGTAGCTGCTTGCGCAGTAGATACCTGGACTACCGGGCTAAAACACTTAAAAATTGCTCTCTAAGCCATGCTGCAAGCCTCGTACGAGTTGCTGACTAAGAAGTCTCCTTCAAAATATTGGGATTACAAGGATATCTCGACGTGCTACCGGTAGCTTTGTCGTAGCCTTCACAGAAACTACGTGTAGTGCGCCAAGGTGTGAGGAATACAGCTACAACAGGCAGTCATCACAGCAATTGCTGCACAGCCAGCGCCATACGTTGCGTAGCACCGCGTGATTCGGCCAACCAGCGGCCGCCCGCAGATTGCATGGCTTGGTGCGCGGCGGCGCGGGTGGTCAGCTGCACAGCAGTCGCCACGCCCTGCTGCATGCTCTCTACACGCTCTGCAGCGCCCTGCTCTACGGCGGTGGTCGCTGCATCGGCAAAGTTAAACGTGTGCGGGCCCATCACCATGGGGCAGCCTGCGGCAATAGCCTCGATTAAATTTTGACCGCCTAGCTCTGCATAACTACCACCGAGCAAAGCGCAATCTGCCAAGCCGTAGTACAGCGCCATCTCGCTGAGCGAATCGCCCAGCCACACCTGCGCGGCCATCGGCTGCGATGCCAGTGTGCTGCCCCACTGCGAACGGCGCGACACGCTGAAGCCGGCTTGCGAGATCAACGCTGCCACCTCGTCAAAGCGCTGCGGATGGCGTGGCACGATCAACCACTGCACATTCACTGGTACAGCTTCTGCTTCTAATTTAATAGCTGCTTGCGCAGTATTTAATTGGACTACAGCACGAATTACTTCTAAAAACTGCTGTTCTTCACCCTCACGGCTGCTCGCCAGCATGACCACGGGGCGACCACTGGCAGCACGCCATGCCTGGCCTTGCGCCAGTTGCGCGGCATCAGGCTGGGCATCGAATTTCAAATTTCCCATCACCTGCACTTGCGGCGCACCTAGGCTGCGCAAGCGCTGTGCATCGGCCTCGGTTTGTGCACACACGCGTGCAAAGCTGGCGTACGCTGGGCGGGCCAACCACGCGATGCGCTGGGCTTTGCGCAGCGAGGCTTCGCTCAAGCGTGCATTCGCCAGCAGCAGCGGCACTCCGGCGGCGCGTGCGGTGGCGCACAGCTGGGGCCACACTTCGGTTTCCATCACGATGCCGATGCGTGGCCGAAAATGCTGGATAAACCGCTGTGTGGCACCGCGCGTATCCCACGGCAGCCACACTTGCACATCACCGGGCTGCAGTAGGTGCGCGCCTTCGGCCCTGCCGGTGGCGGTGCTGTGGGTGAGCAGCAGGCGCATGCCCGGTATGTCTTGGCGCAGCTGGGCAATCAAGATCGCGGCTGCGCGGGTTTCGCCCAGCGATACGGCATGCACCCACACAGCGCCGGGAGCAGCAGCTTGTTGGTACTGGCCAAACCGCTCGCCGATGTGCTGCGCATACACGCTCTCTTTGCGCGCGCGCTGGGCCAAGCGCAGGCGCACTAGTGGCTGCAAGCACCATGTGAGAAAGTTATACATCCACAACATTTTTTGCAGTACTTATATCAAGCTGGTGCACTAGGCTGCACTTGCTGCCAAGCCTGCCACACTTGTGCCACGCTGGGCTGCGGCGCGGCAAACACACTGCGCTGGCGCGGCAAGTCGACTGGGCCGGTGCGCCATGCGGTGTCAAAGTTGTACAGCTGCACATGCGGCAGATCCAGCGCCACGGCGATGTGGCTGAGGCCACTGTCCACACCAATCACACCTGCGCAGGCTGCTAAATTGTCTGCAAGTGCATCAAGCCCTAAGCGCGGCCACACTTGCGCTGCAGCGCCCAGCGCCTTAGCCAAACGTTCACTGCGCGCCAGCTCATCATCATTGCCATGCAATAAAGCAATGCCATAGCCCTGCGCCATAAGCTGCTGGCCCAGCTGCACCCAGTGTGCCTCGCTCCAGCATTTGTCTTCACGCGACGAACCATGGATGAATGCAATATTTCTATGTGCTATTTTTTTAGTAGCTGCTTGCGCAGTATTTACTTGGACTAGCAGCCCATAATGGCATAAATCATTGCCTAAAACGTATCCCAGAGCCTGTGCGCAGAGCAAGCGGCTGCGTTGCACTGCATGCACCTGTACCGGCATGGTGAGCGCCACATCGGCCAGCCAGCGGGTAGGCGCTTCGTAGCCCGAGCCCGCAGTGCGGTTGGCCATGGCGTAGCGCTTGCCAGTGCGAGAGAGCTGCGCGCAGCGGGCCACTAGCGCTGATTTAGTCAGGCCTTGGCAATCGATCACTGCGTCGTATTTTTCTAGCTGCAGCTGTGCACTAAATGCCTGCCACAGCGCCCGCGTGCTGGCACGCCACCAGCTTTTTCGCCACTGGCGTATCGCGCAGGGAATGACACGTCGCACGCCTTCGCAGCGCTGCACCAGCGCCGCGAAGCCTGGCTCCACCACCCAATCGATCTGCGCATGCGGCAGCATGCGGCGAATGTCTTGCACAGCAGGCATGGTGTGCACCACGTCGCCTAGCGAGGAGAGTTTGACGATCAGGATATTCACGCGCAGTGGCAGGTCAAGCTGTGGTGGTCAAGCTGGAGCGATCAATGCGCCGCAGCTTCTATGCGGGCATCGGGCTTGACGGACTTGAGCAAGTCCATCATCGCATGCTCAATGCGGTGCAGCGCTTCGCTCGTGTGGCCTTCAAAGCGCAGTACCAGCACGGGCGTGGTGTTCGAGCCGCGAATCAAGCCAAAACCATCTGGCCAATCCACCCGCAAGCCATCAATGTCGGACACCTTAGCAGGCGCAGGAAAGTTGACGGTTTTGAGCAGCTGGGCCACCACGCTGTGCGGTTCTCCTTCGGCGCAGGGCACGTTCAACTCGGGGGTGGAGAAGCTGGTGGGCAAAGCATTCAGCACGGCGCTGGCGTCTGCATAAGCACTCAAAATCTCTGCCAAGCGGCAGCCTGCATAGGTGCCATCGTCAAAGCCATACCAGCGTTCTTTAAAGAACAAATGCCCGCTCATCTCGCCACTGAACGGCGAGTCCACCTCTTTCATCTTGGCCTTAACTAGGGAGTGACCCGTTTTGTACATCAGTGCTTTGCCACCTGCTGCCTCGATGAAGGGTGCCACGCGCTGCGAGCATTTCACGTCAAACAAAATCGTGCCGCCCGGCACGCGCTTGAGCACGTCTTGCGCAAACAGCATGATCTGACGGTCCGCAAAAATCACTTGACCATCTTTGGTGACCACACCCAAACGGTCGCCATCACCATCAAAAGCAAAGCCTAGCTCGGCATCGGTGGTTTGCAGAGTGCGGATCACATCTTGCAGGTTCTCTGGCTTGCTCGGGTCAGGATGGTGGTTGGGGAAGTTACCGTCCACCTCGCTGAACAGCTCGATCACCTCGCAACCAATGGCGCGCAAGATGGCAGGCGCTGTGGCACCGGCGATGCCGTTGCCCGAGTCCACCACGATTTTCATGGGGCGCTTGAGCTTGATGTCGCCCACAATGCGCTCTTGGTAGCTGGCCTCAATATTCACTTGGCGCACTTGGCCACCGGCTTGCAGCATCCAGCTTTCGTCTTCAATACAGCGGCGCAGCGACTGGATCTCTTCACCGTAGATCGCGCGGCCCGCCAGCACCATTTTGAAGCCGTTGTAATCTTTGGGGTTGTGGCTACCCGTCACTTGGATGCCGCTTTGGCACAGCGTGCAAGCGGCAAAGTACAGCATGGGCGTAGTGACCATGCCCACATCGATCACCTCGATACCGGTAGCCACCAGGCCACGCATCAAGGCTGCGCTCAAACCCGGGCCGCTCAAGCGGCCATCACGCCCCACGGCCACGGCTTTTTGGCCTTCGCGCAGGGCAGCGGTGCCAAAAGCTTTGCCCAAGGCCTCGGCCATCGGCTCGTTCAATGCGGTGGGCACTACGCCGCGTATGTCGTAGGCCTTAAAACTGGACGCTGAAACTTGCATGTAGGAATCCCTTACTGATGTTTAACCCATCAGATTGTAATGAGGCTAGCGCAGCTTATTGGCGTTGCTTCACGTTAGCCCATCTTGCCACCATTCGCCCAAGCTTAATGTCTGCCACTGTCGCCAAAATGGCTTGTTTAAATGGCTTGTTTTTGAGGTCTGCGACTAAGAATACGTACTTTATGACAACCAGCCGATAAAATCAGCGCCAATGACCGCCTTCTGCCCCGTCTACCCCAAGCCACGCCAAAGCAAGGCGCCCGCTTGGAGAGCCTTCTTCAGCGCACGCCATTCCTGGCTAGACGCGCTGTACGAGCGCAGCTATGCAATGCAGATGGGCCAAGTGTCATTGGTCAATTCCACGCTCTTTATGGTCAACGAGCCCACCTGCGTGCACCAAGTACTGTCGTCCAAGGTAGACAACTACCCCAAGCACCATTTGCTCGGTGAGGCGCTGCGCCCGCTGCTGGGTGAGAGTATTTTCACCACCAATGGCGCGCAATGGCAGCGCCAGCGGCAAATGATGAATCCGTCGTTTGCGCAGGCGCGCATTCAAGTGGCCTTCGGTCATATGCAAGAGGCCACCGACGCTATGCTGCAGCGCATAGCCCAGTGGGATTTGAATACCAGCCACGACGTGCAAGAAGAGATGACACACGTCACCGCCGATATTATTTTTCGCACCATCTTTTCTACCAGCATCGACTCTGAACATGCCGCTGAGATTTTTGCAGCCTTCAGCGAATACCAAGCCTTATCACCGCGTTTAACCCTGCCATTGGTCTATGGTTTAAAGTGGTTAGTGCCGTTTTGGTTGCGCCAACGCAGCGACAAAGCGGCCCAGCGCATCCGCCAGCACCTCATGGCCATCATCGCGCCGCGCTTTGCCCAGCGCGATGCAGTCGCTGACCAAGCGCCTAGTGATATCTTGGGTTCTTTGTTGCAAGCCAAAGACGAAGCCACAGGCGAGCGCTTTAGCAGCGAAGAGCTGCTCAATCAAGTGGCCATGCTATTTTTAGCAGGGCATGAAACCTCTGCCAGCGCACTGTCTTGGGCCTTGCATTTGCTAGCCCATAGCCCGGCAATTCAAGAGCGTATGCATCAAGAAGTCTCGTCAATTGCGGGCAATGCTGCACTGCAGGCCGATCAGCTCAAGTCCCTAGCGCTCACGTGGAATGTGTTTCGCGAAACCTTGCGTCTTTTCCCACCGGTTGGCTTTTTCGCCCGTGGCGTGGCGGCGCAAGACCATATGCGCGACAAAACCTTAAAGCCTGGTGATTCTCTGGTCATAGCACCATGGCTCATCCACCGCCACCGGGGCCTGTGGGAGAGGCCTGACGAGTTTGACCCTGACCGCTTCACCCAAGCGGCAGGCAAGGCCTCTGCACGCGAGGCGTATTTGCCCTTTAGCGCGGGGCCACGTGTGTGCATTGGCGCGGCATTTGCCCACCAAGAGGCCGCCTTGATTTTGGCCACTATCGTGCGCCGATATCGGCTCACACCAGCACCGCACCATACGCCACAGCCCGTAGGCCGCCTGACGATTCGCTCGGCCAATGGCATGCTGCTGCATTTGACCGAACGTTAAACCGCCCATGAAAGAACGCCTCGCCGGATTTCTGCTAATGACCTGCATCGTGCCGATTGCATTACTCGGCTATTTGATCATTGTATGGATCGGTTTTTTTGGCAAGACAGAACGCGCCAGAGCAGGCGTGAGGGCGCTGGACCACTTTGTAAATGCCACGGTGCTCAACGGCTATGCATGGGAATCCGTCTCATCCCACGCTTGGCGAGATCAGCATAAGTGGTGGGCGCGTTGGATTATTAAAATCACCGACAAATTCCAGAAAAATCACTGTGAACGTGCTAACCGCCGTGAGCAACCCATCGTCGATTTGGTCTTGCAAAAAGGCCTCGAAAAACAAACCATCCGATAAACGATGGACTCTTCCCGCGTTCAACGGCGCTGCGTTTTTTACTTTGCAGGTTTCGACCCTTCCGGGCCAGCGCATTACCACCGCATGTACCAGCAAGAAGCCGCCTTGCAAGCGCAGGTCAGTGGCTACGATATGGAGGTAGGGCCTAGGCGTAAAACAGGCGAGCATTTAGCCAGCTGGAGCGTGACACACACCTCTAAAAATGAAGACTCCCCTACCACGACGCATACCAACTATGTGTATGCACGCTGGGACGATATTGTGCGGCGGCATTGGTACAAGCTCGATTTTTCATCTAGCTCTTGGCAATTTTTAGTTGCATTTTTAGCAACGCAATGGATGTATCTTCGCACAGGTGCTACCAAGCGTATGCTACAGCTCTCATGGCCGCCTGTGGTGGCCGCGCTATCGCATGCGCTGATTCTGGTGCTAGTGATTAGCCTAGGCATTGCAGCACCTTGGTTGACTTGGAGCATCGCCAAATATTTCTTTGGTTTCGCGCATTTATCACTACCTGTGCGCGTTATCGCCGCATTACTCTGCGCAGTGCCTAGTTATCTGGCCATTATTTGGACCGTGCGCAAACTAGAAGAAAAATTTTACATCCTGTGGTTGATTCGAGGCTATCTGTTCACACGACAACAAGCCCTTGAACAAACGCCCGAATTAGACGAGCGATTAATTTATTTCTCAAAGATTATTTACCAAGCATTAGAAAGCGGCGAGTACGACGAAGTATTGGTAGTGGGGCATAGCCTTGGCACCGTGCTTGCCGTGGAAGTGGCAGCATTGAGCCTCATGGAGCGTGAGATGCATGCCAAGAAAAAGCAATTCGAAGGATTGGTAGACTCCAAAGAACCACGCACGTCTTTCAGTCTACTCACACTAGCCCAGTTGATTCCCTTACTGAGCAGCCTACCGCAAGCTACGTCATTTCGTGAGTGCCTGAAACAGCTGTCATTTACAAAAAATTTTCATTGGATTGATATCTCGGCACCGCCTGATGGTTGTTGCTTTGTATTGGTGGATGCAATTGAAGCTGCGGTGCCTGTTGAAGAGTGCGGCCATTACCGCGCCAAACTCTTATCTCCGCGCTTTCAAACTTTGTTCAATGCGGCGCAATACCAAGCTCTGCGCAAGCGCCGATTAGATTTGCACTTTCAATACATCAAGTCAGCTCCATTAGCTGGAGAATACGATTATTTTTCGATATCCGCAGGTCCATCGCATCTGCATACCCGCTTTCAAAACTCTGCCAGCATTACCGACTTTAAGACGTTTAAAACGTTTAGCTAACGTTGCATGCTTAGTATCGCTTAAGGATTTTAGCGACTGCACGCAAAATGCCTCTTCGCACCTTCGTTGGCCATGGATTTTTGACCTGATCTTGTGCACGCCAGCGCTGCGCCTGCACCACCTGCAAAGCCTGCTCCGGGGTGATCAGGCGATTATTTTCTGGATACAAGTACACCAGGTAATCAATCAAGGTGGCCGCCACTAAATGGTTCAAATCCAAGCGCCGTGTTCGGCGCTGCTGGACCGCCTCTGGCAAATCCATATCCTTGGTCAGCCCCCATCCCGCATAAAAAGGCGAACCATAAGTTGTGACGGGTACACCCCGCAGCAGTGCCTCAAAGCCCGTCAATGATGTCATCACATGCACGGCATCCACAGCGCTTAGCAACTGGGCCATATCAGCCGCTAGCAGCACTTCATTGGCTAAAGTTTGCTTGAAATCCCCACCCGATCGCAGCCCTGCTACCACGTCGGGGTGCGGTTTGTACACAATGTAGGCTTGCGGGTTGGCCTGCCGCACCGCTCGTAAAAGCTGTTGATTGGTACGCGTGAGATGGGTGCCTAAACGAATGGATGCGTCAGACTCTACTTGGCCCACGACCAAAATTACATGATGATGTGATGAGGAGCGAACCCATGCAGGTGCGTGCAAATTGTATTTGGTCGCACCACTCAGCACCACCATCTGGCGCAAGCTCTCTGCCCGTTGCAATTGTGGATCGGTATAGTTTTGATGCTGTAGTAAATGTTCTAAATCACTGGTTTGTGTGGCATCAAAATACATGCCGCGCGTGTCGAAAACCCACGAGAGAGGTTTCGTTAAATCAGCACCAAGCCCTACAGATCGTATGAACCCGTCCTCTACGCAAATTACGTCCG
>Ga0114940_10000807_pt1 | contig 12906 bp, 11 predicted proteins | sample ColdCreekSource_FD_87195 | JGI IMG/M metagenome (GOLD analysis project Ga0114940, IMG submission 87195) | Groundwater microbial communities from Cold Creek, Nevada to study Microbial Dark Matter (Phase II) - Cold Creek Source | ecosystem: Environmental > Aquatic > Deep subsurface > Groundwater ... | reverse complement strand
CCGGAGTTTACAAAGCGCTTCACGGAACCGTGCAGAGCGGGTACTCCGAAGACCCCATCGCCCAAGCGGCCTTGAAGCAACTGCCGGCACCAGCCGCTCCATCAACCAAGGTCGCCCCACCACAGCCTGCGCCGCCGGACAACTTCTAATCGCCAAGAGCGGCGCGCTCCCTGAGGATCGACCGCTTGCGCCCAAAGCTTGGGCCTTGAGTCTGATTTTAATGGCAAGCCCAAATGTAGATTAAAAACGGACTAGCGGCGGAAGGTAAGGCGCGGGTTGACGCCAACTTTGAGCAAGCGTTGGCGGATGTTTTCAGCCTCGGATACGGGAATGTCTTTGACGATAGACACGAGCGCCTTTTGGCACAGCTTCTCGGCTTCTCTGGCGGTGATGCCTTGAATCTCGGCCACCAGGGTGTGGACTTTCGGGTTGCTGTTACGACCGATAAAAACCGAACAAAGCGCATCGGGGTCCGGTTGCTGCGCGTTAGCAGAAGCTCTATTGCTGCTAGGGACGCCGTCCGCAGAGACGGGCATGGCGTGAGCTGGCCGAGGCAGCGGCGCGTGCGGAACGGATGCTTGAGTTAGCCCGGCCTCGAAGTCTTCAAGAGCCATGGGACCGCTCATGCGCGGATCACTACCTGCGGTGGGCACCCTCAGCAAGGGTGGCGCGGGTACAGGGGCGCTATGAACGATGGGTACTTCCGGGAGCGCAGCAGGCGCACGCGGCATGGGTACGGCAGGCAGAGCAATCGGGGTGGCAGTGGCCGAAATTTCATCCAGGGCGTCCAGGTCCGGCACGATGATTTCTTGAATGGTTTCAAGCGCCGATGTGTGCTGCGCCTCCGGTGCGCGCATGAGCCGTGGCGGGTTCGGATCGGGCCGAACCATGGGCTGAGGCGTGTGTAACGGAGTAGGTAGGACGGTCGGTGCGCGCGGTTCCGCTGATCCGAATGCAGACAAGGCTCCAGTGTTTCCCACTCCTGTAAACGTTTTGGGTACGGGAATGGCCGGCAGCATGGAATATCTTGCGGGTGCTCGTGCGGGCGTAATAATCGCGGCCGTTCCAGGTATGGCCGTAATGCCCATGGGATTGGGTACCTGGAGTGCAGTTGGTGTGATGGAAATATGGATGTGTTTGCCGCAGTGCGGGCAGGGCATCTGGAGTTCGTTGCTCGCCGTAGGATGTGCGCCACTGCTGGATAACTCATCCAAGAGCTTGCCGTTGATGCGCGGTGCCGCCGGCCAATGGATGGTCGGGCAATTGTTGTCGTTGCCGTCCTGTATTTGGAAACGGCAGCCCTTCGCTTCCACGGTCAGTAGTGCGCCCGCAGCGGCTTGGGCTTGGGCGGCGGTCAGACTCGCGAGAATCGTGATGGGAGACGCGCCGACAACTTGAAGTCCCCACGCCTCTTCGCGCCCAAAGACCTGGCCCAGTGCTATTGCGACAGCTCGATCCTTGCCGGGGAAGCGCCCGCGCAAGACCAGCGAATAGGTGTCATTTGGCTCAGTCATGTAAATACCATCTGTGGTACGGCTAAGCAGGATAACCCGGCGCGGGTTAACAAACGCACACCCGACTCGGTTCCATGATTTCCTGCAGATTCAAAGCACTAGACTGGCGAATATACGTTTGGATAGGAGCATGCCAAGGAGAATTTTAAGCTCCAGATTGGATCGCGCGGGACACTGCGGTAGTCGTTTCGGTATTCGGGGAACCTCCCGTATTCGTGCGTTGACAGTCTTGGATTTGCCAATAGAAGCGGGGATCTGGTCAGTGCTTGCAAGCGTGGCGTGAAGCGTTGGCCCTTGTTGCGCGCATACCCTTTATCTGCCCAGGAGTACCGACGGAATGCTTCCGACTCAATACGAGATTGCGCAGTACAGTACGGCCTTCCTTATGCTGGCATTGGCGATTGCGCTGGTGTTCGGACTGCTCACGCTCAACATGCTGTTGCGGCCGCACAAGCCGTCCGCCGAAAAAGAAATGACGTATGAATGCGGTGAGAACCCGGTCGGTTCGGGCTGGCTGCGCTTCAACTTGCGCTTTTACGTGGTGGCATTGGTCTTCGTTCTTTTCGACGTCGAATTGGCACTGGTTTATCCGCCAGCCTGCATACTCAAAGAGGTCATGGAAACGAGTCTCTCGTTTCGCCATTCGCTGATTTACTTCATCGAGTTCATGTTCTTCTTCGATGTACTCGCGCTAGGTTTGTTCTACATCGTCAAGAAGGGCGATCTGGGGTGGATCCGCACGTTCCGGATGCCGACGGATCGCGGCATCCGTTCGTGGCAGCAACAAACTCTCGCACCAGCCGTGCCGTCGTCGTCAGTTGAAGTTCTGAAAGTGTAGGGCGGGCATTGCTTTCCAGTCGTTGAACGTGCCGGGATTAGGCGGCGGGCGGTGCCCGTCCTACAAAAGTCCTGTGCCGGGAGGTGGCTTTGGGCGTACTACAGCATAAGTTCTCCGACGAGAACGTGGTTTTTACGAACATCGATACGCTGCTGAATCTCGGCAAAGAGCATTCCATTTGGTACCTGCTCTTTGCCACGGCCTGCTGCGGTATTGAGCTGATGCAATGGGGTGCCAGCAAGTACGACTCCGACCGCTTCGGCATGATTCCGCGCGCCACTCCGCGCCAAGCTGATTTAATGATCGTCGCGGGTACGATCACGCTGAAAATGGCCAGTCGCGTCAAACGCTTGTACGAGCAAATGCCCGAGCCTAAGTGGTGCATCAGCATGGGCAGTTGCGCCAACGCCGGCGGCCCTTTTTGCAAATACAGTTATTCGGTGCTAAAAGGAATCGACAAGTATGTGCCGGTCAATGTGTACGTGCCGGGCTGTCCGCCGCGACCGGAAGCGCTTATCGAAGGCGTCTTCAAGCTGCGCGAAATTATTCACGAGGAACGCAACCTGGTCAGGCTGGGTAAGCCTCTGCCCAAGCGTGCGCCCATTGTGGTGGAAGATCCAAACCGGATGATTTTTGGCGTGCACGCGCATTCGCCGGCGGGCATGGGCGCACCGCAGCCAGTGAAAAGCTGAACGTGAATCGTCTAACTGCCGCGAGTGAAGAATAGCACTATGGATTTCGACGCCCTTGTCGCAAAGCTGCAAGTCCGGTGGCCCGCCGTGAAGGCACCCGCTGTTCAGAACGGCGAGCGGGTCGTGCTCATTCCGGCTGACCAGAACTTGGCTATCCTCGCGTATTTGAAGAACGATCCCGAACTGTCTTTCGATAGCCTCATGTCGCTGGTGGGCGTTGACAGTGGACGCGAGTTGTGGGTGGTGTATCCGCTACACAGCTTCAAGCACCTGCACCGCCTGCTGGTGAAGGCGATTCTGCCGCGCATCAACCCAGGCATCGATTCCGTCTGCAGTCTATGGAACATGGCGGACTTCTTTGAACGCGAGGCCTACGACCTGTACGGGATCACCTTTCACGCGCATCCAGATCTCAGACGCATCCTTAATCCCCAAGACTGGGAAGGCTGGCCCGGGCGCAAGGATTACGAATACCCCATGGAGTATCAAGGCATCCCGACCGTGCGTGCCGACCAGTTCTTTGACGACGCCATTTCCAAGGGCGTCGAGGAACGCGAGGCAGAGGATAAGGCCATTGCGGTTCAAATTGAGGCCGAGATGAAGGCGAAGCTGACGGAAAAAAAGTAAGCGAGTTCTGGACTCCTGGCACTTAGCTCTTTGCTGTAGCTGCACGGACTAAACACCAAGAGCAATGAGCCAAGTACAAAGAGCCTAAACATGCCCAACGTCGTCATTGACCGCGTCCACTCCAACACCGCGCCGCGCGTGGACGCCGAAGAGATGGTGCTCTCGATGGGGCCGCACCATCCCTCCACCCACGGCGTCTTGCGCCTGGAAGTGGTCACCGACGGCGAAGTGGTCGTCTCCGCGCGCCCCGATATCGGCTACCTGCATCGCGCCATCGAGAAGATTGGCGAATATGTCGATTACCGGCAGTTCATGCCCTACACCGACCGCGTCGATTATATCTGTTCGATGAACTCCAATTTTGCCTACGCCGCAGCCGTGGAAAAACTGGGCAACTACAAGCTGCCCTTGCGTGCGGAACTCATGCGCGTGATGGTTGCGGAACTCAACCGCATTTCCAGCCACATGATCTGTCTCGGTGCGCTGGCCATGGACATGGGCGCGTACACGCCTTTCTTGCACGGCATTTGCCATCGTGAAAAGGTAAACGATATCTTCGAGGAGGTCTGCGGCGCACGGCTGACCTATAACTACCTCACCATCGGCGGGGTCGGCTACGACGCGCCTCCGGGCTGGATTGAGAAGTGCGCTGAGTTCGTGGCGTATCTGTATCCCAAGATGATTGAGTTCAATAACCTCATCACCGGCAACAGCATTTTCCAGGACCGGCTCTGCAACGTCGGCATCGTTCCGCCCGAAATGGCCGTCAACTTCGGTTTGGTTGGCCCGAACTTGCGTGGTTCCGGTATTTCGTGGGACATCCGCAAGAACGAGCCTTACAGCATCTACGCGCAGCTTCGGTTTGACGTGCCCATCGGCGATGGCGGCGACCCCAACGGATCCAATCCGCGCGGCACGCTTGGCGATTGCTACGACCGTAACGTCGTGCGAGTGAAGGAAGTCTTCGAGTCGCTCAAGATACTGAGCCAAATCGTCGACCGGCTGAAGGAAAACGAGAAACTGCCTGGGGAACATCCTGACCGGCAGTGGCAGGCCAAGCTGCCTACGCGCCTGCGTATTAAGCCAGGCGAAGCCTACGTGCGCACCGAGAATCCGCGCGGGGAGACCGGTTACTACATCGTCTCTGACGGCACGGACAAGGCCCTGCGCCTGAAGATACGCACTGGCAGTTTCTCGGCGCTGGGAGCGTTTGAAGAAACTACGCGCGGCCTTTTGATCGGCGACGTGATCGCGGTGATTGGCAGTTTTGATATTGTGTTACCGGAAGTGGACCGGTGAGTCGATGAGCGTTAGGACTCCAACAACGAGGGATAACTTGAAGTGCCTAATGCTGGCTGTTGCCCTGGTGAGCGCGCTAACGTTGGTCGGTTGCGGACCTGGCTCCAAGCAAGACCTCGTCAACAAAGTCAAGCCGGGCATGACCAAGGAAGAAGTGGAGCAGGCGCTGGGTAAAAACAACGGGTACGACGCCGTGGACGTGCCGCTGTTGGGTAAAAATGAAACCCTGAAGTACAACGCCTCCGACGGAGTGGTCGTCATCAACATTCAAAATGGCAAAGTTCTGGGCATCGTCGCGACAGAAGAGAAAAAGACCGACGGGAAGTAGATTAAATCGAACGAAAAAAGGGAACGGCATGATACCGATCTTCGAAGCGTTGCAAGCGTGGCTGCAAGTGGATGCGGCTTGGGTGTGGGTGCTGCTGGCCGTATCCAGTCTCATCCCGTGCTTGATTGCGTTTCTGGCGGCACAAGCCATCGCGGGGGCAAGCACCTACGTTGAACGCAAGGTGGCGGCCGACATCCAGCGCCGCGTTGGACCGAACCAGTGCAACCCTAGCCTTTTTTTGGGCGTTTTCGCTCGTGAAGCGGCGGAGCGCGGCAAAAGCCCAAAGGCGGACTTCGGCGGCAAGGTCATGGGCGCGCTACTCGGAGCCGCGTTGCCGCTCATTGATCTCCTGGACAAAATCGGCAGCCGCTGGGTCCCTGGCCTGCTGATTTTTCTCGCCGACGGCATCAAGCTCCTTATGAAAGAAAGCATTGTGCCGGCGAGCGCCGACAAGCCGCTGTTTAAGATCGCGCCGGTCATCGTGCTGGCCTCAGCCTTCGGCGCGTTGGCCGCGCTGCCCTACTCAAGCTGGTTTTACATCGCCGATTTCAATATCGGCATCTTCTTTGTCGTGGCTATCACCTCGCTGGAAACCGTCGGCATCCTGATGGCTGGCTGGGCTAGCAACAACAAGTGGGCGCTCTTGGGCGGAATGCGCTCTGCCGCGCAGATCGTCTCGTACGAAATTCCCACCGGCCTCGCCGTACTGACCGCCATCATCCTGGCCGGCACGATGTCACTGCAGGGTATGGTTTACGGACAGATCGGGGTGGACAACGTGCATCAGGGCTGGTTCTGGCAATGGAGTCTTTTCTCCAGCCCCTTCGCGCTGATTCTCGCCCCGGCGTATTTCTTGGCTGCGCTGGCCGAGTGCAACCGCACGCCCTTCGACATCCCTGAAGCCGAATCGGAACTCGTGGCCGGCTACCACACCGAATACACGGGTATGCGGTTTGCTATCTTCTTCATGGCTGAATACGCAATGATGTGCGTGCTGTCCGCGCTGGCGGTTGCGATTTTTCTGGGCGGCTGGTCCACCGGCATCGGGCCGCTGGAAAACCTGATGATGCAGTACAACATTGGGGACTCGATGCCCGGCGCGGTTGCAGGCACGACCTTACTCGCCACGCACCCGGTCTATTACTGGTGGGCTGGCATCGTCCATTTCGTCGCCTTCGCTCTCAAATCCTACGGCTTGGTCTTCATCATGATGTGGATTCGCTGGACGCTGCCGCGTTTCCGCGTCGATCAGATGATGTCGCTGTGCTGGACGAAGCTGATCCCCATCGGCCTGTTCTGCCTTAACGGTGTGGCTATCTGGACGTTGCTGCGCCCGTATGCGGCGCAGCGTCTTGGGGGCTGGGAGAATTACCATAACCTCGTGGGCTGGGCCTCCCTCGTGGTTGCCGTGGCCTTGATTGCCGGGGTGGTCAAGTTCTTCCTGACGCCGCTGACAGCCGAAGAGCAGGAGCGTCGCAAGCTCATCGCCGTGGCCGATTTCAATTCAGGCGTGCGAGTGTAACGAAGGAGTAGGGCTGAAAAACTTCAGCTTGGAGCGTGGCCTATGATCGACTTTGTCAAAGACATCTACGACGGCATGAAGACTTTCATGGTCGGCATGAAAATCACCGGCGGCTACCTCAAGGAAAATATGTGGACCGAAGGCGTCTTTCAGAAGCACAACGACATGACGCTGGCACCTAACACGGTGGCATACGACGGCACGGTTGAAAAGGCGCTGCAAGTGCAAGTAGCCGATCGCTTCCGCGGGCATCTGCACAACGACGTAGAACGCTGCATCGTCTGCAAGAACTGCGCCACGGCCTGCCCCATCGATTGCTTCTGGATTGACGGGCAGAAGAACGAGGCCGGCAAGTTGCGCCCCAGTCGCTTCGACATCGACATCCTCAAATGCATGTACTGCGGCCTGTGTGTCGTAGCTTGCCCGACTGGCTGCCTGACCATGACCAAGGAATGGTGGGGGTCGCAGCGCGCGCAAACGCCCGATAGCTCCGGCGGGCGGGCCAACCTTCACGGCCTCATTCGAGAGTTCGGCGTGGGGTATTACACACGCGAGCAAAAACTAGAAGTCGAGCGTAAGCGCATCGAGATAACAGAAGCCAAGAAGAAGAAGGCGGCTGCAGAAACCGCCAAGAAAGCTGCTGCTGCGGCGGCGGCCAAAGCCGCAGCCTCTGCGGTCGCAGAGGCTCCCAAGCCTGCCGAACCTCCCAAGTCCTAGAGCGTAGCACGGGCGTCCCGCCCGTGGTGCTATGGCTTTTCAGCACGGGCGAGACGCCTGTGCTACGAGGAGCGGGACTGCTTGCTCATGCGTTGGCGCAGGTTGGCTTGAATGCGCGTGGGCAGGCCCTGGATACGCAGGAAACCGGTCGCGTCGTCCTGGTTGTAGCTGCCACCGGCTTCCATGGTGGCTACCGATTCGTCGTACAGCGAGTAGGGCGACTTGCGTCCGGTCACGCGCAGCGAACCTTTATACAATTCCAGCCGCACCGTGCCGGTAACCGTTTCCTGTGTCTTTTCAACCAGCGCGTCGAGCGCCTCCTTGGCGGGGGAGAACCAGAATCCGTCGTAGACCAGTTGCGCGTAGGTGGGCACCAAGCCGTCGCGGATCTGCATCACCTTGCGGTCCAGCGTGAGGCCTTCGAGATCTCGGTGCGCCTCATACAGCACCGTGACTCCCGGGGCCTCGTACACGCCGCGGCTTTTCATGCCTACGAAACGGTTCTCGACCATGTCCGTAAGTCCCACGCCGTTGCGTCCAGCGATGACGTTGAGCTGCTCCAGTAGCGCCACAGGCTTCAGGCGCTTGCCGTTCAAGGCCACCGGGTAACCGCGCTCGAAATCGATGTGTACTTCCTCGGATTGGTCCGGTGCCTTGGCGGGTGGCGTGATGAGCTGGAACATTTCCTCTCGCGGTGAGTGCCAGGGATCTTCCAGTTCGCCCGCTTCGTGGCTGCGATGCTGTAAGTTGGGGTCGGTAGACCAGGATTTTTGGGCGGTGGCCTGGATGGGAATCTTATGTTGCGCGGCGTAGGCGATGGCTTCCATGCGGCCAGGAATCAGGGTGCGGAACTCCTGGTCGCGCCAAGGCGCAAGGATGCGTGCGCCGGGAATCAACGCGTAGGCGGCAAGCTCGAAACGACACTGGTCGTTGCCTTTGCCTGTCGCGCCGTGAGCGATCAGGTTCGTGCCTTCCGCCTGCGCTACGTCGCAGAGGGCCTTGATCATGAAGGGTCGCGCGATGCTGGTGCCAAGCAAGTAGCGGCCTTCGTACTTGGCCTGCGCGCGGAGGCACTGAAAAATCCCGTTGGTCACGAAGTCCGCGCGCACATCTTTGATGAAAAATTTCTTAGCGCCCGCACCGAGCGCCTTACTCTTAAAGTTGATGTCTTCCTGCTGGCCGCAGTCGATCGTGACGCATATGACTTCGTAACCCTTCGAAGCCAGCCAATGGACGATGACGCTGGTGTCCAGCCCACCAGAGTACAGCAGGATGCACTTCTCGCGTTTGGATGCGCTGTTCTTGGCCATGAGTTCCCTTTCGCAAACCTGCATTCACTCCTGGAGTACGCGGAGCGAAAGCGGTGCTAAAAATGCATTGCCCAAGGTGTCCGTGGTCCGCTTTCCGGTCCAAGAGACTAGCGTCCGACGACGGGTACGCAAGGTCCGCAAGTGGCCTCTGCGTGTTCGTTCGCTCATCGTTCACCACCAAGGCACAAAGCACAAAAAACGACCTTGTTGTTCACGTTTCGACCATCGCCGTACTGTGTGACTTTGCGGTGAACGTATACTTCATTCGTTCATGCTCGCAGCTGGCCAGCCTGGGAATAATTCGTGCGTAATGAACCTTGTCGAAGTTGTGCCGAGACCGCAAGGGCTTCTCCGTGCTACGCGGCCCTTATTATTGCGCTTCATTACCCTGCTCTTTAGGATTTGCAGCTATAAAAGTGGGAGGGGTTACGCGCTTGCCTGTCGAACTCAACGATCAAGAAACCGAACGCTTTGTGCTGGGCAATCAGCTTCTGACGCCTGACCAGTTCGCACCATACAAAGAACGGCAGGCGGTTGACCCAAGCCAGTCGCTGTACCGAAAGCTCGTTGCCGCTGGGGTCATCACCTACGAAATGCAGATGATGATCGAGGCGGGCAGACCTGTAGCTCCGGCACCAAGATTGGACGGAACCCAAGGCGTGCTGGGAAGTCCCCAGGCCACGCTGGGCGGTGCGCCGAAGCTTCAGGCACAAGCGCTCCTGTTGGGTAAGCCGCCCGCATTGGCGGGGCTGCAAGCTCCGGTCGCTGTGCACGCCGTTGACGCACCCATCGTTCCTCCGCCTCGCGTGGTCGGCGTTTTAGTTCCACCGCCCAAGCTCGGGGGCGGCGTGGTGCCTCCGCCGCGTAGGGTCGGGGGCCTCGTTCCCCCGCTGAAGGTGGGTGGCAGTCCCGGCAGCCCGCCACCGTGTTTGGCGCTTGCGCCGACTGTCGGCGTGTTGCACTCGCCCGCCACACCTGCACCGGTGGGTTTCAAGCCCGCACTACAAATTTTCACCGCAACCATTCCCAATACAGGGGTCCCTGCGCCTGTTGCCGTACCGGCATTCAGCGCGCATGCGGCTTCAGCCCAAGTCGCTCCGGCCCCGGCGCAGCACGAGGCCCCGCACAGCGGCCACACTCCAGGTCACGGCGCGGTACCTGCAACCAAACCGCTAGGCTGGCCCGGTGGCATGGCCCCCGCAGATCCCACTCCCGGCGGTATCCAGGAGTGGCTTAAGCGTGCGCGTGCGGTGCTGGCCAGCGACATTCATTTCAATGTGGGCCGTCCGCCGATGGTGCGCATTCACGGCGACCTCCAGCCGCTCGATCCTGCGCTTCCACTCGTAAAGGCAGAAGACACGCAGCGTCTTATTCGCCAGACCCTGACCCCGGCACAGTGGGCGTTTTTCGAGCGCGGCTGGGATCTGGACATGTGTTACGCCTTTCCAGGCGGAGGACGTTATCGCGCGAACATCATCCGTGAACGCAACGGAGACGGCTTGGTCGCGCGGCTCATCGGCGACCGCACGTTCAGCCTGACCGAGTTGGGCATGCCGCAGCAAGCGCAGCGCCTAACTGAATTCGCCCAGGGTCTCGTGCTGGTGACGGGGCCTTCTGGCCACGGCAAGACCACGACCATGATGGCGCTGGTGGATCTCGTGAATCTGAACCGACCGGACCACATCATCACGGTGGAAGAACCCATTGAGTACATGATTGAAAGCAAGAAATGCCACGTCAGCCAGCGCGAAGTCGGCCCGCACACGCTCAGCTTTGCCAGCGCGCTGAAGGCGGCGTTACGCGAAAACCCCGACATCATCGTCATCGGCGAATTGCGTGACTACGAGACGACCAGCATGGCCATCAACGCCGCCGAGACCGGCCACTTGGTTTTTGCCTCGCTGCCCACACAGGACGCGGCCAAGACCATCGACAAAGTGTTGGACTATTTTCCGCCTGAAGAACAGACGCAGATCCGTCTGATGGTGTCCGAATCGCTGCGTGGCATCATCTCGCAACAGCTGATGAAGAAGAAGGACGGCACGGGTCGCGTGGCGGCGGTGGAGCTGCTGTTCAATTCGGTCGCTGTCGCGAACATTATCCGCGAAGCCAACACGGCTGGCTTGGTCAATGCCATGCAGCTCGGCAAGAACGCCGGCATGGTGCTGATGGACGACAGCCTGTTCGCGCTGGCCGAAAAGGGCGTCATCGACGGCACCGAAGCCTGGCAGCGCTCGTCCAACAAGGTGAAGTTCAAGCAATGGGAGATCAAACCTGCGGCAGGTTCCGCGCCTGCTGCGAGCGCTTCCGCCGCCGCGAAGCCGGGGTTGCCGACACGGCGCTGAAGGTATGTGATGCGGCGCTCCGCCAGTTTGTTATGCCCATAACATGCCATCCGGACTTTTCTTGGCGCGGTTCGTTCGAGAGCAGAACTCCTCACGACGTCACTCGTGATGGAATACGGCGTAACGCTTACGACAAAGTGTACGGTCTACTTTCCTGTTCGTAAAAGGCGGTCACTTCAACACATCTCGGGCGATCACCAGTCGCTGGATTTCGCTCGTGCCTTCGTACAACGTCAGCACGCGCGCGTCGCGGTAAAGGCGCTCGACGCGGTATTCGCGGCTGTAGCCGTAACCGCCGAAGACTTGCGTAGCGCGGTATGCAGCGCGGTTGGCGGCTTCGCTGGCGAAGAGTTTCGCGATGGCGGCTTGTGCGGAGGTCAAATCGCCCGCGTCCTTGCGGCAAGCGGCAGCTAGTGTGAGCTGCCGCGAGGCTTCCAGATCTACGGCGGTGTCGGCGAGCATCCATTGGATAGCCTGGAAGTCCGCGATGGGCTTCCCGAAGGCCGTGCGTTCCTTGGCGTATGTTTTCATCTCATCAAGGCACGCCTGGATGAGGCCCACGCTCAAACTGGCGATGCCGATGCGCCCGCTATCGAGGCCGCTGAGCGCGATCTTCAAACCTTCACCTTCCTTGCCGAGCAAATGGCCTTTTGGAATGGTGCACTCCTTGAAGAAGACAGGACACGAATGACTGGCGCGCTGGCCCATCTTGGGTTCGTGCTTGCCAACGCTCAGGCCGTTGGTCTTGCCTTCAACGATGAAGGCGCTGATCCCGCGCGAGTGTTTGGCGGGATCGGTCACGGCCAGTACCAGCAGCACGCCCGCGTGCCCGGCGTTGGAGATCCAGGTCTTCTCGCCATTGAGTATCCAGTGCCCACTTTTAAACTCGGCGCGCGTGCGGATGGCACCCGCATCGGAGCCTGCGTGCGGCTCGGTGAGCGCGAACGCACCGAGGCCCGTTGGCGTGTTAAATCCAGGGAGAAACTCCTGCTGTTGTTCGGGCGTGCCCCAGCGCCGGATACTTTCTGCGACGAGGTTATGCACACTCAAGGTCACGGCCACGCTGGCGTCGGCGCGGGCGATTTCCATAAGCACCAGCGCGTAGCCGACGGCGTCCAGTTCCGGGCCGCCGTGGTGTTCGGGCACCGCCATTCCCAGCAGGCCCAGTTCGGCCAGTTCGCGCAGGGCTTCGGTCGGAAAACATTCCTGAGCGTCAAGTTTCGCTGCGGCGGGCATGAGCTTGTTTTCGGCCAAGGTGCGCGCCGTCTCTTGCGCCGCCTGCTGGGTTTCGGTCAAACGCAAGTCCATGGTTGCGGCCTCAATTGATGTCGCCTAAGTACGTCTCGAACTCTGCGCCACGTGCTAGCGCGCTGCGGATGGCCTTGGGGTACAAAAGGTATTGCTCCAGTTCGGCCAAAGGCAGCCACACCGGTCCGACCTGTTTTGCGTCCGGAGCATGCCCGGCCGCAGGCAAGGACTCTTGGGGTAAGGTGCAACGGAAGACACATTCCACCGCATGGAAGCCCGCGAAATGTTCCGGGAATTCGTGATGCGGGCCGATGTACTCGCGAACATAGACCAGTGCTCCGATGACAATGGCTGCGTTCAATTCCTCGAAACACTCGCGCCGAAGCGTGTTGTGCAGCGTCTCTCCGAACTGTTGCCCGCCGCCGGTCAGCACGTAGGAATCGCCTCCGTTGCGGTCGTCGCGCAT